>Ga0307509_10007279_pt1 | contig 14536 bp, 11 predicted proteins | sample 10_EM_MG_FD_202245 | JGI IMG/M metagenome (GOLD analysis project Ga0307509, IMG submission 202245) | Populus trichocarpa ectomycorrhiza microbial communities from riparian zone in the Pacific Northwest, United States - 10_EM | ecosystem: Host-associated > Plants > Roots > Unclassified | place... | reverse complement strand
AATAAAATAAATTATTTAAAAAAAAAATACAACTTTTTTTTTTTTTTTTTTTTTTGATAATATGAACTCAATAACTTATGTAAAGTTACAAGGATTACTATACTAAAAAATTGGGGTGCGACTCACTCCTCCTTCACTGTGAGGCCCCCTTTTTTGTTTCACAACATAAAAGAAAAATTCCACATCTAAAATGATTTTCATTGACTAGATTTTCTTGAATAAGCTAGACCTGCAGGTTTTCAATATTTTCTATTGATTTATTTTTTCAAAAGGGTATTAAATTTATATGAAACAAACTGCATACAAATTCACTTATAAGAATAGAGTGAAACTTCAAGCGCGCGCGCGCGCACATATATATATATATATAAAATAGAGCGACTTACGAATGCATATGAAGCAGTGCTGAAAACTATTGCTTTATAAGGTCCTGTGTAGGCATCGGCTACGTTAGCAATGATAAAAGTGCAAATGACATATAAACCTTCTTGAACATTCATAGCAATAGCAGCTAGTGGAAGCGGTTGCCCCAGATCAATGAAGTAATCCATCCATAGAAACACCACAGCATTGTTTACGAAGCTGTGGCTAGAAATCAAACCTAAATTCACAAAACATTTTGAAACAAAGCTTGATGAGCATGTTATCTCCACTCAAATAAGACTAATTAGCTGAACATGATCAGGAAACATCACCAAGGATGAAGAAGACGGCCTTCGTAAAATAGAAAAGAAGTTTGACCCAGCCAGTTACTCTACAGAGGGGATTGTAGAAAAACCATGACGGACGCACCGGTTGAACGTTGATAGTAGGTGATTTAAGGTTCCTTTCTACAGAAGTAGCCATTTCACCTAAAAATGGGCAACCCATTAGACAATATATATTACGCAAGATTATATTATTATATAGTTTAGATGACGCGAAATTGAGGAGCACAGGAAATGTCAAAATCACTAGTTACACGGTCAATTTCTTCTGTTTCGCTATGAAGTTGGCTCACAGCACCAGGATTATGCCGTTGCTCACAAACTTGCAGGAAACAATGTTGCTCGCTCTTCAACACATAATGGAAGACTTAATCATACAGACTTTGATGTTGTATTAATATGAATATGAATATTTAGGTTAACTCTAGGAAGAATAAAAAGTTTAGTACTTGTGTGTGCAGGTGAACCTATGGGGTGGGACGGTTTTCAGATATTTAAACATTGTATCTGGAAATTAATAGCATGCAAGACAGTAGTGAAGTTGACATATTCTCCAGCCAAGAAATACTGCCTTAAGAGACTCTACATACCTGATCGTTGCATGAACGCCCACTCTTGAGCAATCTCTTTGGCGCAATTATGTAAGCTCACAGTTACTCTGTCAACCTAATTGAACACTGGAGTTCTGTCTTGCTCCAAAGAAACTCAAAATGGAACGAAGTGAGACAAGCAAGCAAATTAAATCCTTGGATAAAAGATAGTGAGAGGTTCGGGATGTGCTCTCTACACTTCCAATGCCGGTAAGCCCAGTGCAGATTTATATACAGGGAAAGGCAAGAGAGTAAATAAATTATGTCATAAGAGGAAGACCATAAAAGGAGAATACGCCAAGAAGAAACACATACATTTACTAAGACCATAAATAGGTAGACTTTGTTATCGTGATAGTTGATCAAATAACATCCTTGAGTTTAGCAAAAACAATATCCTTTTACGAGCAATCTTTGGCTTTTCAGTTATTTTATTTTCAACATTAATTTTTAACCAAATATTTATAAACTAGTTTTTATTTAAAAACAATATTAAGAGGTGTAAAAGAGAGAGAGATGAAAAGAGAGAATGTTATCCTAGATCGAAGAAAATAGACAAAAAGCTGTATGGTTGTCTATGAAGATAATATATAATCAGGCATCAATGGAGGCATGAATGGAGTAAACGTGATGCAGATGCTTCTAATTGGATGGCTAAAAGCAGAGAAAGGCCAAACTATATATTATACAATAAACCTAAAAAGAAAACGTCATTTCATTGCCGGTTAATGCGCTTCCTCTCACAGTGCACTACGCCCCTTTTTTTTATTTTTACAAGATAATTATTTTTATTTTGAAATTTTATTTTCTTTGCATATTTTTTTAGAATTCAAGGTATTTGGAATGCTTTTAAAGTTTAATTAGAAACTAATTTAATGAAGTAAGATTTCAATTTATAATATTTAAAACAATTGAAAGAAGGGCCAAGATAAAAATAAAAAACAACGAGTCACCCTTTCTTTTGTGTAAAAAATTGTTTTCATCATAAAAGCTTTATTTTCTCATCTTTGGTTCCTTTAGTTTTAGTCTTTTACGCTTAGGTTTTTATGTTGTTTATTAATAATTATAGTAGAATAACTTGGGTGTATTTTATGAGATAAAAATCTAAAGTTAATACTATTTTAAGAAATTTAAATGTTTTATTAAAAAAAATATGGTTGTTATATAAAAGTATTGAAAAGTGATAAGGGCAAAGGGTATTTTTAAAGATATTTTTCCAGGTTTTGTGAAGATAAAAATATTGAGAGGCAGTTCATCATTGGCTACACACCCTAATAAAATAGAGTTTTAAAGAGGAAAATCAAATTATAATAGAGATGATGAAGTGTAAATTGTACATGAAGAACCACCTTAAGAGTTCTTAGCTTGATCAGTCAATGTACAAAATTATTTATTTGATTAATAGGTGTCTTATGAAGGTTGTTTAGGTTAACATGCCATTTAAATCTTAGAGCAAAAATGATGCAGGACAGCTTGATGAAGGAATCCTAGACCGACTGGAATAATAGTTCTGCAAGGAAGAAAACATCGGGAGCCAAACAATGTATTTAGCCTACAACCACTCTTTCCCTTATTTAACAGGCTCCGATATTGGGGTTCTTATTTTGCTAATATTGTTGATTAAGTTTAGGATTTTGATTTTCGTCTCTAGTAGGAATTTTTTTATTTTCCCTTATTTTGCTGTTTATTTCAGTAAGTGATTCTCTTATTAGAATTAGGGTTAGCAACTTATAAATACAAGCAGCCCCCTTATTTCAGTCACTCTTGATTTTGAATAAGAATTTTTTTTCACACACGTTACTCCGTTACTCAAGGATTCACTCTTGATTTTAAATAAGAATTTTTTTCAAACACGTTACTCCGTTACTCAAGGATTCGAGTATTGTATTCTTGCTTGTGGATTCGAGCAAATTAAAGAAAAGAAGCGGTGATTTTTTTTCGTCGTTAGTTTTCCGCTACGTCAATTGGTATCAGAGCAGGTTTATTTTGTAAAGATTAAATTATAAATTATTTTCTTTATTTTTGAGAAATAGATTAGTTAGTATTTTTTTTATTTCAAAAACTAGCTATTTAGTCCTTTTCCTTCATTTTATGTTCTTTTTCAATTTTTTTTTTAAATAGATATTATGAAAAGATTGAAGAGTAAAGAAATTATTTCTTAGGATAAAGTAATAAAAAATTAAGGGTTCTCGAAAATGATAAAGTGACTCAATAATTCATTTTTTGAAATTAAAAAACCAATAATTTATTTCTCAAACTTGAAGAACTAATTTATAATTTATTATTATTTTTTTAAAAATAAGCTAGACATAGATGAGTTATGTAAAATAAAAAATAAAAGCATTTTGATCAACTAATAGACCCGGGCTATGAAAGCCCAAATTCCAAGCTTGGAATCAGAAGAAACCAGTAAACTAATCGGAAAAAGGAAAAGGCAGGACACGCCCCAAATATATGTACCACCGTCATCCACACGCCGCCGTTGCTCAGACGCTAGCTGCTGCAAATTGGAAAAAAGAGACTTGTTTTGTGAGAACCCATTGATCTCTTTTTAAACAGAACTGAGTGTTTGTTTGTGTGGATGCAATATTTTTTTGATTTTTTTATTAAAAGTTTCAGATTATTATTTTTTAATTGTTTTGATATATTAATATTAATTTTTTTTAATATATTTTCAAATAAAAATAATAAACAACTATACATACAAATTAACAATTTAGATCAAACCCTTTATTCTTTATCCTAAAGTCAAAAGAATTTTTAATTTTTTTCTCATTTATTCATTTTCAATCCAGTTAAATCCCTCTCTTTTTCGTACCACACACATATTTTAAAGCTAAAATTATTGTAAATCACAGATGACCTAATCCATCCCAGAATTTTTTGTTACATGGAATTGAAAATACTACTATCACCCATAATTTTGAGAACAAGTTACCATTGCCATTCTTCCTCTCTGTCAAAAGAAATGCCAACCACAAACTTCACAGGACATCCCACATTCAAAACAATAAAAAGTGTAGGAAGATTAAAACCACAACAATTATACATTAATGAAAAATATTTATATATATTTTACATGAGGGAGAGAATCCATTAATAATATGATATGAGAGTATTTGAGAGTATAGTTGCAGTTACTTTTCAAAGTGCTCTTCACTCGGAAATGTATTAAAATAATATTTTTTTTATTTTTTAAAAATTATTTTTGACATTAGCGCATCAAAATAATCTAAAAACAATAAAAAATATTAATTTAAAGCAAAGAAAAAAATAAAAAAAAATTTAATTTTTTTAAAAAATGCTTTTAAAACGCAATCCAATATCAACTTCTGTACTACAGACTTCTAGTAACTCTCTTGACATCTGCCAGATTACATAAGGACACAAGCATTTCGATCATCCTCAACAACTGCAACACCTAAATAGGGATCATTATTGGCCTGGTTAGACTTGTTCAACTCAGCAAAAGCATTTTCATCTTTTTTAACTTGATCTTCATCTTTACTCATCTGACCTTCTTGCTTCTTCTGCTCTTCTTTCTTGGGTTCTATTTTCTTTTCATTTCTTGATGGTCCTACTGTAATTACTTCTGCGTGACAGAACATTCTCAATTTGGTCATAAAGTCTATTGCATCAATTCCGTCATTTTATTTGCCTTCCTGTCAACGGACATTGAATCCACCCCTACAAATTTGCAAATACAACACCCAGTTCTGTCAAAATTTGAACTACAATCTTGTTTTTGAAAAAGGAAAAAAGAAAAATATAAAGAGCCCAAGCCACTATTTGCATAATCCCACCATAAGCTAGAGATGCACCAGGGTGAAGAGAAGAGTGCAAATAGGCCAGGCCAATTGAAAATATAAAAGTAATGCAAGGTCAATCAAATTCCATCGCGGCACAGAGCAGGGAGGCTTAACACTGCCAATTACCATTTGGAAAACATGAAATCAAATAACCACAGGTGGCAGGTGGGCCTCCAAAGAGCTAGAGACCCGTTTGCCATGGAAATCTTGCCACTCAACTAGGCAGTGGTGTTTGGATAACCAAACCCTAAATCACCAAACACCACTTGGACATCATACAATCCTCAAGGGACACCCTAAAATCAACTACAAACACAAATTTTGAAACCCTCTAGATCCACACTAGGAGAGCATCAACCACCCAAACAGAAAGAACCACCACCACCACCACATACCCTTACCCTTAGCAACATGCACACTCCATAAACCCAAAGGCACCCTTTCTCAAAATCAATCCATCATCATGTAATCCCCAAAATGGCAACAGATACCTTTAAAACCATTGAGCAACTTTATTTAACCTAAACGATGAAATGCCAGTTTGACCAAGTTAGAGCTTTGAATTGAATTAGATTGGATTGCAGGAAAACCAAGCTAGATGTTATGGTCATTGAATTAATGGGTTTGTTTGTTGTATTTGGAAAGCAAGAATGATATAGGGAAGAAAATCAGAAAGTGGAAGGAAATAAAGATATGATGAGAAAGGAGAGGGGAAGAAGGAAGAGAAAGAAGAGAGAGAAAGAGAACACAAGAGAAGGCAGACAAAGATTGAGAAGAAGGAGAGAGGATGTGAGAGGGAGGGAGGGAAACACAGCAAGGGAAATTGAGGAACAAAATTTGTGTTGAATATTCACTAGTGAACTATTTGTCCAATTGGTATCCTATACAAGCCTAAACAAACCACGAATCATATCCAATAGCGTTGAGTGACAAAATATTAATACATCCCTTCATGTAACCCCAGTTATTACTAAGCCTTAACCTACAAGAGGGTATGTAACGAGAACTTAACACAGAAGTAGAGTCTATATTTCCAAATCTGATTCTGCTTAGTAGTATTTCGATTTCCAATATACTATACAGTGTTTAATCTCCGTGATTGACAAAGGTGATGACTGGTGCTGTTTAACATGTAACATAAAGCTGTCATAACTTTCCTAGTTTTTATGCAGCTTTCTTTAATATCAGAACATATAACAACAACTCACACCTTCCTTCTTTAAAAGAACTCACAATTACAAAGTGTTCCCAGTTTGTGCTTTCACTTCCAAGGCCTACAACCATTAACAAAATGTCTTTAAAGGACTCTTCAAATGACCATCTTCATATGGTGAAATTAGAGACATTGACTTCTGGCGGGCACAGTCTCATAGTTCAATCTTGTTGCTCCTTAGATTCCTTACTGAAGGAAACGGAGCAACTGGGTTATTTTCTTACAATACAAGAAATTAGCATCCATGATAGTTCACTCAAGTGCTACCCAGTAGAGCTTTTCCCCAAGTTAAAGCAACTTGACTTCAGTGGATGCCAAAATCTTAAATCCCTTTGTTTATTAGACGGAGCTTCCACATTTATAAGCCCCTTAAAACTCTGTGAGAGCTCAATTCTGTAGGAGCTTTTATTATTTGATTGCTCAAATTTGAAATCACTGGATTGTTCCCTCCCTTTCCTTGTGATACTAAAAATAAGCAGCTTTGGAGAACTTGAGTCATTTCCAGCTTTGGGTCTGTCGTCGTCTCTATTAGAGACATTAAACGTTTTAATGTTTTAAATGTCTAGTGTTTAAGATGTTTTAAGACACTTTTAAAGCTGGAGACTTTTTAAAGACATGGGTTGTTACTTTTCTATTCAATACATGGGTGTTACTTTACTATTCAATTATTTGTAATGGCTTTATAAGCCAATTCCTTTTCTTTTAATACTTGAACAGATAAACTTTTATGAACTTCAAAGATCTTTGCTTTAGAGTCTATTTATTCCAACAATTTGGCATCAAAGCTTTTAATCGGGCCTGATTGTGAGTGTTAGAGAGAAGAGAGAAACAAGGGAGTGAAAAAGTGAGACATGGTTGCAGAATTAAGAAGTTTCGTTCAGCCAGTCATTCCCAAGTTTGATGGTCATTACAACCATTGGTCAATGTTGATGGAAAATTTCCTCCGCTCGAAGGAATTTTGAAGTCTTATCGAAGAAGGAATTCTAGTACCAAAAGATGATGGCTCGGGGCTAATAGCAGCTCAGAGGAAGACGATGGAGGATCAAAAGCTAAAGGACTTAAAAGTCAAGAACTACCTATTTCAGGTCATCAATCGAAACATTTTAGAGACAATCCTCGTCAAAGACACGACAAAACAAATCTGGGATTCCATGAAGCTAAAGTATCCGGGATCAACTCGAGTAAAGCGAGCTCGATTGCAAGCTCTAAGGAGAACTTTGAAGTCTTGCAGATGAAGAAAAAGGAAGGGGTAGATGAGTATCTTGCTCGAACCCTTATGCCAATAAGATAAAGATACATGGTGAAAAAATGGATCAAGTGGTCATCATTGAGAAGATTTTTAGATCTATGACCTCAAAGTTTGATCATGTTGTATGTTTAGTGGAAGAATCCAACAATTTACACACTTTAACAATCGATGAACTGCAGAGCAACCTGTTAGTTCATGTACAAAGAATGAAGGGGCATGCATAATGCAGTGAAGAGCAAGCATTGAACGTTGCCTATGAAGATAGAGTTGGTGGTAGAGGAAGAGGACGTGGAACGTTCAGAGGTAGAGGAAGAGGTTGAGGAAGGCAGGAGTTCAACAAAGCACTGGTTGAGTGCTACAAATGCCACAAGTTAGGGCATTTTCAATATGAATGTCCTAGCTTGGAGAAGGCTGCAAACTATGTAGAGGCAGATAAAGAAGAGGAGGTTCTCTTGATGGCTCATATTGAACCCAACGATGCAAAGAGGGAATGAGTCTGGTTTCTTGACTCAGGCTGCTCAAACCACATGTTAGAAACAAACAGTGGTATGTGGACTTTGATGAGCGATTTCGGCATTCAGTGAAGCTGGGGAACAATTCAAGGATGCTAGTAATGGGAAGGGGAAACATCAAGATAGAGATTGGAGGAATAATTCAGGTAGTGACCAATGTGTTTTATATTCCTGAGCTTACAAATAATTTGTTGTGTGTTGGTCAATTACAAGAGAAGGGGCTAGCCATTCTGATTCAAGATGGAGCGTGCAAAATTTATCATCACAAGAGAGGTCTCATAGCACATACTCAGATGACAGCGAATAGGATGTTCGTCTTACTCGCCAATACAAAAATGCAAAGCTCAAACTGTCTTCAAGTCACAACTGAAAATACCACTAATCTTTGGCATCGAAGGTATGGTCATCTGAACAACGAGAGCCTTTGAATCTTGCATTACAAGCAACTTGTGAAAGGGCTGGCAAAACTCAAAGCTGTGAAAAGAGTGTGTACTGTCTGCAACATCGTGAAACTATACAAAAAAAAATCAGTGGAGGGCCTTGCAAAAACTACAGTTAATACCTGTTGACATTTGTAGTCCCATCACACTAAACTCAAATAGCAACAAGAAGTACATTTTGAGTTTTATTGATGACTATAGTAGGAAGAATTGGGTTTACTTCCTGTCTGAAAAGAGTGAAGCTTTTATATTTTTTAAAGATTTTAAATGTCTTGTTAAAAAGGAAATAGGAAGTGATATATGTTGTTTAAGAACTGGTCGAGGTGGTGAATTCACTTCGTAAGAATTTAACAATTTTTGTAAATCTCATGACATTAGAAGACAACTTACAACAGCGTACACACCTCTGTAGAACGTAAGAACAAAACCATCATGAATATGGTTCGATGCTTACTGAAAAAGAAGCAAATGCCCAAGGTGTTCTGGCCAGAAGCGGTTCGATGGACAGTACATGTGTTAAACAAGAGTCCTATAACAGTGATAAAAGGCAAGACCCTAGAATCAAGCCAACTGTGGATTACTTTCGGGTTTAGAGATGCATTGGTGATGTTCATGTACCAGATACTAAGAGATCAAAGCTGGAAGATAAGAGTTACAAATGTGTGCTTTTCGGGTACAGTGACGAGTCTAAAGCTTATAGGTTGTTTGATCCCATTGCTAAGAAGATTATGATTAGCAGAGATGTTATGTTCGATGAAGGTGAAAGCTAGAACTGGGGGAGGAGTGAAGAAGAGGTGAAGCTCAATGTACTTGACTAAGGAGATGATGACTATGAAGATGACAAGCATGATCTCAGTGACTCAGATAAGGATGAAGAAAGTGTAGAAGCTAACCAAGATGAACCATCTGTTTAAAATGCAGAAAGTAACTAAGATGAATCATCTGCTCAAACTGATTCATATGAAGGTAGTGGAGAAAGTTCATCTTCATCTAGTCCATCTAGACCAAGAGTTAAAAGAGCACCTGGTTGGATGCAAGATTACGAAAGTGTAGAGGGTTTGTCAAAAAAGGAAGATTTACAAAATCTTGCTTTGTTCACTTCACAAGAAGACCCAACCTGCTATGAAGAGGCTGTAAAGAGTGAGAAGTGGAGGAATGCGATGGATTTGGAGATTGAAGCTATTGTGAAAAATAAAACTTGGGAATTGGTAAATCTGTCAGTTGGAGCAAAGAAGATTGGTGTTAAGTGGGTATATAAAACTAAGATTAATGAAAGTGGGAAGGTTGATAAATGCAAAGCTCATTTAGTGGCAAAAGGTTATGCTCAGGAGCATGGGATAAACTATAATAAGGTGTTTGCTCTAGTGGCACGGTGGGATACAATTCGCATGGTTTTGGCTTTGGATGCGTATAAGGGTTAGTTGGTGTTTTAGTTGGATGTAAAAAGTGCATTGTTGCACTGAGAATTGAAGAAAGTTGCTTTCATTGAGCAGCCGTAAGGATATGAGCCAAAAGGCAAAGAAAAGGTTTTCAAGCTCAAAAAGGCTTTATATGGTCTAAAACAGGCCCCTCGAGCCTGGTACAGTAAGATTGAGAAATATTTTTTCAATGAAGGTTTTGAAAGATGCAGTCATGAGTCTACTTTGTTTGTCAAAATAGAAACGGGAGGTAAGATTTTAATTATAAGTCTCTATGTAGATGACTTAATCTTTACTAGTAATGATGCCTACTTGATTGAGGAGTTTAAGTGTTCAATGAAGTCTAAGTTTGAGATGACGGATCTAGGAAAGATGAGATATTTCCTAGGTGTTGAAGTTCTGCAAAGTTCGAAAGGTATTCATTTGTGTCAGAAGAAATATGCCAAAGATGTTCTTGATAGGTTTGGTATGAAGGAGTGCAATTTAGTAAAGAATCCCATAGTGCCTGGTTCAAAGTTGACAACAAAAGGTGGGGGGAAGAAAGTCAATGCAACTCAGTTCAAACAATTGGTTGGTAGCCTCATGTACTTGATGGCTACCAGACCTGATTTGATGTATAGTGTATGTCTTATTAGCAGATATATGGCAGATCCAATAGAGGAGCATTTGCTTGCTGCAAAGAGGGTGCTTCGATATCTAAAGGGAACTCTAGAGCTTAGTGTGTTCTATGCAAGAGAAGGTGCAATAGAGTTGTTCGCATTTACAGATAGTGATCATGCTGGTGACTATAATGATAGGAAAAGTACTTCAGGGTATGTGTTTAAGTTGAGTGGAGGAGCTGTGGGTTGGGCTTCGAAGAAGCGGCCTATTGTAACTCTTTCTACAATATAGGCGGAATATGTTGCAGCAGCAGCATGTGCTTGTCATAGTGTTTGGATGAAGAAAGTATTCAATCATTTCAGCCCTTCTCAAAGTAAGTGTATTACTATGTTTTGTGATAACTCATCTGTTATTAAGTTGTCTAAAAATCCAGTTTTATATGGAAGGAGCAAATATATAGATGTGAGGTTTTATTTTCTGTGTAATCTCACAATGGATGGAGTGGTTGAGTTGAAGTATTGTGGTACCAGTGAGCAGCTTACAGACATTATGATCAAGCCTCTGAAGCTGAAGAGTTTTGTGAAGCTTCAAGAGGTGCTGGGAATGAAGTTTCTGGTTGAGGTAAACTGATTACTTTTGGTAATTTCAGTTTAAAGAAGGAAATGTTAGAGACATTAAATGTTTTAATGTTTTAAATGTCTAGAGTTTAAGATGTTTTAAGACACTTTAAAGCTGGATACATTTTAAAGACATGGATTGTTACTTTGCTATTCAATACATGGGTTATTACTTTACTATTCAATTATTTGTAATGGCTTTATAAGCCAATTTATTTTCATTCAATACCTCAACAGATAAACTTTTGTGAACATCAAATATCTTTGCTTTAGATTCTATCTATTCCAACAATCTCCCGGAGTGTGTTTGTCCTCTAAATTGGAGTCACTTACTATCCATGACTGTCAGAAACTCTTTGCTCGCCTCGAGGAACTGGATTTGGATGGATTCTCTCTTTCAAGTTGTGAACTGCGTGGAATAAGCTCCTCCACAATCACCTCTTTTACAATGTGATCTTCCATATCTGGACTACAAAGCTGTTCAACGCCTATCCTTGATCAAAGAATTCAAAACCCAATTTTTACCGAGTTATAGTTCCGTGCTGGAAGAAATGTATCAACGGGAGATGGGAAAAGTTTGGTTTAATATTTCTCTCTCCCACAACGTAGAGATTAAATGCTAGAAGATCAAATGAGCAAAAAAGTCTTATCAATTCTGTCTCTACTCTTCATCAATCATTGAGAGGTAATGAATTAATTTTTTTTATTCTATCAACAACTATTGCATCTCCACCTTATGTTACTAATTCTTTGTGAATTCTTGGCATGATTTTGATCAGAATTTTATTTTTCCATGCACATTTGGTGCTCTCAGTTTGTCCTTGTGCAAACCTGGGTCGTTCCTGATTGGGATCGCTGACTTCATGAACATCAGAAGCGGAATGTATGCAGAGGTAAATTATACTTTTTAGAACTTCTCAAATATCCTCATGAATATTGCTCTTAGGAGAGTCAAAATGTGTTTACTTGTAATTTCCTGAGTGTATTTTCATTCCAGGTAGCAGTATGCAGCGACCATCACTTTCACTCTCAGTGGTAACAAAGACTTCTGTGCTTTCACCTCTTGGAACTGTCAATCTATTATCCATCTTAATGTTTCTTATGCTTATTTAGCATGTACTTCTCTCACTGTTGCAAGCTTTTTGAGTTACGTCATTCCAAGTTTCACTTTTCTGTTGGCAGTTATCTTCGGGTACTTTCTGGTTCATCTTGTGGTAAATCACTTGAAGTTCACTCCAATTTCACTTGATTCCTATAGTTTACTGATTTGCTTAACACAAGCAGGATGGAGAACTGAAAAACTACAAGTCCTCGAGGATGGGCTAAGGTTTTTGGCGCAGTTATTTATGGTGGAGGGTCGTTTGCTAAGGATGGGCTAAGGAAAGCTGGATGAAAGGTTCTGCTCTTATTCTGACAAGTAATATCGCATGGAATAGAAGGCTAATTCTCTGGGTGATCATCTCTCATATTTAAGTGGACATCTCTTGAGGTTACTCATAATTTTGTCCCACTCAATCAAGTTTTGGTTGTACATAAGTTTATCTAGTTTGTTTTTGACAAACACGATGCTTCTACATGTCAATTCGATCTTCTATCATTCTCCTATTTTTTTGGAAGAAATCCTACATTATGGATGTCAAAGTGGAATGTGCAGCTCCCGTTTGAGTATTCTCTATCACATTGTAATAAAAAGTGGACATATCGACATCAGTTCCTTTACAGCATTGCCTGGAATTGTCTATCTCTTCATCCTGGACTCTGTCTCTCTCTCTCCCACGTTCTCCATAGAATTTGTTTTAGTAATCCTTTTGGTGATGATATTAAATCTGGAAAGTGAACTCAGAAACCTCTCACTTTACAATGTTCTGAAATACTGTTTTTGAACAACTTTACATTTATTTGAACTTAATTGAGAACAGAAAGGTTCCAAATGTTAATTCTCAGGTTTCCTCACTTACCTCCCTTTCATTAACTTTTGCCAAAAGCTGAAGTCTCTGGAGTACAAAGGACTCAATCATCTAACCTCGCTCACAGAATTCAGAATCCACTTCTGCTCTAAGCTCCAAGCCATGCTAAAAGAAGGCATGCCATCTTTCTCGAGTTCTGTCCCTTGCTTGCAAAAAGGTGGCAACGGGAGGTAGTGGAAGACTGGTCAAGGATTTCTCACAACACTGAGATAGAGATGAATTTTGAAAGATCAAATGAAAAGGCAATTATCCTTGAGCTTTTATTTCATTCATCCAGCACAATAAGGTACCATAACTAAGAAAACGTTTCTTATTATGTTGACAACAGTGATACCAGAATAAGATTTCCATGTTATATGTTGGCAGAATTTCTCACTGATGCTTTATGAATTCTTAGCAGGATTTTCCTTTCTCTATGCTAATACTCCCGAGGCGTTCATGCTCTAAAATCAGTTCATTTCCGATTGCCAATGACTAAGAGAACAACAGAATACCGAGATTGTTATAACTTGGAGCTCTGTGTAAGAAAGTTTCTTCGGATTCCACGCTTGTGTTTTGGGCTTTCTTAGGCCCGGATATATTACTTGGGCGGGATACTTTTATTTCTTATTTAATGAGTGCATTTAAAAAAATTAAATTAATATTTTTTTAATGTTTTATGGTTTTGATTTTTGGATGTTAGAATAAAAAAATATTTTAATGTATTTTTAAATAAAATTTTTTTTAAAGCATTTTATTTTTGCAAAAAAAAACAACTATGAAAGAAAGAAAGATGTTTTATTCTTGTTATTTTACTTTTGTGAAAAAAAATAATTATCATGTTTTTTGGAATGAATATCTCATATATGTGTAGTGTGTGTAAAAAACAAATCAGTATTTTAATTAATTCACATTTTATATATCTTTTAATTTTATGAGAAATATTTGCATTTTTTCCTATTATAGAACAATGTCGTAGTTGATTAAGGCAAATAGAACAAATCCTTTCATTAAAAGAATTATTTCCAATCTTCTAATTAATTTGTTGAAATTTTCACGTTTCCTATTTTAGCATTTTTCCTAATTGTACTTCACTTTCTTTATTTTGATTTTTTTTTTATTTTCCATAATTAAAGACAATAATAAATGGAAGTTCCTTCTTTATAGCCCTCTTTGTGGCTTGCCCGAGTCTCTATTATGGGTTCTGTCTTGACTTTGTATAGCCAACTTTGAATTTTTAACTTATAAATTCTAACTTATATTATATTTTTTTAAAAAAAAAAATGTTTTCTTTTTAAGAAAAAAGTTTTAAGTCGCTTTTACCATCATAGTTTTAACTTATATTTATTTTAAATTATTGTTATTAAATTTATATTTTTTTAAAAAAAATGGTTCTTTAATTATGATTCAAAATCAAAAGTTATTTTTCATCATT
>Ga0307509_10007278_pt1 | contig 14537 bp, 10 predicted proteins | sample 10_EM_MG_FD_202245 | JGI IMG/M metagenome (GOLD analysis project Ga0307509, IMG submission 202245) | Populus trichocarpa ectomycorrhiza microbial communities from riparian zone in the Pacific Northwest, United States - 10_EM | ecosystem: Host-associated > Plants > Roots > Unclassified | place... | reverse complement strand
TGGTTTAAATACAAAACCCAAGAGCGATAGCCTTCCTGCAATCACGATCATTACCAGTAGCTGCGCACATACCGGAATCCTGTAATCCTGCAAGACCAAAGAAAGAAACAAACAATGCTCAGCCCTCCCCAGTGTTACATGACCATTCCATACCCGGAATCCTAAATATAAACTTCCAACAAAGCAAACTAAACATAGCAATACGATAGCATAGCCTATCTGACTCAGAGGCAGTGGCGGAGCTGAAATCAAGTCAAATAAACCAAATATAAATCAACTAAACATAGGAGATCCTGCACTGCCTGCTCCTGTGTACCGTTACCGGAACATGTACACATGTTACAGTGGTATAGCACTGCCTCCGTGGCTATTTTCCAACTCCTTGGATAAATGTGATGACCTGCCTTACCGTACAACATGGTTTCGGTGGGCCCTCTACTGGAGTTTTCCTATGTCACCGATCACCTATCCACCCCCCTCAGGCCAGCGTTTCTGGTCTTCGAACAGGCGGTTTCTTTTGTTTTGGGGAGCCTGCTGAAGGGTTTGGGTCTCTCTACCTGTACGTTTTTATGTATTGTTTCCTTACGTGTCTGGGGTATATTATCTTAGGTGCTAGGCGGGGGAGACTTTTCCTATGGACTTGGGGTGTTTGATTTTTCCCATCAAGAGGTGAAGCGGGCGGTGGGTTTGCATTTATAGGTTTTTTTCTCTTCATAGCTCGCGCTGCATAAGGCCTTTTGTACCTAGAAACAAATAACGCATGATAACAATAAAAAATAAAAAATCAAATAAAAAAGCAACCAAGAGATAGGATCTTCACGCAACCATCTAAGTACTTTTCTACACTTAAGATATAGCAATACGATTACGCTTTACTCTCTCTACATACACTCCTTCTCTACGAGAGCCTACGCTCTAAGAACCCGGAGACTATTGTGATAGTTTCAACGCGCCGCCCGAACCTAGAACTATTGCAATAGTTCTATCAAGCACGCCAATCCACCCATCTTACTATCTGAAGAGATAGTATCCTTTGACGGATCACTCCGTACTAGCAAGCCAGTTCTGTACTATGTGAAGAGATAGTATTTCCATACGCCCTATCATAGCATAGTAATAATTGGTTACCTTAGGATACGACTATCGTTGCCTGTTGCATAACCACCTAACAACTGGATTGTTACATTTGGTGGCGTCACATCGCAACACCCAACCACAGAACGGCTCAACAGCCTGTCGATCAGGAGATCGACCTTACCGAAACAGAAATCCACCTAGTACGACTAGGGGAAGCGTTAGCCGTGTCTATTCAACACCCGCGAGCCGCGAGCTCCACAACAGATAGTTCAGAAGAGGGATCAGACTCGGACGAAACAGCCGCAGTACCTATATGAAGGAACCCGATGGCGTCTACATCTAATCCCAATCCAGATACCCAAGGAAAGGAAGTACCCCCGCTTCCCAACCTCACGCCGGAACAGATACAACAAATTATTGGTGCCTCAACCGGAGGAGCGGGGAACACAAAGAAGCCCAAAATCAAGGAAGCCAGAACATTTCACAGGGAACGGGATCAACTCAGAGGTTGGCTGGCCTGCTGTCAGTCTACTTCAAAGCACTAGGATGGGAATTCGACTCCAACAACGACAAAATTGTCTTCGCGCTTAGCCTTCTGAGAGGGGACGCGTTGAAATGGGCTACGCCATACATCGAAAGATGACAAGATGTAACCTGGAGCAGGTGGGACGACCTCAAGAATGAACTGCAGGGCCAGTTTGGCGAAATCGATGAGCAAGGAGCAGCAAGAGCAAAACTCATGAGGATGGCTCAAGGATCGAAAGGAGTCACAGAATACTGGAATGAATATAGACTCATCGCCAGTCAAACGGGAATGGACGATGCAACCCTGACTTACCACCTGATGAAAGGGTTCAAAACAGAAGTACAAGACGCATGGGGAATGGATGGATCAGACTCGCCAGACCCACAATTCGTTGCAAATTGGGCCATTAAAAAGGAAACCAAAATGGCAGCCATCAAACACATGCGGCATGGGACAACAAGCAAAGGAACAACCGCATCGTCTGGAACCTCGAGAAATCAAAATGGGACCTTTCGACCTCAGAACGATAACCAGGGCGATCCAATGGAGCTCGATGCAACGGGAAGAAGGCCCGGATTCACCATCTTAGCCACGGAATACCAAAGAAGAATGAGAGGCAACCTATGCCTCAAATGCGCCAAACCAGGACATCAGGCAGCAGCATGCTGAAGCCAGGCCAACAGCAAAGAAGGAGCGACCTGGGAACCACGGAATTACAAAAAACAATGGAGACCACCAGCCAAAGCCAGGGAAATGGAGGTCGCAGAGGAAGAAGAGTCAGGAAAAGACGAAAGTCCCCAGTAAGCAATGGTCTGAGGGACAAGACCAAACCAAAGCCCATGGAGATGAGGAACCTATACGCGGCACTAAACGACACGGAAACATTGGACAACGAGAACGACCATATTATGGTCCAGATACGACTACACGGGACAAAAAGACAAGTTACGATCAATGCGATGATCGACTCGGGAGCAACTGAGGACTTTATTGACAAAGAGTTCTGCAGCAAATACAACATCAGAACAACACAAGCAAAGAAGGTACGAGAAGTTTACCTGGCGGACGGTCGACCCAGCGCTATGGGACCATTCACCCATACAGCGAAAGTACCTATGGACATCGGTAGCCATAGGGAATTGGCGATTTTCCAAGTGGCAAAAGTACCCAACCATGAGGTTATCCTCGGAATGCCATGGTTAAAGCAGCATAGCCCCCGAATTGACTCGGGTCAAGGAAAGATCACCTTTGAAAGTGAAAGGTGTAAGACATGGTGTTGAAAGGAATCACCCACGGTATACGCGATACCAGAAGACGAAGCACGAGAAGAGAACTTCAAAGTCGAGTTCGGCGTCGCTCAAAGCAAGCAGGATCAGCGAGTTAAGGTTAAGAAACCTGACCCGCAAGCAAAGATACCGACTCAAGGATCGGCACAAGCAGCAGGACATGACCTGTACGCAAACGAAAGCCGGACGATACCGGCCCGAGGACAAGAAGTTGTCTGAACCGGAATATCAATCACACCACCAAGAGGAACCTATGACAGAATAGCGCCAAGAAGCGGCATGGCAGTTAACCATCAGATTGCTGTCAATGCAGGCGTGATCGGCTCCGACTATACTGGGGAAATCAAAGTGGTACTAGTCAACATGGGGCAACCAAGACTATCAAGTCAAAAACGGAGATCGGATAGCACAACTCATCACGGAAAAAATAGTCGAAAGCGACTGTTACGAGTTCCGAACGCTCAAAAAAACCAACAGAGGACAACAAGGATTTGGAAGAACAGGAACTTCCAAGGCACAGATCTGTGAGATCAGTGCCAGAGCCTTCGGAAAGTTTTACAGAAGACCGGACACAACCACAGGAATCCTCAAGTACAGCAAAAAAGAAGGACGCATAAGCCTAGAATCAGTCAGCATTAGCACCGAGCTAGCCATCAAAAGCGGAAAATATCAAAAGCAACGCAAACACGAAGAAATGTTGTCTCAAGAATATCATGAATACTTGGATGTATTCGAAGAAGGAGAAAAAACTAAGCTACCACCTGATCGACTGGGGGTGGACCTGGAAATAAAACTCAAAGAAGGAGAGGGACTCCTGATCAAAAAGATATACGCACTTTCCCTGGAAGAACTGAAGGAACTCTGGAGCTATATCAAACAGAACAAGGAAAGAGGATGGATAAGAGAAACCTACTGCGATGGGGGATCTCCCATCATGTTCGTCAAGAAAAAAGATGGAAAACTCCGACTATGTGTCGACCATAGGGCACTCAACCATGTTACCAAAAAAGACCGATACCCCCTACTGCTCATAGGAGAAGCCTTGGACAGGCTACAAACGGCAAAATACTACACCAAATTGGACATCAAGGAAGAATACCACAACGTCAGAATAAAAAAAGGAGACGAATGGAAAACGACATTCACCACGAAATACGGCACTTACGAATACTTGGTAATGCCTCTTGGGCTAACCAATGCACCTGCAGCATTCCAAAGATGGATCAACAGAACCTTGCAATCATATATTGACATATGCTGCATAGTGTACCTGGACGATGTCCTAATATACTCAGACAACTTGAAACAACACCAAAAAGAAGTGGCTGCCATCATCCGCGCTATACGGCAACAAGGAATGAAACTCAAACCATCGAAATGCGAATTTCACCAACGAGAAACAGAATACCTAGGATTCATCATCAATAACGAAGGAGTCAAAGTTGACCCTATCAAAACAGCAGCCATATGGGATTGGAAAGCACCTACCAACAAAAAGGGAATTCAGGAATTCATGGGGTTTTGCAACTTCTATCGACGCTTTATAAATGGATTCAGCACAACAGCCAAACCACTATACCATCGAACCAAGAAAGAGGTAGTATGGGAATGGGGAAACAAAGAACAAACTGCATTTGACGAGCTAAGACAGAAGTTATGCTCAACCCCAGTGTTGACATACTTCAAAGCGGCAAGACCACTGCTAGTCGAAAGCGACGCCTCGCAATATGTCTGCTCAGGCATATTGTCCCAACAGGACGAAGACGGAAAATGGAAACCAATAGCATACCGATCAAAGACAATGAAACCGGCCGAATGCAATTACGACGTACACGACAAAGAACTGTTCGCAATAGTTCAAGCGCTCAAAGAATGAAGGGGATACCTTAAGGGAAGCGGACAACACTTCAGAGTCTTGACAGACCACCAGAACATGATAAGATTTACGACCACTAAGGAGTTAACTGGACGGCAAATCCGATGGAGTGAAGTCTTGAGCGGCTTCGACTTCAAAATTGAATATCGACCGGGAAAAGAAGGAGGCAAGCCAGATGCCCTAACTCGACGAAAAGCAGACATGCCACAGGAAGGAGATGAACGACTTACACAGAAAGAAAGGATTCTCCTACCAAAAGAGAAATATTTCTACACCAGCATCCAGGAAATGGAGACAATAAGACTCGAAGAAACAAGCTACGAAGACCTTCGCAACGAGACGGCCCAAAACAAAGAAATTCAAACGATAAGGAAAGCTTTGGAACGAGGAGACAGAGAAATGAAGGGAGTGGCCCTAGGAGTATGCCAATGGAAGGACAAATACCTATGGCACCAAGGAAAGATTTGGGTTCCCAACAAAGAAGGAATTCGGACCAACCTTATATGTCAACACCACGATATTCCGCCAGCAGGACACGGAGGAACGTCAAAAACGACCGAACTCCTACAACGCAAATACTATTAGCCTCAAATGCGCAACACGATAAAACAATACGTCAAGAATTGCGACATTTGCCAAAGAACGAAGGTGGTACGAAATGCACCTTATGGCCTGATGAAGCCAAATCAAGCCGCGGATCGACCGTGAAAATCAATATCCATGGACCTCATCACGGACTTACCAAAATCAGAAGGAGATGAGGCAATCTTGATCGTCAGCGATCGACTCTCAGAAATGGCTCATTTCCTACCAGGCACTAAGGAAATGGATGCGCGGCAATTCTCAGAACTTTTCATGAGGGAAATATTTCGATTACATGGGCTGCCCAAAGATATCATAACGGATCGAGGATCCAGATTTACTTCCGATCTATGGAAAGAAACGACAAAACAACTAGGAATAGAACGAAGATTGAGCACCCCATTTCACCCTCAAACGGACGGACAAACGGAACGGACAAAGTCCACTTTGGAACAATACCTCCGAGCATACGTCAATTATCAACAAGATAACTGGAAGGAGCTCCTACCAATGGCAGAATTCGCATACAACAATGGATATCAAGAAAGTATTAAGCGCATACCGTTCTTTGCAAACTACGGAGTCAACCCCGAATATCAAAACATTGGGCACCTAATGCAAGGAAAAATCACACCACCAGAAGACATGAGTCAATTACACGATACCCTACAAGCGGAAATGACAGAAGTGCAACTAAGACACAAGGAATACTACGATGCAGGAAGAAAGCTCGATCCAAATTTACAATCAGGAGATATGGTCTGGCTATTCCCAAGAAATATACGAACGACAAGTCCATGCAAGAAACTGGACTACAAACAAATCGGACCCTTCAAAATCTTGGCAAGGATAGGAGAAAGTGCTTATAAGCTCGATCTTCCACCATCGATGAGGATCCACAATACATTCCACATCTCTCTTGAACTATATCACGACGATAAGTTTTCTTCTCAACGAGCACAACCACCACCTCCTATTATCATCGAAGGAGAACCCGAGTACGAACTCGAACAAATTATTGATTCTCGACTACACTACGGAAAACTACAATACCGGGCTAAGTGCACCGGGTATCCTCCTGAACACGACAAAGTCTGGTACCCCTACGAAGATTTCGAAAATGCAGACATCGCAAAACAACAATTCCACCAAAAGTACCCCAGGCAGCCCTCTCTCGATCAAGATCGAGGAACAAGAAAACGGGGAGACGTGGGTCTCCATAACACCACCACCGCAACTCGCACCACCACCACCTCCTCCACGAATGACGACACCAAGACCCCCGACACCGAAGACAGCCCAAGAAGGGTGGGAAACTGCCGTCGGACTACCCACGATCCCCCGATACAGAGCCCCACAGGAGTCGGAAGAAGCAGAAAAAAGGGAACCAGTTCGGAGAGAGCACGATGTGCTGTCATGGACAGCATGCTATGACGATGGGTGTCAGGTAAACTACAGGGACAAGGAAGCCTCAGGATGGTTTCCCAAGACCGATCTCGGTCTGTGCCATTAGTACCGGTATCGCATCGGAACAAAAAACAGCAGAGGAAACGCCGTGGGCAGAGCGTGACATGGTACGAATGCTACGACGACAAATGCTTTGTACATGTGCAAGAGAAGATCAAAGTGGGGTACTACCTGCAGGAAAACGGCAAGAAGAAACCCCGCTCAAAATGGTAATGGAGACACCCCGAGCCGGAACAACGAAGGAAATTCGGTGCCGTGAGGACACGGAGGGAGAGGGAGGGGAGCGAAAAAACTCAACCAGGCATCGGAGCCTTGCAAAGGCAAGTCCAGGAATTGTTGAACGAAAAAGACCAATTCCTAAAAAACGAGGACGAATCACGATGGAGGCTAGGAGAACAGCAATTCACGATAAGCCGAATGCGCGAAGATATCCAAGGACTTGGCAGAACGGTCACGGGATCGGGTTTCAGCCTAGCAAGGTTGAGGAGCGAGATGGATACCAGGAAGCGAGCAAACGAAGAGCTCGAACACAGAAACCACAGCCTCCGCAAGGAGCTCAGAAGAGCTGGGCAGAGGTTGTTAGATCTGGGCAAGTAGTATCGTGGGACCGATGCTAGGGGAAGACGGGAGCTAATGTCACAAATCGTGACTAAGCAAGGCAGATTTCACATGACTCATACTTATAAGTCATAAGGCATGTTGGATTTCACACTATGACGTCACTTGACTCATTGTTCTTATATGTTCTCACATGACTACGCACTTGCGAGTAATTGTTATATTATGATTGGTTGAATGTTTCATGACTCACGATTGTGACGTCATATGATATAATGACTTGCGCACATGACTAACATTACGAGTCATGGGTTTCACGCATGTGACTGGTTTGAGCAGATGACTTGGTTTATGAGTTTTGATTGGTTAACGGAATGTTGTGCGATGACTCATAGGAGTCATCGATGGATTTCACGCTATGACTCATATGAGTCATCCATGGATTTCGCGCTATGACTCACTAGGAGTCATAGAGGTTTATATAGCGCGAGGTGATAAGTCACAAAGGTTAGGGTTGTGGGAAGATGCCTATATAAGGCGCTTGGTTCCGACCAAGAGATAGGGCACGCTTCTCGCAAACTTCTTCCCCACCCCTACATTTTACCTACAAACTCAACTCTACCCCGCTTTGCGTCCGGACCAAACCCCTCTCCCACCTTGGCTCACCGACTCGTCGCCATGGCGAGACCCTTCAACCTTCTCCCTGGGAAGGAAGCCTTTGGTAGGCTCTCGGCCCTCAACTCCCCTCTCCCGTCCCGCTCAGGAACACCCTCGACCGACCACCCCATCGAGTTCATGATGAGGCAGCTCGCCCAGGCGAGGAGCCCCCTCAGGCTCAGCAACCAAGACTTCCCGGACCTAGGCCCAGACGCGCAGGCCGGCACCCTCCCCATCGAGTCCATCACGATCGTCCTCCTATCCCAGCTCGTCCAAGGCCTGGTGACCGTCTCACATGAGCTGAGTGGGGTAACCCAGGCGGTCGCAACCATCTCTGAGGAAAACGCGAACCTCAGGGAGGAGCTCCATGACATCTCTTCTCAGCTCGCAAACCTCCCCCACGCCGAAGAACAACAAACCCCTCCGGGGATCGCCGATCTCCAAGCATCCATACGGGACCTGTCACATCGTGTGTCAGCCCCAGTCCCCGCCCCCATGGCGCAGGCCCCACCTCCACAAAGGGGACCCCAGCCCCCTCGAACTGCCGGCCCCCCCCCTTCAAGGAAAGGAAAGGAGAAGGCCCGTGCACAACCCACACCTTCCTCAGCCGCGGCTGACGACCCTAAATACCTCATACCATTCTACGATACGAGGCTTGGCAAGGCGTTCGGTGACCCAGAGAAGTACGCCAGGCTCTACCCACACTCATACGACGCCGGGGAATTCCGGAGAGGGGCATATGACGTGTCCTCCTTCACCCCAGGCCACCTCCACCCAGACGTTCGCCCCTCCCGCTCATATGCGCAAGCTGCCTCCGGGTCAGGCTCGGGCGGCAAGGGCAAAAGCAAAGCTGGGAAGCCTCCCTCCCGCCAACTTGTTGCGAGTGCGACGAGCCCTCCTGTTAAAAAGGGGCCGCCCTCCCTTCCAGGTGCCCAACGACGCTTTTTTGCTCCTCGCCAGTCCCCGTCCCCTCACCCAGACGCTCTCACCATTGCCGCCACCTTCCCCGACATTGTCGCTCGCGTCCTCCGCCAATCAAACTGCCTCCTCCCCCTTGGCTTCACTGCTACTGTCAACCCTCGTGGCTCCGTCTCCCTGACTGTCACTGACAAAGCCACCCCCGCCGCCTCTTACGCCCGCTACTTCGACTCCCTCACCAGGGCCCTCAATCAGTCTTTCCCGGTAGGGGAAAACCCCTGGTGCACCATCGTCCTCGCCCCCACAGCCGTTCAACTAGCCATTCACGGCTTCCCCCTCCGTTTCCTCCCCCAAGATGAAGAGGAACTCTTCCCATATATCTGGCAAGCAATCCTCAACGACAAAGCGAGCCAGATTCTCTCAGCCAGGTACCTTAACCCTAGCAGAGATTCTAGGGAGACCAAGCAGGCCAGTTCGGTGGTTATCACCGTCGACCCCCAGAACGTATCGGCCCTTACTTCAGGAGTCGTCATCCTCTCACAGAAACGCAAGGTCGACCTTGCCTTCTCCTCCTCCAGAACCGCCCCGTGTAAGAATTGCTGGAGATACGGACACGCCCATCAACGATGCCCCGCCACCCACCCCACGTGCCCCATTTGTGTGCTTCCTCATACTCGCGCGGCTCACAGATGCCAAAATCCAACCTGCCCCAGGAGCGGGAACAATAAGCCAGTCCCATCCTGTGGTCCGACCTCGCCCCCCCCATTGCTGTAACTGCGGTAACGACCACACTGCCACCTTCAGGGAGTGTCCGGCTCGACCTTCCCCGACTTTCCCCACCAGACCCAACTCGCCAGCCCCCGCCCCAACAGGTCAAGACTCCATGGATTTGGCGGTCGATGGGGGTCCGACATCCACTACTCCCCCGCCCGGGGAGGGTCTCCCTGAGGTGGACGTAAGCCCCAGGCAGCCTCCCCCGGCCAGACCCTCCACGCATCCCGGCACTACTCACAGTTTCGGTGGTCCTCTCCCCCTGGAGGAGCCGAGCCCTACCCCTGCCTCCTCGTCTGGTCGGGTTCGTCCCAGAAATGAGTAATCAACCCATGCCCCCTCCCCCGGGTCAAGGGCCGGCCCCTGCCCCTGCTTTTCTTTCCATCATTCAACATAACTGCTTTGGGAGCTGGAATGTTTTTCTTTCTTTGTTTGAGTCGTTCAAAGAGGCGACCACCTATCCTTTGATAGTCCTTTTGCAGGATCCACCTGTCAATAAGGCTCACCTTCCTTCCTTTAATGGTTTTAAATCTTTTTTTCACCCGGTTAGGAAGCCGCGTGTGGCTGCCTACGTTCATATGTCTTTTCTTTCCAATTACACGGTGCTCCCCAGGTTTAAGGGGGTGGATGATGTCCTTGCCCTCGACATCTCCTCCAGCGAGCCTCTCTTCGGCACCGCCTTCCACTCTTTCCGGATTATCAACGCATACTCCACCAACACAGCTGACCATAGGGTTCACTCCGTTTCACCAGAGGTTCTTTTCCCCGATATTGGGTTTCCTCTCTTAGTCCTGGGAGACCTCAACATCCACAACCCCCTCTCGGACCCTCTACGGCACTTCTCACACCGGGAGATCGTGTCCTCGACTCCCTATTTTGAGAAAGCGGCAGAGTCCGGTTTCGCCCTCCTTAATCCCCCAGGTGAGTTTACAAGGTTTCCCTTGGTAGGAACAGCTCGCCCTTGGGTAATAGATCTCGCCTTCGCAAACCCCCTCCTCCTTCCCCTGGTCAAGAGTTGGGAAGCCTCCCTCCCCTCGACGGGCTCCGACCACGTACCGATAACAATTACCCTCTCCGCACCCTCCCTCAACCTAAAAGCCCCGCACCCGCGTTGGGCAGACAAGGACTGGGAGACCCTGGACCCGATCATTAAGGGTTTCAAGGTCCCGGCCGCGCCGTCGTGCCCCACCCCCTCGCAGTTGGACAAATGGATGTCAGAATCGCTAAACCGGTTGGTAGCTCTCCTCAAGGAGCACAAGCCAGTATCCAGGCCTTCCCACCGCTCCAAGCCTTGGTGGACCCCCCACCTGTCTATCCTCCGTCGCGAATATCATAAGGCCGCCAGAGCGGCCAGAAAGCACGACACCCCACACACGGGGGAAGTTGCCAGCACCTCCAAGGGGGGGTACTCCAAGGCAATCAAGCCCACCAAAAACAAACACTGGTCCTCTTTTCTGCTGACCGCCACCCCTCAGAGCCTGTGGATGGCCAAAAGGTTCGCCTACGTGTAGGCCCAACCACGCTTCCCCTCCCTCCCAGGGGCCGAGACCCCACAACAAATGAACAACGTTCTTTGGGACCACTTCTTCCCTGCAAAGGAGCCCTTCTCCCCCCCACCCAGGCTCAAGCCAAATAACTCGGCCCCCCCCCTGACGACAGACGAGATAGCTGCGGCCCTCTCCAAGTGCTCCCCGACTTCGGCCCCGGGTCCAGACGCGATACCCTACTCTACCTGGAAACAGGTCAACAGAATCAACCCCTCGATCCTCCTCCATTTACTTGCCCCGCTGGTCCTATTTGGGTACCACCCCGCATCGCTGAAAAGCTCGAACGGCGTGGTGCTTGACAAGCCGGGGAAGCCATCCTATGAGTCACCCTCCGCCTTCAGGATAATCGTCCTGATCCGCACGATCTCAAAGATCCTCGAAAGGATTATAGCAGCCCGCTTGCTCGCGGTGGCCCGGCTCAAAGGGCTGTTGCACCCCAACCAATGCGGTTCGCTCCCTGGGCTCAGTACGTACGATGCGTGCCTCACCCTTACCAACGACGTCAGGACCCTGCAGAGGCCCCGTCTTAAGGTCTCCTCTCTGTTTTTGGATATAAAAGCAGGGTTCGACAACGTCGATAACAACACTTTGGCCCGCATCCTTAGGGAAGGCGGAATTCCCCCCTACCTGGTCTCCTGGGTTTCTTCCTTTCTGGGTGAGCGAAGCTGCACCCTTATTTTCCAAGGGGCACCAGGGACCCCAGCCCCAGTAAGCGTCGGCGCCCCCCAGGGCTCCCCAATCTCCCCACTGCTCTTTCTTCTCTACGTTGCGCCACTTCATTTCGGGATTCCTCGAGGTCTGATAATTTCGTATGTGGACGACTTCACCCTCACAGTTGCCTCCCTTTCCTATCGTGGCAACATCCGCCGGCTCCAGGATCTCTTCGACAGGCTTGAAAGAAGGGCGTCCCGCTTGGGCGTCTCCTTTTCGCTAGCCAAAACGGAATTGATACATTGGAGAACCCCCAGCCAGAGGCACTCGCCGAAATGCGTCTCACCCATTCAGATCAAAGGGGAATTGTTTCACCCTAGCAACTCCGTTCGATGGCTGGGGTACTGGTTCACGCCGGTCCTTGACCCCGCTGCACATTTCTCGCGTCGCTTGGCCCTTGCCCAGGGCGCGTTTGCTCTGATTCACCGCCTCAGTCCGCCCGGTGCGGGCCTCCCCCCCCCTACTTATTCCACAGGCTGGCAACGTCATTAATTGCCCCAATCCTAGTCTACGGCGCGGATCTGTTCACAGCTACTGTGGGCACGACAACCCGCCTCGACAGGTTCTGGCGGAAGGTCCAGCGGTGGACCACAAACTGCGTCTCAGCCACGCCCACCGGGAGTCTCTCGATGGAATCCTGCCTCCCACCCGTCTCCCTCCTGATCGCCCACCGGCAGAGGCTGGCTGCGCTCCGGGTGGTGTGCTCCCCCCCCAGCGTGAACCCGGCGGCAGCCCGCCTTCACCCCTCTTTCCCTTCGCTTTGGGTGCATCGGGCGCCTGACTCCTCGCGGGCCTTAACCAGAGGCCTGTCGTCCGTCTACCTCCCCCTGCATTGGAAGACGCCCCGCCCTGTCCCCCCTTTGCGGAACCACCTACCGGTCGACGCGGTAGCCCACCGGACAATACCCTTCACCCTCGGGCTATCTCGGATGCCCATGATCAATTCCCACCTCCTGTGTCCCGCGCCCATCCTCCCGCCCCAGTCCTTGATGAATAACACCTACTCCGCCCTGAAGAAGAAGGTAAGGGAGAAGCTCCTCGCGGAGTGGTCCACTCTTTTCCCGGCCCCAGGTTACTACTCGCACCCCCCCGCTCTGTCCCCGAGGCCTTTTATGGGCTTGGGTAAATTCGTTGCCGGGAGAATCCATCAAATGAGAGCCGGAAAAAGCTATCTGGCCGCCCACCCGACCTCGAGGTCCCCCGACGCCGACACCTCTTGCCCCCGCTGCGGCTTAGAGCCTGAGACCTTTGAGCACGCCATCCTATCCTGCCCCTCGAGACAGCACAGCAGGCCGCGCCTCCTCCACGGCGTGACTGATGTCGGCCCCGAAGCCCCACTCTGGTCATCCCTCCCACTGCTAAAAAGGCTCGCCTCCTTCATAAGCGTCACCTCCACCGGGTTCCCCCCCACGATGTTCCCGGCCACCACCCCCCCCTCATCCCCCCCGCTGATTCTTTCCCCTCCCAGGGTCCCCCCCCCGGTCTTTCGTGTATTTTCGTTGGCTGAGGTATAAGGTCGTTGGGTTTTCTTTCCTTTTATCGTATGTGGGCTTTCCTTTCTAGACGACTAAGTTGTTAGTATGTGCTTTCCTCGTTACATGTGGCCGATGGCCCAGCGGAGGAGAAACCTGCGCGTGAATGGATATTTACTGGTGCCGTAACTTTCTTTTGTTATTTGTTTTTGATTTATAGGTTTTGTTCTCTCCATGGCTAGCGCTGCATGAGGCTTTTTGTACCTAAAAACAATGAACGCATAATTACAAAAAAAAAGGAAAAAAAAAGCAACCAAGAGATAGGGCCACGAACCATCTCTCCTCCACCTCCGGCGATTGAAATCTCAACACCACGGGAAATCATCGTCACTTTCCCCCACCCAGCTCTCTTCCCCTATCATGGCTACTGGCTAGGGGTTGACATTAAGCCATCTTCCCTCCTCTCCTAGGGGACGCCTGCCTCCCATCCTTGGGGTTCTTGTTCCCGTTCATCGTTGACACCCGCTCATGAAGTTCGGTTCTCCCCCTTGCTCCGCACTTGTTTTGCCCGTCGCTTGGCATTTTGCACGGTCGTAAAGCTTCTCGCTTCGTTCACAGTCGGCGATATGGCGTCCGGACTCTCGGTCGAAGTAGGCTTCGCTTCGGCTGGGCTAGTACCTCTGATGGGGAAAGCTTCGGTTAGTAACATCACGGTCCTGCTCGGTTTCGCTGTCGTCCCAAAAGCCCTTGCTATCGCCCGTTAGTCGGTTGTGGCTAGCCTCCTTGCGATCCTTCCTCTACCCCCCTCCCGGTTCTGTCCACTGGCACGGTACTGCCCCATAAGCTGGCACCTTACTGCTAAAACTCCTCCTCCGGCTGGCACCCTACTGCTCCTCACCGGCTGGCACCCTACTGCTACTCTCCCGCAGGCACCCTACCGCTCATCGTCGTTGGCTGGTAGCCCCTGTGCCCAGTGGCTCCGCTTGCCCACCTACCTCTCTCCCTCCTGCGATTTACTCTACGGTCGCAAACCTCGCTTAGGTTACGGTTGATCATGGTATTGCACTGCCTCCTTGGTCTCTCCTAAAC
>Ga0307509_10007277_pt1 | contig 14537 bp, 16 predicted proteins | sample 10_EM_MG_FD_202245 | JGI IMG/M metagenome (GOLD analysis project Ga0307509, IMG submission 202245) | Populus trichocarpa ectomycorrhiza microbial communities from riparian zone in the Pacific Northwest, United States - 10_EM | ecosystem: Host-associated > Plants > Roots > Unclassified | place... | reverse complement strand
TCATCCTTAACAACCATAGTCTCAACTCCCATGTTCCGCAACCCTATCCATACCCAAAGACTCCTCGTCCAAACATCCAGTGTTGTAGTAGTGTTGAGGATATGGAACCTTCGCGAATATTTTAACAGATATGTGACCATCGAACCGATCAAGAAGCCGGAGTGCAAATGTTCCCGAGCGATCCGAGACTTCCATTCGCATGTGAGTTCCCCAGTATAATGAAGAATATTCAAGGAAGGGTGTGCCGTGCGGTTCAGGGGGTGAGCCAACTGAAAGATCCTTGACGTGCTGGAAGTTGAGGTACGTCCAGCAGGTTTCCGCCATTGTCGAGTGAGCTTTGTCGAAGAGGTCAGGATGTGTGCAAAGATACTCCTGGAGCGTATGATGAATAAACCTAATCGTCGAGGTGCCCTTTTCTATGGTGGCAAGTCCCTGGCAACAGCTCAGCAGGGTCGATATCGCAGGGATGTCATCTCCATTAAGATCATTTGACCCTATCCGGACCGCTATGGCGTGACATATTTCGTCCACGTGCAAGGGCCGCCTCGAATGTGAGATCCACATCAGGGCAGCCACCCCGAGCCTTGCTTCCTCCCCGCCCTGAGCCTTTATCCTTCCCAGAGTTGTCCCGTACACGCCCTCCAAGTCTAAAACGTTCTTCATTGCTTTGAGTTTTTGCCATCTTCGAATTATAGTTGTCTCTTGTAGTATTGTCCCGATGGTTAAGGAGACAAGCAGGAATCTAGACATTATATCTTTCAGCACACAGCTTTAGGTACTTTGATGAGTACTCCCTTCCTACTTACAGTTCGGAAGTTGTTTCGGAAATATTCCGTATAATTTCCTCCTGCAAACTCTCATTCATGGCGTCCGGAACCGCATCCTCCCCCATTTTCGCTCTAAGGAATATGGTTATATCATTCTTGGTCGGTATTATGGATTTAGTTGTTGCCCTCCCAGCAAGATGCTCCTCAACCTCATTCTGGATATGTGGTCTCCCGGTTAGAAATATCCGAGCCCCTGGGGTGTTCAGGAGGAGTTGGTCGAGTGAGTCAAGAAGTTTCACTCGACATCCTGGCGGGCACTCGTCCAGGGCATCGATGCATATAAATGTACATCGCGAGGAGGAGATATCCTGCAAAAACTCCACAGTTTCCCCGAGTGCTGGCCTCTGGCCACCAACTGCCTTCCCTCAGTTCCGGAACGCTTTGACTATTCTCTCCGGAACTTCGTCCAGTCCATCAACAACCTGCTTTAGCACTGAGCCCAGAATCGCAGCTGGAGATTGCTCATCTTGAACCGCAAAGTTGAAGTAGAAGCACGGAACGGCAGCGTTTCCCCCCACTGCCTGCTGGCTTAACATATCTATCATGAGTGAGCTATCATCACAGCCTATTAGCAATATCTCCTTCTCCTCGGATATCTTCCCTCTTACGCAATGTAGGTTTTGCCAACTCCCGGACCTCCACAGCAAAACAAGGCTAAACCATCCGATTGTCCTCCTCGCACACCACCAAACCAATTCCGATATTCCTCAGTTTGTAAGAGCCAGTCTCCTACCTTGTCAACCCTGCGGGTTCGGATATCCTGGTGCCGGCTCTGAGGTTCAAGCGGTGATAGCCAGGTCAAAATTTCCAACTTCTCATCAGCCACGCTATAGTCATTCGACACGTTGTTAAAAGAACTGGTATTAAAAGAGTTGTTGATATTGTCGTTGATGTGATGCGACATTTCAAAATTTTCGCTTTTTTGAAGGTTGTAGGGTATGGGTTATTAAGTAATTTATCTAGTAGGGTAGGTTATGATTCCTAGGGGTGAAGAAAAGAGGGGGCGATGGAGATATTGAAGCCTTGTACTATATTGGTAGGCGGAGCCCTGGTCCACCTGACTTGATCGACCCAATCCTCGTGAATCACTAGTGAAACCAACGTGGCTGTCGGCTACCATACCAATATGTGCACCCCAAGCGGCTGATGGTTGAATGGGAGTGTGATGGAAGAAATTAATATACCAGTAATATCATTGTGTGGGTACAAGTACAAGTATTAGCACTACGGTAGTCTTAGTCTTGATCAAACTTTCTACAAGTGCCAGAGGAGATGTTCTCGCACAGTTAATTTTGGCTAAGGCCCCGTTCAGTTCATGGATTTTTTCCATGGATTGCGCAGGATGCAACGTAAAATCCCATGACCCCCGCCCCATAGATTGTGGAAAATAAGTGTGTTCTGTTGTGCAATCCAGAGATTCTTTTAGCGCTAAAATGATCCCTGCAATCCATGGAAAAAATAATTCCCTGAAGATGTAATTTTCACATGGATTCAGAGGACACGAGTGCAACACCACACCAATTATTTACTTTTAAAGTCTTCTGTTGCATGCAACAGGACCGGCTTTAAGCTGTCATTTCGACAAAAAAATCTTTAATTGTTCTGCCTTACTAAGCACTCTAAATCTAAAAAATCCATGGATTGAAGATATAGAAAAACAATGAAAATTCCATGGAATCCCAATCCATGGATGGTTGCAACAAGTGAACGGAACAGGCCCTTGGTCCGGTCAAAAGTCAAGTCTAGTCCAAGGGTGGAAATTAGACGGACCCAACAGTCATGGTCGGACTAGTCAAAACCGAGTGATAGAAGGTGCATCTCCTTTTAGATAATCTATGTACAGTATCATACGATCGTACTTAAATTTAACGGCAACGACCAAACGGCGAAAACTGCGGCTGCGAAACCAAATCAAACGCCAAGCTTAAAGTAACACAAAAGACTTCAATCGCGAAGACAACTCTCTCTTAATTCACCCATTGTCACCATCATATTCACCTGACTAATTCACAAATGGTAGAGACAGGAGTATTTATTTATTTTATGAGTGCTATGATAACAATATTGTGTAATAGTTATATACAGACTGGTCAAGGACCGGTCCTAGACCAGACCAGACAAGACGACTTGAACTAGGTCGGTCTAGTCGTTAAATTCAACGAGGAGCGGCTAAACGGCCCTGTCCTCAAGACCAGACCTCTCGGACTATACGGAACCATGTCAGTCCTTCTCTGCCATCGCACTGTCCCACCTCTCCTAGTCTCGCACTCTAACCCCCACAATAACCCCCATTAGTGCCTCCACGCCACAGAATACCAATTTCCCCCATCCACCGGTACTCGGAGTGAATCTGCAAATAATAAACTTGAGGAACTCTAATAAGCTATTACATTCCGCTCCATTCGGATATCATAAGGGGGAAAGGAAACAAGAGTTATCGTACTCTACAAGACGCCCACCACACAAAAATATAAATCGCGAGTAATATACACTACCTAAACCCAGACCTATTCTAGTGAAAAAGATTTAAAAAAAAAATAGTGAGATTGCCCATCTGTGAGAGAAACGTTACCTTTTCTAAAAATAAAAATAAAAATAATAAAAACCTCTAATTGAACCCTTAACTTGAATCGCCAGAAGAGAAACTAAAAGCTGGGAAAAAACAGAAAGACATTTCCAATCACTCGCACAAAACCCATATTCATTTGACACTACCAAGAGAGGACGATTTCCTTGAGACAAGATGATAAACTCTAGGGAGCCAAGCGGGGTTCCCAATTATCTGATGAGTTGGGAATGTTGGGCCTGCAGCAGCTTCACCGGCCTATTGTGCCATTCTCGGCGGCTAGCGTGAGGGGTGTCAAGCTGGATTTATCTGAACTATCGGGGTTGGCATATTTCCGCCCAAGCAGAAGCTTCACTGTTGCCTCATGGCCATTCTGGACAGCCCACGAGAGCAGCGTCGAGCCATTATTCGCATCCAGAGCGTCGGGGTTGACATCTCCCCACCCCCCGCGGTTGTTTCGCTATTCCCTTATAGCCATTCTCGGCAGCCCGAAAGAGCGGCTTCCGACCATACTCCGTGTCAGGGGTGTCGGGTTTGACATCTTTTCCGCCCCAACAGTAGCTTGGCTATTCCATGATGGCCCTGCGTTGCTGCAAAAAAGAGCGGCGTTTGGCCAAAGTGATCAGGATTATCGGGGTTGACATCCCCCAGCTCTAACAGTAGCTTCACTATTCCCTCATGGCCATGCCCGGCAGCAAACGAGAATGGCGTTCTACCAGAGGCATCAGGACTATCAGGGTCGGCATCTCCCAACTCTAGCAGTAGCCTCAATACTCCCTCATGCCCATTTCCAGCCGCCCATGAAAGTGCTGTTCGGTCGGAATTCCAATCCCGCTGATCGGGTTGGATATGCTTTTGTCGCAAGAGCAACTTCACTACCGCTTCATGCCCATTTTGCAGCCCATTTGAGTGGTGTCATATGCACACCATCTTGTGGGTTCACATTCCATCTGCCCGACTCAATCAGGGTATTTGTGACTTTGGCGATGCCGAAGTATGAAATACAGTGCAGTGCAGAAAACCCCTTAGGATTAGGAATAACGCCTAACCGACGATGCAACGGGCTCATAAACTCCCCAGCAACCGACTTCCAAAGGAATGTGGCTGATATGTGACTATTGAATTGACTAAGAGCTGGAGCGCAAGTGTTTTTGAAAGGTCTGAGAACTACATTTGCATGTGGATTCCCCAATACAGAGATGAATATTCAAGGAAGGGTGGGTCTGGTGGGTGAAGGGGTGGGCCAGCTGAAAGATTCTTGACGTGCTGGAAGTTGAGGTACGTCAAGCAGGTTTCCGCCATTGTCGAGTGAGCTCTACCAAAGACATCCGGATGTGCGCAAAGATACTCTTGGAGTGTAAAATGAATCAGCCCAACTGTCAAGGTATCCTTTTCCATAGTCACAAGTAGACTACGAATATTAAAATTTTGTGTTGTACGAGTATTAGGGAGGTTTCGCTACGATGGTCGTCACTGCAACTGTTCTTATTGCTAGAGCAAATGTACCAAATTTTGGTGTACTCGAGTATTATATTGGGAATACTGCTAGTGCGAAAGCTACGGCCCACACCAAGTTCTAATCTATCCTGAGCAAAACCTTCAATTTTCTAACCTATGATAGTCGCAACACATATACTCGCCACAAAACAAGTATTATACTCGAGTACTAGTACAATCTAAGCGGCGCCCGTCGTAGCAAAACCTCCCTATTGAGTGAGACCTCCGGCAACCATATGTTTCTCAAAGACTACCGACCGCTCTGCCTCCTCGCACCCATCACAAGCTTAGCTACTAACTTAAATTTAAGCTCCGCACGAAAACCTTCCCTTGAGAATCCAAACAAATAGGCATCCCACCCTCTCCCGCCAAAAAAAGAAGGTTTCATACAGCAAATAACGTACGATACTGGCAGCATACAATTGTCATAATGACGTGAGGCAACGGCACCAACGGGTTCCCTTCGTGGTTGCAAGCCCGGCGGCCGAGATGAATTGTTCTTTTCTAATCGAGAAACAATGAGGGAGGGAGGAAGGGAGGGAGGGCATTCACCTCCAGAAGGAATCCAAGTTATTTTTTCGAGGTTTTGTTAATAATGGCTAATGGTGAAGGGGTTGTCTTCGCGCTGATATCTTCTTGGAGAGTATTATGCATTAGGGAGGGTTTTGCTAAGTCAGTTCGCTACTGAACTTTGCAAGGATTTTTCAGGGAGTTTTGCTGAGAAAGACTGGATTGAACTGTGCAACTGATCCATCATCACCATCACGCATGAAATATGGATGGGTGTTTTCGCAAGGACAAATATGACATACACAAAATCCCTCCTCCTTTTGCATAAGCAATGATGTCAACAAAATCTGTTTGAACTATTCAAACATGAACTGTTCATAATAGGGAGGTTTTGCTAAGTCAGTTCGCTACTGAACTTTGCTTAATTTAGGTAAAGTAGAACAGGGTGGCGTGAAGGATTTTTCATGGAGTTTTGCTAAGAAAGACTGGGTTGAACTGTGCAACTGATCCATCATCAACATCACGCATGAAATATCAATTGGTGTTTTCACAAGGACCAATATGACATACACAAAAAGCCCCCTCCTTCCGCATAAACAATGATGTCAACAAAATCTGTTTGAACTGTTCAAACTATGAACTGTTCATAATACTGTGCAAAGCTGTGCCACCTCATGCTTTACCAGAGGCGGAAAGGATAGCGCCGTTGCTGTGGTGATAAGTTAAGTTCAGTAGCGAACTGACTTAGCAAAACCTCCCTAATACTCGTGCTCGTACTGTGCAAAGCTGTGCCACTTCACGCTTTACCAGAGGCGGAAAGGATAGCGCCGTTGCTGTGGTAATAAGGTTAAGTTCAGTAGCGAACTGACTTAGCAAAACCTCCCTATCGCTGGATCGACATTGCTCATGGCGCCCATTGGGCTAGGCCACCGAAATCTGGTTGGGCCGGCTGTCGGGGGGTGCCTACGGTTATGCTGATCGGGGAGCTTCTGCGGGGAACCATGAGCGTGAACTTAAACTCACCGCCGCAGCAACTGACGTCCCAACGCGTTTGGCTGAACAAGCAAATTCAAATGCAGGTTAGGTCTTTTGCTCTGCGCGACCGACCATACAATCATGGAAGTAGTCCGTGACTTACCGGTATAATAGTGTGAACTTGGGGAGTAAGAAATGCGAACGCTGATTGGTTTAGGATTCCGTACAGGCTAAGCGGTAGGTTTCGCTAAACAAAAGGTCTCACATTAGACCACGGACCTTGTCTAGCACATGGCGACGTTCTAGTCCAGGTTCAAAAGCTACGGAACCTCCCTATTGCTCAATTTTGTGCTAGATCGCCGGTAACATATGATTCCCGTACGAGCACTAGTACAATTATTGGAAGCCTAAACCAACGAGCACGCGGCTAACACTTTGGAGGAGTTAGCAATTTGCAGGGTCAGTAGGTTCACATGTAGTCTACCGGTACTCGGGCAAGGATGATCAGCAAGATATTGGGGGGGGGGGAATGAGCAGGCAATGAATAGAAAATAAGTTTTGGTGGACACAATCTAGAGTGGGTACAGTACTAAACACAACATCCCACTAATGACGAGATACTCGGGGCCTGATGAAAATTGGCCTTAGAGAGACCGCTTGAAACTCCAGGAAACTTTTCAGAATCTCCAAAATCCATGCATTAGAGAGAAACGGCGACTTGTGCAACCAGTCTGGATTTCAAATTTTAAGCCGCCCTGTGTTTCTTTCCGCAAAGTTTACTCACTGATCAGTAAAATCCTGACTAGTTTTCCGATTTTTTCATCCATACCCGGTACTGCTGACTGGAGCCCCGATGCTAATCGATGTTATCCTAACATTGATACTGATCGCACCCCACGTGCACTCGGGCACGGCACCGAATTCTTCACTGTCCCGTTCCCCATACAGCCCTCAATTCAAAAGTTAACCACGAACTATCGACTATGCCCGAATGGATACAAGTACGGTAGCCCCACTACCCGCTACTGCCACCACCCCACCAGCACCTCCGTCCGCTCAACCAAATCCTGCGATTCGCCATAGTCTATCCCTCCACCACCACCCACCCTCGGAGTAAGTTAGACTATTCAATATCCAAGGCTACCCCTAGCACTGTATCATGTGTCCTCAGTGACGTTGAATGACATACCCCATTGAGGCCAGAGTGACAGCATGGCCGACGGCATTTCCTGGCACCGTAATGCACAGTACGAGTACTCGAGTACATATAGACGCCGCTCCTCTCCCGCAAAACCCCACTATCTCCCATCCTACCCTTTTTCCCATCCTCGGTGAGGAATACATCCCATCCTACTCGGTCCGCTAGAGCTTCACTGCCACCGAACGATCGAAATGCCGACGGACGAGTTTTCGGGTTTTTTGCATAGGCGGGTCAACGATGTTTTCAAGGACAATCCCAAGATAGCGAATAACAATATCACGACTCATGGTGGGGTGCTTCTCTTCTCCTTTAGGGTTGCGCGGTTATTGATTGATGAATTGATGAAGAGTCCCGGAAGCTGACTTGAGGATGGTGTTTCGTTAAGGCTCGGATTGGCTGTGGTCCGTAACGGCCTTTAACGCCTTCCTTCTTCTGGGGATGATAGTTTGGACGTACGCGACGAGTTCTCGACGTCGCGTGTTTCATTACTTTTCTGTCGCGATATTGCTCGTTGCTACTATTTATTATTTTTCTATGGCTAGGTTAGTGTAACCTTCCACCCCCCCCCTTGCAGACTGTGTCACCTATATATGCTAATGATGGCCTTTCTTTCAAAGCAATCTGGGCGGACATGCTGTTCGCGTCGAATTCAGACATGACGGGTTGCCCAACCGGACGAGACAGGTATTCTGGGTGCGCTGGGTCGGATACTTTATCAATTTCAGTTTGATCTTCTTTGCGTTGTTGCTGTTGTCTGGTGTTGGATGGGCTTCTATTCTATTGTTCGTGATCCACCATCCCCACCCGATTGTCAATCCGTCGCTAACGCTGAAGGACGGCGCGCAACCGATAGCACAACTGGTTTGACGATGCTCTGGGCCACAATGTTTCTCGTCGGCGGCCTCGTCTCCTCAACTTATAAATGGGGATACTACGTGTTTGGCTTATTTATCTACTTCTTCCTCCTCTGGCAAGTGTTAGGCGTCTCCAGGAGGTACGCTAGCAAGCTAGATACGGGCGTTCATAATGCATTTTCCGGACTAGCGGCCTATACGCTATTCCTCATGTAAACTTCTCCCCCCTCCTGCTCTCGATCGTTTTAACCACTCGCTCACTCACACTCACTCGTCCCCCCAGGGTCCTGTATCCCGTCTCCTGGGGCCTCGCCGAGGGCGGAAATGTCACGCAGAACGATTCGGGGACCGTCTTCTACGGCGTCCTGGACGTCTTTTCCCAGAGCTTGTTCTCCCTTGCCTTAATCTTCGGGACGAGAGATCTCGATTTCGAGCGCTTGGAACTGGAGTTTATGGAGTATGGTCGTGTCCATGACCACGGTCACTGGAATCGGTCCGAGAAGGGGCAGCACCCTAACCACCACAACACACATAACGCTACGCATGAAGGCGCGACACTGTCCGCCCCTGGGGGAACGGTTGGCGGGACTGGGGGTAATATTGTTTAATTTTTACTGCTTTTCCTGCTTGCTTTCTTGTTTTGTTTTTTTGTTTTCCCGTGAGGTTGGTGAGTGGATGGGGGAAGGGAGATATTATCATACCAAGGTCTTGAAAATGGCTGGATTTATGGTCGTGGTGGATTTAATGGTAATGGCAACGTTTGTTACATATGCATTGTGTGGTTTGGTTCCTCTTTTCTGCGGTACAGTTGGTCTTCTGCTCGTATGCTACGCCGGGGGAGTCTTTATTCTTCGATGACGTCATGTAATGCACTCGGATGTTTAACATTTGAACAACCTTGCTTAGTCACGGCTAGAATCCGCTGCTCTGAGCTGCTGGCCGCACACCACCGCAGCCACTTGAGCAAAAGTTGATAAAACTATTGTGCGTGGACAAAATTAACCGATCAACGAACGCTCATAATTTTTTTCGTGATGTTGTCAGGCTCCTCGATACAACCACCCCAACCCAGCCAAGAAAAATAAGTAAAAATAATTTAAATAAATCGTAGTAATTAGCACTTAGTATAGCACCCATCAGCCTCAATAAGAAAGAAAAGGTATTATGAGACGCCTGTTGAGTGGTAATGATTTTTGTGGGCGCCCGGAAGCGATGGGTTGCCACGCTCACCGGGGTGTTCGGTTAATTTTGTCCACGCACAATACCCTGAGGAGCCCCTGCCAGCCAGTAAGGGGCCATATTTATCAGCCTACTTGTAGTCGTGTTTGTTGTGTGCAGGATTTTACCTGTAGTCCACTCGAGTACTGTACTATGAGTATGATTTTAGGGATGTTTCTTAATCCTTTATGGTGAGGAGCCACTTCTGCTGGAACAGAGGAGTATTCATTCTGGCTTGCGCCCATTGGCACCGGTATGATACCGTATGTTAATTTACTCAGACCAGCCTTATTGTTCTTGTGCTACTGGAACACAGGGTTGATCTCTCGGCTATCTGCCGAAGACAAGGAAATTAACGGCGATCAGTCCTGGAGTTCCTTCTGGATGCAAATGCTGGTACGGTACCGGAATTTCCTTTAAGCTTGAAACACCCCCCATTTCTTCCTATTAATCCCGTTGCCGGTAGTATGCAGAGAGTCATCGAGTCTCGAGTCTACCATCCAGCGGAGCTATAATTCTCACCCGAGCGGTTGGAAATCCATTGAGGGTTGAAGTTGAGAGGTACTAGTACTTTCTCCACCTCACCCCCATCCTCTTCTTTTCCAGGAAGAGTTCCGTGCTGTACGGTACTCGAGTACAACGCAGTGCATTTCCCTCATCCACTGGTTTATGCCACCTAACAGGAAAAAGGGATCTCGGCCGTTCCTGCATCCGCCCGGCTCGCAACCCGATTTGCAACCAAGACCCCACCAGTTTGTCATCAAACTAACCGTTGAAGAAGCCCTTCCGATCGGAGAAACAGCCCCTCGCTGTTGCGCTCGTACCTGCACCACTCCAAGACTTTCTGTGCCTCCCCGTTTCGTGCCTGTAAGGAGGTTTTCTATACGCCATGGTGGACGTCAATCTTCTCGCATGATAGGGGTTAGTCGGATAGGCGAAGGTGGGAAAGGGGACGCTTATTTGCAGATTATCGTAGTATATAGCCAGTGCCGTAGGTACCGCACAGTGCAGTACCGAGAATTTTATACCGTACCTGTGCCGGGCAAACATCCGGAGTGTGAAGCTGTTTTGGAGGATTGGGCAATTAGCTGTTGTGATGGGTATTGTATAAATAGCGGAACAATTTTCGAGCATTTCCTCCTCCCTTTCGTCGATCACCTGGGATAGAAATGAGGTTCCCCACGGCATTATTGCTCTCGCTTCTAGGACTGTTGCCCGCCTCCAATACAGCGCCAACCCCACAAACAGAAGATGAAGGAGGCTTTCCTTCCTCGAACTCCAAAAAACTAGCAACCTTTGCCGACGCCTTCTCCAGAAACTTCAGCGTCTCGCGAACAACCCTACAATGGATCTCTACTGGCAATTCCTCGGACGGTATATACGTGGTGCAGGACCCCTCGACATACAGCCTAACGCTGGGGAACATCATCACGAACACCAGCAGCGTATTCGTCAATGCCTCAGAGTTGAACCTTGACTACTACGACTACTTCATCCAGCCGTCCGCGAAGCACGTCCTGTTTAGCGCAAACTACACGAAACAGTACCGTTACTCGTATCTCGCGGATTACTATGTTTGGAGCGTGGAGGAGAGGACCTTGGTACCCCTTGTTGAAGGCCAGAGTGGAGACGTGCGGTATGCAGCGTGGAGTTCTCAGGGTGATGTGATTGCCTTTGTCCGGGGGAATGATTTGTTTATTTGGAAGGGTGGGGTGAGCACCAGGGTTACCAACGACGGGGGAGAGAATGTGTTTAATGGGGTACCGGATTGGGTCTATGAAGAGGGTTTGTACCCCCCCCCCCAATTCTAGCAGGAAGGTGGAATGACGGTTTTCTTGTGGGGAGCTAGAAATATTCTCGGATGGGCCTACGTTGTGGTTCTCGCCGGATGGGGAGTATCTTGCATTTCTCAGGTTTGACGAGACGGGGGTATGCTTTTCACTTATTTTCTATTAAGCTGGTGCATTGCTCATACTAAACTGGGTATGATAAGTACAGGTGCCAACATATACTGTGCCATACTACATGGCCGGACAAAGGGTTGCCCCACCTTACCCTAAAAATCTCCAGATCAAGTATCCTAAGGTCGGAGAGAAAAACCCCACCGTTACACTCCATCTGCTCGAGGTCAACAACCCGTCTGCCCCGAGGAAGGTTGATTTTCAGACCTATGCCCCGGATAATTTGATTATTACCGAGGTTGCCTGGGTTGCGGAGAAACATGAGCGTGTCATCTTCCGCACGCAGAATAGGGTACAGGATATGGAGAAGTTGGTCTTGATTGATGTTGAGAGTGGGGATACTAAGGTTGTGAGGGAGAGGGATGGTTCGGATGGGTGGCTGGATAGTTTTCATGCTATTACTTGTGAGTTATCCGTTCGTGGGTATTTGGTGCGGAAAAATCGCTAACTCTCTTGATTAGATGTTCCCGGGCTTCCTACTCCTGCCTACGTGGACCTCTCGGATCATTCCGGTTGGCCACATATTTACCTTTACCCAGTGTCTGGCGGCGAACCAATTGCGTTGACTTCTGGAAACTGGGCAGTCACCGGCATCTACCCGATCGACATTAACCGCGGCCTAGTCTACTACCAATCCACCGAGCGTGATTCTACAGAACGGCACATCTTTTCCGTGACTCTAGATGGCAAGACGAAAAAGCCCCTCGTAGACATCACCAAGGAAGGCTATTACAGCGCTAGCTTCTCCTCCGGAGGCGGGTATTACATCCTCAGCAATAATGGACCAAACCTGCCATGGGAAGAACTCCGCAGCATCAGCTCCGATACACCCATCCGAGTAATAAACGACAATGCCGCCCTCAAGAACAAACTTTCCACATATTCTCTTCCCACCATCTCCTGGTCGACACTCAAGCACCCGGATGGATATGAACTCAACTTTTTAGAGCGCCTGCCACCAAATTTTCGTAAAGGGAAGAAGTACCCGGTGCTCTTTGATATATACGGTGGCCCAGGCTCGCAATACACGGCGAAAACCTTCCGGCAGACGGTTGACTTTCGCGCGTACTTGGGATCGGATCCTGAGTTGGAGTATATAGTTGTCAGCGTAGACAATCGTGGAACGGGATATAAAGGGCGGAAGTTCCGTACTCAGGTCGTTGGTCGGCTGGGGGAGTTGGAGGCGGAGGATCAAGTCTGGGCTGCTAGGGAGTATGCAAAGCGAGACTACGTCGACGGGGGGAAAATTGCCATTTGGGGGTGGAGTTATGGTGGGTACCTGGCGGGTAAAGTTCTCGAATTGGATTCCGGAGCATTCTCTCTAGGCATCGTGTGTCTCTCCTCTACTTCCCCTCCTACCCCCCCGACCGAGACACTAAAGTAGAATAGATGACCGCCCCAGTGACCGACTGGCGCTTCTACGACAGCATGTACACAGAACGCTACATGAAACCCCTAACCACCAACCGTGCGGGCTACAACGCCTCCGCGATAACCAAGACCTCCGGATTCAAGAACATTGCCGGCGGCTTCCTCATTCAGCACGGAACCGGCGATGACAATGTGCATTTCCAGAACTCGGCTGCGCTTGTTGACGCGTTGGTTTATGAGGGCGTGAGTCCTGAGAAGATGCGCGTGCAGTGGTTCACCGACTCGGATCATAGCATTGATTTTCATAGGGCTGGGCACTTTTTATATAAGCAGTTGGCCAAAGCTTTGTACGAGGAGAAGAGGAGGGTGCCCGAGGGGAAGCATCAGTGGAGCCGCAGGGGGATAGGGTGGGGTAGAGGTTGGTAATTGGGGGGTCGCGATATAGATTTCTTTGAAGAAGAAAGAAACAAGGTCGGAGTGTCCATTATGGTGTTATGTAGTGATGGTCGAGGGGAGAGGGGAGGAAGGTGGAAAAGCTCGGGTTTGTGCGAAAAATTTAGTGCTTGAACAAGTGAAAAAATTTCAACCACGAGGAGGCTGCGCGCGTTGCTCGGGAAGGTGACGGTGGCAAGTGGTGTTGATAGAAAAGAGCACGCATCGAAGACCACCCAAACAAGACAAGACAAAACAACAAAACTCTTGGCTTTTCAACGACTACCCAACCACTACGAATAGTTTATTTAAAAATCTAACAAAAATCATAGAAATCCCGACCATGAAATATAGACCCATCTAGACACAATACAGTGCAAGTCGTGAGAACAATTTGGCTAACCCGGTTAAAGGAGAAAAAGTGTAAAATCATAATATCCACACTCCCACCCTAAATAGCTCCTCTAGATGACTACCCCCACCATCCCAGTTCTTCCCAGGTCTTGCTCTCTCCAGCGACAGAGGCGACGACCCCTCTGAATCTCGAGGCGGATAGGAAATGTGCTCCGAGCTCTTGGTTGCACCTTTGGAGGTTGGATATTGACATATCGACAAGATTAATAGATAGGAACTTGATATTTTCTTATATGACGTTAAGGTCTGTGTCTCTCCTTCCTAAATACTAATCACGTGAGGCGCGAATGCAGTCTGGATTCCAGACTCCTAACAGTACATTCGAGGTGAATTAATGAGAAGTTCCCGCACCCAAACCACCATATGGTAGAAAACCCAGGTACGGTATTATTATACAGGGCGCAATAAGCCAGATGTTGTTGCATCATCGGGTAATTCCTACCCCCCCTATCATACCATGGTTGTGGTGGTCGATACCAGACAGTACAAGTACTCCACACTCGAATCCCCGAAAGTAAATACCGGGTAAATCCCCGGGTATCATATTGAATAGCGGGAGCCACATCCCTGCTCGTAAGTTATTATACCGTAGAAACTAAAATAATTGGGCCTCGAAAAATGCGGTTAATTTAAGGTGTGTATTGCGAATGATCTTCTTGTCGCAATAAATAGGGGTTTCATTATTTCTTGGCAGCTAATCATGGTGAAGAC
>Ga0307509_10007276_pt1 | contig 14538 bp, 14 predicted proteins | sample 10_EM_MG_FD_202245 | JGI IMG/M metagenome (GOLD analysis project Ga0307509, IMG submission 202245) | Populus trichocarpa ectomycorrhiza microbial communities from riparian zone in the Pacific Northwest, United States - 10_EM | ecosystem: Host-associated > Plants > Roots > Unclassified | place... | reverse complement strand
ACTGGCGGGGGAGAGGTGTAATCGGAGCTGACTAATCGGTCGTTCCCTTTTTGGACGGAGTCGCTGGTCGTGTCGTCCTCATCTACGGCTGGTTCCAAATACATGTAAACAAGTCAGCCACCGCTCGATTTGGGAGATTCGCAGTCGCGGAAATTAGTTTTGGGATTCGGATGTATCCGTACGAATTATTTTTCACCACCCCGCCGATGATCGTGCCGCCACGGATCGCGGGGGCCCCTTCCGTTCCGTCTCTGCAGTGGAGACCCTCCTCGGGAACTTTGTCCAAAACTTCCGGCTAGAGTTCGCACGGACTCGCTCAAGGGAAACTAAAGCACACGCGATCTGCTTCTGGTTGAGTGTGAAATGGGGAAACACTGGGTTTCTGGGTCCCATCGCTCGTAACCCCTCTGGATCACTTATCTTCGCCTCACCTCCCACTCTTCCTGGCGGGCAACACGACGATGACCTCCAGCAGGTTGGGACCACCATCAATGTCGACGCAGGCGCGACCGATGGGACGCCGTGAGTCCTTGAGACGAAATATCAACGCGCTCCATGTCATGACCATTGCTGACAAGGCAAACCCCATACAACTATGATGGTTGTTTCGAAGGTAGTCGCAGAGGAGACTAGTGAGCTCCGTGAGCGCACCGGGATGTACCTTTGAATCTGTGCCCCTCCGGGAGTTGGCAGAGACACGCAGACCTTCAAGTTCAAGAGCGTCGTGTTGGGGGATAAAAATGAGACCAGAGCGAGGTATTTTAGAGGGTTGTGAGGCTCGACCGTTGGCACCAGCGGTTTCAAAAGGACATTGAGATCATTACACGCAGATAATAGGTAGATCAGACAGAGACTCCGGTTTCCGCCAACAATGTTAGCCTGATACTACATGAGACACTTGCTTGCCGAAATATAGAAACCGGTGTGGTGGATGGTTTTTTCGAGAGACAAGGCGACCCTAATCAATGCGAAGAACCGAGTTCCATCATTGCGTCGCTGTCGAGATGGGTGGTGGTGCTTTGAGGACGCTGACGGTTCCCATTTAAGGCTCTTCGCCAACGATGACACCAGGTCCCGTAACGTGTCAAGAAGGGGGTAGACATGAGATCCCAGCGAGGCCATTCTTGGGGGTTTTCGATGTCAGGCCGGAGAACCTCTGCGTGGGGTTGGGGAGTAGAGTGAAGGAGAAGCGCGGAACGGTTCGGGTTGGAACCAGCCGCCCATAGGGCTTACCAAACCCCTCACTCTGGATATATCGGGACACATCGACCGGGCCGAATCAGTTACCGGTTAGCCCTATGGCGCGGCTGGAAGGGAGCCTGCGCTGCCGATGGAATTCTGGCGGCCCCGAAGAGCCCCCGCTTGGGGATGGCTCTCGTCACAATGAAACATCTCCCCAAGTGTTATGCAAGCAAGGTTTCTACTCGCCGCAGCCGGCACTTCTCTGGTTACTCATCGGAGGCGAAACTCCGTAGGAGTATTACTTTTCCAATAAGCGCTCCAGTTATTTGGCCTCAAGTTAGATCCGCCAGGGTTTGCGACATCTGGTGACAGTTGGTCTAGGTAAAGACGGTTTACCACTATCCCGCCACTGGTGTGGATACCCCCGAACAAGATTCACGACGTGCCCTTTCTTCCCGTTGATTGTCTCCGGTGACGCGTTTCTCACGGATGGAAGTACGGAACCCAAGAATCTATTTTATTTACGCCACAGTTCGACCGGCAGGTACTCGATTAAAAAAAGGAAAAGACGTGTCGGATTGATGCATTTCAAGGTGTGGCTCTGCCTGGCCACCTTGGATACAGCGAGCACTCCCTCACTGTGTACCTGTTGGCGAGCCACGCAAGGAATCGCTGGAGATGTGTATGTGTCAGTTGAGATCACACAGGGCTGAGTTTCTGAGGCGGTTCCTACCTCGACGCCCAATCCGTATCCACCATGCTCGCACGTTCCGTATTTCCTCTGGTCCGTGAACCAATAGTAGGGTTCAGGGTCGATACCCTCCCTCTTGTACGCGGCCAGCAACTCCTCCGCGTCTGGGATCCTCATCGAACCACCGACAATCTCTCCCACCCCTGGCATCAAGAGATCACAACTCTCCGTAAAGACGTGATTACCCTGCTGAGTATCCGCCGGCATCTTCTTCATATAGAAAGCCTTGAGTTCCGCAGGGAACCCGTACAGGAAAATGGGCGTCCCGATAATATCTGTCATTTGACGTTCGGCGGCCTCTGCGATATCATCTCCAACCATGTGCTCGACCATGATGGGGTTACCAGCCTCATCCTTCACTGAGTTACCTTCCGCATCCTCCTTCTCGTGCTTGATGCCATGCTCGTTAAGCCAAGCGATCGCGTCAACGTAGGACATACGGCGGAATGGTCGTGCTGGTGGCCTGAAATCGGGGTTGAGGTGCTTCAGGAGGGCAGCCGGGCCAGGTTGTGACAAAATCTTGTCAACCGTCTCACAGATCTAGCGAGACCTTGAATTTCGAGGGCGGATGAAGGATCGGGGTGGCACCACTCACTATCGTCTCTATGTGGCTCATCAAGTCGTCGAAAGTGATGAACGCCAGTTCTCCTTCCAAGTGGGTGTACTCGCTCAAATGGCGACGGGTATGGCTGGGGTCGTCATGTCGCTCACGTCAACAAAAGGTTTGGGGCGTTCGTCTTGACGAACCTGTTTTCCGCACGGAAACTCTCTTGGACACAGAAAACGTCTCCCAATGATGGGAGACAGGTTTCGAGGTATAACTGGGAGCTCTGGGTAAGGAATGCCGGTTGGCCGTAGTAATCCAGCTTGAACAGCGTCGCTCCACCCTCGACTTGGGTTTGGACCAAACACGGCGGTGTGACTTCGATAAGGTCGTGGCTGATGAGTGATTCTCGGAACGCTGTGAGGAGGTGAGCACGAAGGCGAAGGATACTCGAAGCAGTTTCTCCTCGGAGAACGAGATGCCTGAGGTCCGCCATGATAGAGGGGTCGGATTTCTACGAGGCTGGTTAGCAATGCGCTTAGCATAACAGCGGTATCCCCTCCACCTCCGACGCACCTCGTTCAGCCTGTTCGTAAACGCATCGTCGGCACCCGGAGCGGCTCCAAGGACTTTCCAATAATCGACAACGAGTTCGTGACCACCTGGAGCAGTCTTGCCCTCCGGAACCTCCTTCAATGTTCCCACAAGTTCGACCGTCGATTCAAGCGTGAGCGTGAGCGCATCATATGTTTGGGCCTAGCAGCAAGGTGAGTATCACACGACCGGAAGATAAGGAAGAACGACGGCTGTACTCACGACGCGACCGGACAAGACGGATTGGAGGTATCCCGTGCCGTCTCGGAGAACGATGAAGATGATATCCTTCTGCGATCTCAGACGGTGAACCCATCCGGAAACGCGTATCCTCTCCCCTCTGTGGGGAGCAGCGTTCCCGATCTTCGTCTATGCAGAGCATCAGTGAAGCGCCCCAAATTGAGCTGTGCACACCGAACACTCCACCTTATTAGCCTTGGGTAAAGCAGGATCTTCCTCCAAAACGATCTTCTTACTCTCTTCGAGCAACTTCTCCTTCCTGTCCCTCTCGGCCTTCTTCTCGCTGTCCTCCCTCGCAGCGAGCTCTTCGGCCTTTTTCCTTTTCTTTTCTATGCCATCGGCACCCTTCTTAGCCTTCTTGAGCGCGGATTGGGTGGCTTCGTCGTAATCGGTGGTCGCGTCCTTCCGGATCAGGTATTTGACTTTATCGAGCCCAGCGCTGGAGTACACGGCGAATGCGAGAGACTTGAAGGGCAGATCCTGCGTGCCTTTGCCAGTCTCATCAGACCCAGCGGCCTCGTCAATGTACGTGGTTGACATGGTGGTGAGGGGAGGACAACGAGCGGGCAGTTTGTGACTCGTCCGGTGGCTTAGCCACCTCTAATCGAAATCACTGATACCGATCCGATCATTCGTCTAAAGCACACTTATACACATCCCGAGCTACCTTCCTCCAATTCGTCGCATTCACCGCGTGCTGCTCAGCGTATTCGACCTCCAGGTGGTGGAGCCTCTTCCCGACTATCACGAGACTGTGAAGAGGTTCGCCGAACACATCGGCCGGTTGAGCAACCAAATCTGCCAGCGTGCCGGCAACAATCTTCTGTTGTGATTCGTCCCCACCCACTCGAGATAAGCCTATTGCCAACGTTTCTTCCGGAACCAGTATGTCGGACCCCCTTAGGCTTTCGATCTCGAGTAATTGCGAAACAGCCTGAGGGATCGACATGTATCGCGGGGGTTCGTAAATCTTCCTTCCTCTAAAAGGTCTCAGATGGGAGGGCCACCAACACTACACCACCATCGACTCACCTCGCCAAGTTTTCCTCACTCTGTTCCTTGACTTTAATATCCAGCAAAACCAAGGTATGCATACCGAGGTCGACGTTCTCCTTGATCCTGTCGTAGAAACTGTCCGGCTTCCAAGTATCCGTGAAAAACACGAGAGACACCGTCTGTCCGAAATTGTAGAGTTGCAGACCACATGCACCGACGGCGTTCATGATCGATGCGTTGTGGATCACTCGGACTGGAATTTTGAGAGCGCGAGCTCGTAGAATGATATCTGTGTGGGTAGTGGCCCTGGAAACCAATAGGGGTTGTGAGAATGCAGCCCGGGTTACATGGCGCACGACGCACCCGAATGGATCCCCAACGACGAGTAACGCGACATTCTCCTTGCCCGCACCACGCAAGATCTCGTCGCTTTCGGTTTCGACCATATCACGGTCGGCCAGTAACAGAGGCCTCTCATAGAACGCCTCCTACCTTCCACATTATCAGAACTCGGAGGTGCTCACGTAATATAGAACACACCAATCGCGACTTTTCCACCATCAAAATGCTTGTGTACGCTTCGAGGTAAACTCGAGAACATGACTTGACCGCCTGGTTCGCCCCGTCAGCAAAAAAAAAAGCCCGATAGTGTTGCATACCCACCTCTAAACCTCTGACGGTAATGTCTTTTTCGTCGCAAAGCCCGAGTCCGACGATGTAGAACATGGCGGATGGTGGTCAAGGTCAAAATCTAAGCGCCAAAGCGGCGCGATCCCGGGCGTCCCGGTGAAAATTAGGCCCCGGATCCAAGACTACTGTACATGGTATCATACACCTCCTATATACCCTGGAGTATAAATATGGGCGAATGCCGTAAATGCGGTCAACCACCTCTAATCAGGTCAACACCAGTAACTTCGTCCTTGGAGAGATCCTTCTCCAGATCATCTCGCTCATTGACGCTTGGTCGAACCGGGGCATCCCCACAACCACAGTCATACGTGGCATCTAGGTTCGCACAGTCAAACTCAGGCTGTCACGCGAACGTCAGGATGGTACGATGGGGAGCAACACGGAACAAGCTCACCTTCTTCAGCCGCTTGTTGACTTCATTATGGACAGTGCATAACCTATGAGTCCCAAGTGAGTTCTCGAGCCGGAAATCAGAAACTGTCGTATACCATAGAGCCGCAGACCTCCGAGAGGATGTCTGTGGAGGGAATTTCTTAAGCAACATCTGGAATTCCGCTGCACACTCCCCGCATGGATAGAGTCGTGAAAGCAAGTGGAAGTACGAATTGAGGGCCTCTTTCTCATTTGGCGTCGGATCCTTGGGTAGAGCCCATGACGTTAGGGCACGCGCACTCCACCGGGTATTATGGGAGTGAAAATACCTCTGGGTATCTCAATGTCATCGTATGCCTACAGATAGGGTAAGACGATACAACAAAAACGAGATGGAAATGCCCACAGTAGCTTCCAAGTTGCCCTCCCCAACTCGGCCCTGGCAACTAGTAGTCAGCCCAAAGGGGATACACAGATACAACTTCCTTCCTTACTTAGCCGTCTCGTTCCCCAACTTCTGCATGATCGGGCTCCCCTTCACAACATCTTCATGCGGTTTAAGAGCCAAATGCTGCTCAACACCACCCTCACCAAACTGGTTTCCCGACCACGGATCAAGATAGGGTTTCGACTGAGGGCTCAAAAGACCCAACGACGCGACCAAGAACTGATCGTCACCGCTCAGTTCACCGTAATTCGGTAGAGCATGAAACGGCAAGATACCCACCAGGGCAAAGATGACCGCTATGAACGTTTTCGCGAATCGTGAGAGCATGGCCACCTGGAACGTGGGTTAGGTTGTAGTTTATCAACAGAGCTTGGACCACGGACCACCGAAGGCTGCTCAGGCGCGGGGACTGGCTGGTGATGGCGGAACGGAATGAAATCAAAGCGTCCGATCACGTGTCGGACCGAGCACCTTCGCTCTCTCCTCCATCGTCCCTTCCCTCGATCCGGCAAGATGGTAAAGTCTAACTAATCCGCCCAGACCCCCAACACACCCACTGAAACACGCCTCCAAACAGCTACCGCTCTCCCTCTTAAACGCAGCCCAGAACAAACCGATGGTAAGCAGCCACACCTCCCCAACAACCAATCTTCACTTGCGAACCGGGTTTATTCACGCGCCATGTTGTCCCACCCTGCAGTTAGTCGAACTCAAGAACGGCGAGACTTTCAACGGTCATCTCGTCAACTGCGACAATTTTATGAATATCACGCTGCGAGAAGTGTATCAGACGAACCCCGATGGTGATAAGTTCTGGAAACTGAAAGAGTGTTATATTCGGGGCAGTACGGTACGCACGTATTCCCATCCCTCGGTCTTGTGAGGTGTTGATTTGATTTGGTCAGATAAAATACCTCCGGGTACCTGATACCTTGCTGGATGCCGTCAAAGAAGAGCAAACGAGGGCCAGGGAAGCCGGAAGGAGCGCACGAGGTGCTCATGTCAGTGGCGTTGGTGGCAGGGGTACGTCAATTACATCCTCCAAACGATTCGAGCAACTAACCGATGATGGTGCCGTAGGAGGTCGGGGTCTCCCACAGCGATGTCCGTCCATCCCCACCATATCCTCCGTCCTAACAACGGCTTACTTGAAATTATTTAGCACGCGGACAATCACGAGGCGGTCCCGGCAGAGGACGAGGTCGAGGGCGAGGTGCCTAACCGAATTCTACTCACTCTTTCGTACGTAGATGGATCTCTAACTGTGACTACCACCCCAATACCGACTACGATCGGTCTGACTGTCAAACGGGTCCCATTCTGAGTGGGAGAAACATTATACATAAGGTTGACGTAATGGATGTTAAATTACACAGACCAACCACAGAGTCTGCCGCTATCATCTTCCGATACTCTGAACTCTCCACATGTGGTTCCATCCTCCGGGTTGACGACTGGTACCCAGCGACCCTGTAGATCGCGTTAGCCTCAGTTCGTACCTCGAGCCGGACGGATGGCGTACCTGGTATGAAATCCCTGCGACGCGAATCTCTCTTAAGCTCGAACCTTCTCTTATCATCATTTCCTTGGCCTCCTCCACCGAGAATTTATTCCTTGATACCTGCCAACTCGCCATCCCAACCTCCACGCTTAATGTCCTCAAGTTCCTCGCTTCGAGAATAGCTTCGTCAATGAGCGTCTGGGCAATGGGTTCAATAACCGAGAATCCGATGATCACGGTGAGGTAAACTTACTATATCGTTCGTAAAGATGAGCACGGAGAGGTCCTCGATCATCGGGAACATCGCGCAGACGCATTGCACGTCAGGCCAAGACAACGAGGCACCGGTGACGTGGAATTGCTTCAACAACCGCCTGTGTATTTGGGCCATATCCAGAATGAACCTCCTTGGCAAACCACTATCCCCGTGAACAGAGAAACCCAGCAGTTTGAAGGACTCCAAGGACGGGAAAGGGACGAGACTTTTAACCCATCCGCTGACGTCGTGGGGTTCGGTACCGCCGGTCGTCCGAACCGTCAGCCCCTGGAGTTTGGAAATTAGAGGTTGTTCCGGTGGTCTTCCCTTCGCAATCGACGGGTTATAATCCGTGTCCAGGAAGCGTAGGTGCGGTAACAACGTCAGGATATGCGGGATTGCCGTACTGGGCGCGCCACGGAGGTTGAGACCTCTCAGCTGACCAAGGTGTGAGAGAACCGAAAGCAGGACGGTCGGAGGAACCCCGTTGCATCTCTACCCAATCAGGTCAGACAATGAAATAAGCGGTAGATCAAATCATGCTTGCCCCGAGTTCCAAATGCGTCAAAGTGGCCCCGAGGGTTTCTGACCAGCCCTGTAAGACTCTCGGTTGTCCCTCCATGCACCAGAGGGACAGTTTCTTGAGGCCGCTGATCTTTATGAGTTCTGACCATGCGCCCTCGCTCAGCCCAACGTAACTTCTGATTGTGAGTTCTGTGATGGGAAGCTCGCGTAGGACTTTGGTAACGCCTCGGAGACTTTGGTCTGCAACGGAGTGGGCCATGGGGTCTTCATGTGGCTGTGTGGTGAGACGGTCGGCCTGCTCGGTCCAGGTGAACGACTCGAGGTGCTCGCACTTGCGGAGGGCGGTAAGAAGGTTATCGAACAGTTTGGTGCCAAATTTGTGGATGGAACCTGGGCGAGAGTCATCAGTACCATGGTCGCAGTCATGGATGGAAGGGGGCCCACCTGTGGCCTGAGCGTGCCTCACGTATTGTAGCAGTTCTGGGGTTTCCAAAAATGTTTGAACGGGGTCGATGATCTGGCAAGGCTAGATGAGGATCTCGTCCGAACCGCTGCCAGTGAACGCCGAAATACCTTGTGTGATCTCACGAACCGATCGTTGGCGGGAAGGTCGACGACGAGCCTGGTATCCCAAGACCTATACAGGATAGGCGTGACCGCACGGTTGAAGGCACGGTTGACGAGGCTGCAGGCATACAGGTCCCGCTGGTCCTGGAGTTGCTCGAAGATGGGCATGAGTAGATCTTCCGGGACTCGTTCGCAGATTTGCATCTTTATCTCTCTTCCTTTTCTACCTTTTCCCAAGCGGACCGATCCCCGAGCTTCCCAGCAGGTGGGTCCTCTGATAATGAAGAATGGATCGAATTAGAGTCGGGGTTGTCCGGCTCCAAAAGTCGTTAGAGAAAACTTCCTAGCACTGGGGGGGTCTCGTGGGGTGGGGGAGTGGAGAGCGAAGATCAAAGGTGAGGAAAGGGTGGAGGAAGCGGGCGAGCCGATTCTCACGATCCCATCTCCTCTCCACATTCGACCTTGTGTACATATAGGTTTAACAAATACGTGAGCGTCTGCCACGAGTCCGCGCCACAAAACGCGCGGTGATGTAAGTGATGTAATTCCTTCGCACTCTATACACGCCGCTTACATAGGGAACCTGGCATCCGGGAATCAGCTTTGTTCCCGATTCTTGGAGTTTTGGAGGGTTTTTGACTCGTACAGATCTCCCCCCTCCCCGTTCCCTGGCGGTTTTTCTCCTGGACAGCTGCTCCCTTCTGTGCGGGGCACGTCCCAGAAAGGATAGTGCCCAGTGACCAAGTTGGAAATTCTGTTTTTCTTGGCCGTCCAAACCGCGGACGGTGCGGCCCAAACGTTCCTCACCTCAGCTCGAGCTTTGTTCCTTACACGCTTAACAACCCCATATGGCTTGGTCTGCTTGCAATCGTGATACAGTGCTTCCTCACTTCTCAAAGCACTGACATCATCGTCTGTGGCCGACCGCCCATGTTTCATACAGACATAGTTGATAACCACCAGGTGACGTAATTCCTGCTTGGCCCGAAAGGTCCAGCATTGTCCGGCGGATTCAACACCTAACCACTAAAGCCGGACAAATCGCCTCCCACCCTTATGGGTGGGACCGAACCAAACGGTCGGGGGGTAACGTACGCCTCTCGTCCTGCCACGTCAAGGCATTTGGAACCACCCGTCAGGGAACAAGGAACCCATCAGAAATGGTCTTCGTGGAACATCGGGTCGGGCACACACGTGAGTGTGGGGCCGTGAAGTTCCACTCCACCTGAGGTCACCGAAATTAGAACGACACACTTGCCAGCATCACGGCGACCGAGGTCGCCAACAGTCCGCGCCAAAGTGAGCCACTGCAGCTGCACACGTCGACTGAACAACGAAGGAACGGACGGAAAACCTCAACGGGGATGCAACGCGGATCAAAGCACTCAGCGGCCTGTTAGCGGAGTGACGAAACCTCCCCGTACCAACCCAATCAGGGTCGACAATCTGTGCCTGAATCGCTTGAGCAGTGCGATCACTTCGCTCCGAAGCCCGGACACAACACGGTCACCAAAACGTGGCTTCAGATCTCCGAAGAGATTGTGCAGGCAAGGAAGGCGCACGCAAAACATCATTACAAATGGTCATAGCACAGGGACGTAGACGAAGTATAACCTTGGAAAAAAGGTCTGCACGTGTGGGGTGGTGGTCAGGAAAACGGCTGAAATTTCTCCCAAAGCTTCCTAATCGCCAAACGAGCCTCTAGGATGACCTTCAGACTCCCATCCGGATAATAATACGGGCTATCCCTAATCCCACAGAGTTCGGGAGAAAATGGGGGTCGAAAGGTTCAGAACCATGGAGTCCGCGTGACTGTAATAACGTTTCACTCACGGATACTGCAAGCTGTTCCCTTGCGCGCTGTCCGTAAATAGGACCCGAACCTTCTGTGAATAATCCGCCCTCCTCCCAGCCCTAACCGCGGTCAACTCCGTCGCACTAGTCTTAAGCCGGAACTCTATCGGCAGGTTGGGTTTCGGTGACGTTGAAGATGAGGTCAAAAACGACGCGAGACCCCTGGTAGGAGTGGTCGCGGGTTGCGGGGATGGCAGCTCCTTCTCTGGCTCCTTTATGACGATGCGGGAGTCCAGGTGGGTGGGAGGGCTTTGTTCCATCATCTGTATCATGACAGCCCATGGTCCCGGTTGTTGTGTAACATCATTCTTCGTCACATAAAACCGCAGTTTCCATATCCTCCCTAACGCAGGGAAAAACAGAAAAAGGATAAGAAAAGACACGACACGCGACATCATGCAGGACGTAGAAGGGGGGGGAGGTAATCTCTGACGTACCTCGAGCGATAAACTCAAATTCAATCTCTCCCGACACCTTCATCCTCTTCTCAAACTGGACGATGGTAAGCCTGACCTCAAACGGTCCATCCTGCCCAGGCAACTCCTCCACATCAATCGTATCCGGCGGTGACGAAACACCCAACAACATCCTATCCGCCCCACTCAACGCCCCATACTCCGGTGACCTCCACAAACACTGAAACAAGGCCTGGTCTCCGACATGCAAACAAGCCAACCTAACCTCCGTCATCGTCTCCGTCGTCAGCGGAGCCGAATACGACATGAGCGAGGTTATGAGTTCGAAATCGTCCGGAGAAGGTCGTTTGACGATCGCCCAGTAAATCGCCGGGTGGCCTTCTACCGACGGATCTTGTAGGATTTCCGAGAAGGAGAGGTTATTGGACGCACATGCGTCCGCGCAACTCTCCAAAAGGCCCATAGAAGCCGGCGTTTTCGGTTGCTTCACGACATCTCGAACGATACTGCGCACCGTCGCCCGGACCTCCTTCGCCTGCTGCGAAAGCCTGAAGGAATCGAGCCACGTCGTACGCGGTTTCGGTTTCGCCAATTGTAGAGGCGGTCCGGCGATAGATGTCGTGTTGGGGGACGGAGGGGTCGAAGAAGGGCCAGCCTTTACATCTGGTTGAAAGTCTGAACTCACAGACGAATGACTCGGGTTGATTTGATCATACGAGGGCGGTTCGTCCAGCAACTGAGAGTCCTCTTGTACTCCCTCTTTCCCAATGATCATCTCAACCAAAGTGTAGACGTGATGAAACGGGCGGACCCAGGGGGCGTGGTAGGAATGAGTCGTACAGTGATCATGATGATTCGCCAAGATCTTCTCTTATGTCGCAACGAGCGCCTATGCGAACACTCTCACCCCCGACTGCGGTCAATCAACAACCGGGCCCCTACCGGTAAAGTGCTGAAGCGACGACGGATTACATGGGTAGCTACTGCGCGATGTCCATCCCAAATATCTACCTGGACTGTGCTCAACGAGCCCCAGTGATCCCAAAAGTACTGCGGTCAGCGTTCCGTCCGACTGGAACCCAGAAAACGGTCCAACCGCAGGAAGGCGGTGGGAGGCGGTGCCTTGAATTACCTAACATATCACACAGTCCGTGTTTGCCAGCGGTTTCGCAAGCCGAGCCTCCATCGTCACCTGGAGAGATCCGTCCGGGGAATAGTAGGCGCTATCACTGAATGGGGAACGATCACAAGGTAAGTGAACCATTCAAGAGAAATAAAAACAAACGTACGGGTACTGGAGCCCTGAGCTCGCCGGCTTATCTGTAAAGCGTGCGACCAGCCCTTGTCGTTTCTTCTTGCTTCTCTTGGCTGTTGGAGGATGGAGTTCAGCGGATTTTGTCTGCAGTCGGAACTGGATTGGGGGTTTCTCCCGTCGAGTTTCTGGAGAAGGCGATGATAACAGGGAAGCCACAGCGCTACCGTCTGGTAGGGGCCACGGGGGTGGGATACCCGAAGACTTCCTTCGCGGTTCGGTGATGACGAGGCGTGAGTCGAGCCAGGTTGGGGGACTGGGGTCAATGATAGAAAGCGATATCGCCCACGGCCCAGGCGCTTTCGTCTTTTTATTGGGCATAGCAAAGAACCGTAGGCACCACAATCGACCTATGGCAATCAAAACATACGGCGTTCAGTAACCCCAACGAGATCAGCGCAGAAACGAACCTCGAGCGATGAATTCGAACATGATGTTCCCAGAGACGGACATGCGCTTGTGGAACTGGGTGATCTCGAAGCGGGCGACAAATGCGCCGACCTCGTCGGACGTGGTTTCTTGAACATCGACGCAGTCCGTAGGAGAGGTGGCACCAAGTAGCAGTGCGTCCGTCCCGGAAAGGGCGCCATAGGAAGGATGTTTCCAAAGGTAGTGGAAGAGTGTCTGGTCGCCCGATTGGAGACAGGCGAGGCGAACCTCAGCAACAGCCTCAGGAGAGAGTGGCCCCGAGTACTTGAGGATCGCAGACACCAATCCGTAGTGACTGGGTGGTGGCCTGCTGATAATGATCCAGTACAGTGCCCTGTGTTCTTCGAAGACAGGATCTTGAAGAACCTCGGAAAAGTCGACCCCCTTCGCTCGGCACATTCCAGCAGACGTCTCGATGAGTGCCACCGACTGCTGGGCTTCCGGGTACTTCACCACATCCCGAACCGACTTATACGCCATATTCCTGGCATCCTTGGTACTCTGTGTCGTGCCGCCGCCCAGAAGTTCTAGAACGCACGATTTGAGCTTTGCTTCGATCAGGGACGCGATCGTCGGCGAGGGGTTTGATGAAGTGGAGGAGGAGGAGGATGGGGATGCGCCGGGTATAGGTCGATGTGGATGTGTCGGGGGAGGCTGTCGGTGTGTCGAGGGGGATTGTCGGTGTGTCGAGGGGGATTGTCGGTGTGTCGAGGGGGATTGTCGGTGCTGGGAACGGATCGAACTGCTTGGACCCGAGTCGACGCGTTGGTAAGACGGAGGTGCGTCATCGTCAGCTGGCGGAAGCTCTGGCAGTTTTGCGTCCTTCAGAATTACCATGGATAGCTGACGGTGAGAGACCGCTGGGTCTTCTGGGTGAGTGGTGAATGTAGAGCTTGAATTACTTCACTGTTATATGCAACGAAACAGGGGCAGCACGTCTGGGTCTAGGATCTGATCACGCCTTTTCCCAAGGTGGGATCTTGTCGATCTCCGCAGTCCACAGAATCATTGACCCCCTACCTTAGATGACCATGCACTGCCGACCAAAACGATCTTCTGTGGCTGGCACCATGACACACAGCCACAAGCGAACAAAGGCAGCAATGTAAGGCACACTGCCGACGTCGAAGAGTGGTCAAGTTCACGAGTCCTATGAACGCCACAGCAGTCCACTGGTAGGTTTCAGGACTTCCAGCAAGCACACGCGTTCCATACAAATCATAAAGAACGAACAGGTGTTCAGCTAAGCTCTGCTATTGCCTGTTGCCACTCCGCGTCTTCCATCGGATAGCTCTCCGTCTCGATATCTGGGAAGGTCCCCTCTCGGACGGCAGCAGCGTACCCAGTCACCCCTCGCTTCGCCTCGGACTGAACATCCGCAAACCTCCTGACGAACTTTGCCTTATGCCCCGACCACGTTCCCATAACGTCGTCCCAGACCAGGACTTGCCCGCTCGTAGCGGGTCCAGCTCCAATCCCTATCGTCGGCACGGTCAATCGCTGGGTGACGAGTTCACCCAGGCGATGTGGAATCGCCTCGAGCACGATCGAGAAAGCACCGGCCTTCTCCAGCTCGAGCGCACTCCTGACCACTTCCACCGCGCTCTTCGCATCCTTCCCTTGGACCCTATATCCGGACAGGGACGTGTGTCGTTGAGGTAATAGCCCCACGTGACCCATCACCGGGATCCCAAACGTCGTGAGCTTCTTCACAAGTTCCACAATTTCCAACCCGCCTTCCATCTTGACCCCCTCGACGCCTCCTTCCCGAACCATCCGAATCGCATTACGGACCGTATCGTCGACTCCGGTGTGGTACGTCCCATAAGGCATATCCGCGACCAGAAACGGATTTTTG
>Ga0307509_10007275_pt1 | contig 14538 bp, 16 predicted proteins | sample 10_EM_MG_FD_202245 | JGI IMG/M metagenome (GOLD analysis project Ga0307509, IMG submission 202245) | Populus trichocarpa ectomycorrhiza microbial communities from riparian zone in the Pacific Northwest, United States - 10_EM | ecosystem: Host-associated > Plants > Roots > Unclassified | place... | reverse complement strand
TTTTTTTTCATTTCGCCCGGTAGCTTTGTGAGGCCGCTGGCGCCGAGGGGAGTTGACGTGTGTCGTGTGGAACTTGTGTTGTGATACTCGGTTTCCAGATGCGTCCAGAGGTCATGGACAAGGCATGCATTCTGTAGCCTGGGGAATGGGATTTTACGATATGTCCCACCGGTTCGGGATCCCGACCGCCGTACGTGACGTTCCTGATAAAGTTGACGCCGATGGAAGGTGCATGGATAAACTGTCAAAACATACACAAAAAAAAGACAGACGTGTCGTGAGCTCCGGCGCATAACCCAGAACGCCCATGGAAACCCTTTGCCCTACGTTTCTTCGCATTCAAGCGCTGCAGAACCCATTTCCTGGTTCTGCCTGTATCTGAATCAGAGGCAGTCAATTCCGGGGTTTGTCCGACTGTTGGGTGCGCCGCCGGCATGGGCTATCTATAGCGCTCATGATATTCGCCAACGCATGCAGATGCCGGAATGAGGGTTGGCATGCGAAGAGACGAGCATGGTTTGCGGCAGACGTGATCATCGCGATCCCAACGGTCGTGGTTTCTGAGAGGGTGTGCATCCACCTGGAGACGGTTCAACTAGAAGACGAAGAGGGCAGGGCGCAAGGTGGGCCCGGCGGAAGGGGGACACCAAAAGGTAAGGCGAGAGGTGAGGGTGCACGACCTTCACCCAATCTTGGTGAAAGTTCCGGCGTTCGATCTGTCAGTCACCCCCCCAACGATGTTGTGCCCCCCAAGGCGGGAGGGTTAATACTCTTTACGTGTTCCTTACCCTTTCGATAAGCTTGCACACGAGACTGAGGCCGAGACGGAGGTAAGGTGAAACAAGGGCGCAAGCTCAAGGCTGAGGACTCCGACAAGTCCGCGCAAAGAAAAAGAGAACGCCTCGGGTGGGACAGTTCATTGCGGCGGCCGTACCGGGGCAGTTTATCCCGCCCCCACATGGCGTCGACCGGTGAAGGCAACTCGTCGGCCTCCGCGGGCGGGTGACACGCCCATCTCCTTTTGTCAAGGTCTGTGGCATCGGACTTTCCAAGGGAAGATCGAAGACTAGCGGCGATCGATGAATCGGTTTAAAATTTCAAACTACTACAGTTTTTTGGCAATATTGTTAAAGGAATGTGTATGGACAAGTAATTGACCTGGGAGGGGTACGAGACGTACGAGAATGCAGAACACGAGAAACACCGGAACGGGGGGGGGGATGGTAGATGGCTTTCCGCAACAAGAGTCGACCTCAGCGCGGCAGAGCATCAAGAAAGGGATTAAATATGACGAGGCTGTAAACGGGTCGAGGGAGGGGAGCGGTCGGGTAAATGAATGGAGATAAACGAGTTAGGCGGGGTAGTAATGTGGAGGTCAAACAGATAGCACAGGAGGAAAACGGAAAACGGATAGCATGGCCAAACAACATACGCGAGAAATTGTATTGTGAGTCGGGCACAAGCACAACCTAAATTGGCCGGCCACTCTCTCCTCAGGTTCGGTCCAAGACCGAAGCCTAAACAGCGGACGGGTTGTTGTCCAGTCCCGAATACGAAATCATCGATTCGTAGTCGAACTTGTGGTCCTGGTTATTGGCCTCGATATCCACCGCCGCCTTCTTTCTCAAGGGTGAGGCGCAAGTGAAGCTCTCGTTGACGGCAGTCGTGGGGCTATCACTGGAACGAATCAAACGTATGTTGGTATCCGTTCTCCGCGGGGAATGTGATTCGGAGCACTTACATATCTTCCATCACGATATGGCTCGTCGTTACCTTTATCTGGGAGATACCAGCGGGGGAGCGACGAAACATCGGCGCGCTAATCGGCCGGGAGCCACCCGCATCGCGATTCCTGGAGCCTCCGGTGCCGCCATCCTCACCCATGCACACATCTCGGTTGCGGAAATCCTGTAGGCGGACTACAAGTCGACAAGCAGCGATCGAACTGTGGTACAACGCGGTTAGGATGGCGAGGACACTGAAGAATTGGGTAACAACTCACGCCACAGTGGCCGCGGGGACGGTCGCGATACTACGTTAACGTCAGTCTAATGTCCGGTGGTCACGGATAAAACATTACGCACACATTCATCACGGTGTTGAGCTGGAGAACACCCAGTATCGCCGGGACGGCGTTGAACGAGAACGTCACCAAGAAGTACACGAGACCGTCACGGAAGAGCAAGGTCCAAAGATCAGACCGTGTACCGCCATACGAGAGTCGGTATAGCGCAATGGTCGTCAAAACCAGGATGGTAAAATCGAACGCCATCGCTACAAAAGAACGTCAGGACCAAGACTTCGTCATGCGCTTGTGAAAATACTTGCTAGAGAAGAAGGTGGTCTGCAAAAATTGGACATCCAGACTCAGGATAACGCATGTTTTGGCCGTAGGTTCCCAGACAGCATCAATGATGAACATGCCTCGCCAGAGAATTCCCCAATGGGCGAGACTCAAGCAGATGAGAGGGATCATGACGTATTTCTTCCTCTCCCAAAGCGCGATCCTGTTTGAAAGAGACGTTGAGAGCCAGACAACGAGGGTGGAGGAGGCAAACATACGTCCTGATCATCAACGACGTCGACGCGGCAAGGATGGCCAGATTTCCTGTCAACTTCACACCAACTGTTGGTTACATCTGAAAAACCGGCGGAGCAGGCGCTTACAGAATTGAATGTATACAATGCCTAATGCGTCTCCCTTTAGCTCTGGGGGGGTGTAAATCTGAATGGGTGCGTACCTGACAGTTGATGCTGCTCTCCAGGGTGAAGGAGAGAATTCTATTCCTCATTCAGTTTCGGGGAACACGGGATCAAATCTGGTCCCCAGTACTTACAATCCGATGAGTGCCAAGAGGATGCAATAGCGAGTGAGGAAGAAGAAGACTGCCACAGTTTGGTCAGCTACCACAGAGAGGAGAGGGTGCACTCCGACTCACTTAGCGGCCAAGTAAATTTTCTGCGGCCCGTGATCAACGACCACTCGAAAGTACAAGTGGTAAATAGTTCCCAGAGGTACACCCCGAGGAAGGTGAACATCATCTGGGCAAAGACGGCTACACGAGCGAACGGTAAGTACGCCGAGCCGGGGTGAAGGGGGAAGATAGGAACGCACTGGCAGCCTTGCCGATTACCTGTGGAGAATCCCAGTCGGGCATATTTATTAAGGAGTTGAAGAGGAGAGGGTAGAGGAGGATGGGGGGGGGAGTGGTGAGCCGAGGCACAAAGAAAACCAAGCTCAACCCCGAGGGTCGTCCCTTTATAGTGGACGAGCCGGCGGATTAGCGTGAGCATATGAAGCCTCTCGCTCGTTGTAATGCACCATTTCCGTCCGGAGATGCAGTTACGAAAGGGGGACGTATCGATCTTCTCTTGCCACCCACCCTCGTATCGCGCCCCGTCTGTGCACGTCGACGTCGGATCGGGGGGCGAGACTTTACTCGGGGTTTTCATTTCCACAAGGCCCCACGGTATGTCAAAGGGATATTAGGGCACGAAAAAAGCCAGATTACATATCCCGCGGCAAATCCCAGTTGAATATCCAGTACAGTCCACGTCAAGCTGAGGTCAGATCGAAGGCTAGCGTGCTGCGCCAATCAACCTCACGGGTCATTATTAAATACAACCGCTCTGTGATTGCTGATCATTTCCAGCGTCAGCACTTGAACAGGGAGAAGCCGCCGAGAAGAAAAATTATGACAAGGTTTTCGCAGCAACGCCAGAGCCAGCGGGGGATAGATCCCGCGTATCTGGCAGGCTGAAAATTGAAGGCGGCTGACCATTGACGTTGATGGAGATGAGGTACGAGTACAAGACGTTGGCCAATCTCGATCGGCATGATCCATTTCATTCCCGCTCACCCTCCGCGGGGCTGGAGAGGCAAGTCCCGCTCGGCATAATTTCCGACCATTCATATTCAGACCCAGGTGTTTCAGTCGCGACAACGCGAAAAATATACCAACAACAGGGGCGACAGGTTGCTCTGTGTGGGTCGTTTGGACGGAGCAAAGGGAAGCTAAATCAGCTACACCACAGATCAACCCTCCCGTCTGCCCCGGCTGACAATAACCACGGTTGCCGATGGACCCACTCCACCTGGAGAACTCCGAGCCCATCCTTCACAGTGTGACCCCTCAGGATCTTCAGTGGGACGATGAGAGGATCCGTCATCAAGTCGTGGTAGGTCCTCGCATGGAAAATCTGTATCGTGCCGTCGTCTGATGCCGAGGCAAACAGCGGATACGTAGGGTGAAAGTGGAGAGATCGGATCGCCCTCGTATGGTACCTGCCAAACGGATCAGCCGCTTGGCACGTGGCAGTATGAGGACGTATAACTGACCTGAGTATTTTGTACGGTTTGTCACTCAGCTCGAGGTCAAACCAGCAAAGCTTCCTATCATAGCCCCCGACGATTATGTGATCCCCTGACGGGTGTACGCTCATCGATGAGATCCATTTGATACCCGGCATTAAGGTTTTGATTAACTTCTGTTCGGAAAGGTTGTACAGCCTTACATATGACTGCGTCTGCGGCCCGCTGTCAGAGGTTGTTGGGGGGGATGAAAGGCGGCGGCGGATACGTACCGCAACGAAGAAATGTGGCTTTTTGGGATGAAACAGAACCATCTGGACCGTCCCCTTGATCTTCTTGAACGGAGATTGAGAGTATCGTTTCGTAACTTGGTGGATCCAAACGCCACCATCGCTGGCTAGATTTGCGTCAACACTTCACCCAAAATGAAAATGATGGCCGTGGCCAAACCCACAGACAGTTGCAAGGTAATCGCCCCTTGCGTGCCATGTAATTTGCCTCGTCAGGCCAGACAAGTTCGCGACCACCAGGGCGGGTTTTTCCGGATCAGACGACGACGTCCATTTTAACGGGGAGGGCGTTGCTGGCTGGGGTGGTAGTGCGGCAGGGGCGAGAAGGTTTTTCGTGAAAGTGCGCGATGACGGGGGCAAGTTCGGTGGAATAAAGAATTCGAGCCGGTCTTCCCTGTTAAAAGAACATCAGCAACCCAGCCCGGCGGATCATCAGGAAGGACCTCACAGCCCAACGACGAAGTAGTGCGCCTCAGCGTTTGGGCACCAAGAAACCGATCCCACCTTGCCGGAAGCCTTCCACTTCTTGACTTCCCTTCCAACTATCACTTCCCAAAGGCTGATCGCCCCGCATTCGCTAGCGCTGACAACCCAAGCTCCATCTGAACTTGCACTGATGCAGCGCACCCTAGAGTCTCCGTGGCTGAAGTCGAGGGATTTGTACGTGGGGAACGGTTTAAGGCTACTCGGACTGGGGAGTTTGGGGATTAGGCTATTAGGGTCTATTCGAAGCTTAGTCCGCTGGATCCTCGGAGCAAGGTAGAGGTCAAGTTGTCTGCTGAACCGTTGTTGGATAAATTGGTCATAGGCCGGAACTAGGCGCAGCGCGGAGTGTTTCTGAGGAAGGTAATCGCGTTCGCGGTCTTCCTTGTCGGTACCCTCCCATTCCTTTCGCTCCCCCCCGGTGGGGAGGTACTCTTCTGGTGGGTTGTACGATTCGGCGTGAGTGGGAAGGCGTGGTTTTGGAGCGGGAAGGGGAGGAGGATGCAGTGAAGGGGTAGGATCCGACCAAATAGCGTAGAATCTGGTTTCAGCCGAGGAAGTCTTCGGTTTCGAAGGTACGATGCGGCCTTGCCGGATCGCACGTACGATTTTCATGACCTACTCCATCGTGTCAGCGGACGAGTATCTTTGAACAGGATACGCTACCTTTTGCTTCTCCCACTTGCTGGGGACCCATCGACGCTTCGGTTCGGGCGCTGCAGAAAGCGGCATGATCTCTTCCTTCCCTTTACCGGTGAACCATTCGACCATGGGTTCGTATGGGTCGTATCCGGCATCAGGATTTTCATTCTGATACAGTCGGCGAATCAGGTCAAGTTCTTCAGGGGATAGCTGCTTTTCTGCTTGGGCATTCTTGTCGAGAGCAGACATCCTATAAACCCAAGATCAGTAATGTAGCCATACGACCCAGCCAAAGCATACCATGCTGTCGGATCCTCCTGCGTCTTCAGGAACTTGTCCAACTCGTCACCCACGGCCGGACGTAGGACCTCCTTCCCGTTCATGTCGTACCCTATGTGCGGCATGTCATCGTACCAGTGCATGGGGATGTTTCCGACTCGGTTAGGGCTCTGAACGCAACCGTTCTCGTAACTCATTCGTTGATGCAGGAGCTGGGGACGTACTCACGTCCTCCGTTGAAGAGTCAGAGTCGTAGTCAGGCTCGATTTCTGGGTAGACCTTTTTCGGTTCCCCGGTTATATCAGATATAACCACCTTCGCCTTGGGGAAGATATGTAGCTTCCTATCGCTGCCGGACGTGTCGGAGGAATAGGCTTCTTCGTCCTCGTCCTCGCCCTCGTCCTCCCCATCCGTCTCTTCGTCCTCAGTGTCGCTGGCGGCGTCAATTTCAGGGAACTCCTCATAGTCTCCATCGTCGGATTCGGGCACCTCGTCTTGCTCGTCCTCGCTCAGCATTTCGAGGGCAACGGCGGAAAGTCGCTGTTCATCCCTAGGTGGAGGTTCAGGAGAAGGCACTTTCCGTTTCCTCGAGTTAGAGATCGAAGCCATTCAGACCCAAGAAAAAGTTTACGAGCGATCGGGGAATGGGGTTGTTTGCGCTTGTTGTCCAAAGGCTTTGACCGATCGCCCTGACGCGTTACGCGTGAGTCCCCTCACAATCATCATGGTCCAGTATGGCGGAGGTGCGTAGACCGTGTCTAATCCCGCGCAGTTGAGGGCAGTTGCTAACTGAAATGACTAGACGAAGTTGCTGCTCTCGTCGTCGACATCGGTTCTTCCACACTTCGTGCCGGGTACGCGGGAGACGACACCCCAAAGGCAACGATACCAACCTACTACGGATATAAGTCACAGCCGCCAGACGCAGACGTGACAATGGGTGGAATAGCTGATGATCACAGTGCCCCCAGACCCACTCCCAAAATCGCCAAGATGTTCGTTGGTCAGGACGGCCCTTCGATCTACAGAGATGGGATGGAAGTAGGGAACCCCTTGAAGGAGGGACTCAGTACGCATTTCCTTTCGACGTTTACCCGCTCGGTACCCACAACAACCCAGTTGAGGATTTTAATCCAATTGCTCCACTCATTCGCCATGCATTGGAGGATGTTATGCATATTAATCCGGCCGACCACCCAATCCTCGTCACGGAGCCCGCGTGGAACACTCCAGCCAACCGGGAGCGGATGGCGGAAATTATCTTCGAGGAATTCAATGCCCCCGCTTTTTACATTGCCAACACCTCTGTCCTCAATGCGTAAGGCTTCTTTCATTACGCCCATACAACTCGTAACGCCGCCGTAGGTTTGCTGCAGGCAAAGGCTCCGCTCTCGTCATTGATATTGGTCACTCGGAAGCCAGCGTTACGCCGGTGATCGATGGATTCGTGCTTAGGAAAGGTCCGTCTCTCGTACGTTCTGGAAGATCGCCAATTTACTGAGCCACGCGGGGTGCAGGACTCGTGCATTCATCTTTACCGGCGTTGGTTCACCAAAGAGCCAAGCACATACTTACCCAACCTAACCAAGGCCGTCGTGGCATTAATCTGCTCCCGCACCAATTGATTGCCAACAAAGCAGTGAGCTGGTATTCGAGCGCCATCCTATTCACTTACCCACCACCCCTTTCCATAAGCCCGTAGATCCGGGTGTCGACCCCCGGTTTAATGTACGCGAGGATCGCCTTCAGGGCATAACAAATAGTTGGCGGAACTGGGCCGAAAACCGGGAAGTCGATGAATGGATACACAGTGTCGGCTCCGTCTTGGACCAGGGATGGAATGAACAGTACGCCCTTCCCTTCCATTCGACGGTCCCGGCTTATATCAAATACTGGAAGGGCCGTTGCTGCGAGAGGTGCAAGACAATATGAATTCCCAACAGGATACAACTTTTATTTCGCCGCCGAGAGATTCGAGGTCGGAGAACTCTTTTTCGCGCACCCTCAACACCTACAGGCGAGTATTCGCCCGATGCAAATTCCCATTGTACCCTACCTGCTTTATTAAACGAATGGATACAGGCCTCCAACCCCAACTTGCCAAAATCACTCCCTCAACTCATCAGCGCTTCTGTGACTTCATGCGATCCAGACATCCGCCAAGTATTACTGAGTAACGTGGTATTCGGTGGAGGAGGGAGCTTGTTTTCGGGCCTTGCGGACAGGTTGAACAACGAATTGAACAGGATATTCAACCATGTGGGTCTACTCCAGCTTTCCAGGGACACACAAGGTCTCATCATTCTCTAGGCCAAAATACATGCCCCCGGGAACCCCGCTGAGCGACGCTACGGTAGTTGGCTCGGTGGGAGTATCCTTGCGAGTTTGGGTACGTTCCATCAGCTTTGGATAAGTAAGGAAGAGTGGCAGGTATGCGTCGCTTTCATATCCCCTGGTTGTACGTAAATGTGCTGATAATTAATTTCACAGGAACACGGCCGACCTATCGTAGGCCAACGCTGTAAGTAGGTTGTTGATAGAATCCAAAATAATTACTATGCTCTTCCGCCACACCCCCCCTGGGTTCAGTAACCTGCGCGAATGCCCTGTCGAACCCGACGTAGTACTCGATCCCCGAATCCCCTTCTATTACGCATGTGCTGCGGTTTCTGGGGGGTTCACTGCTCGGAGCGCTCGTTGGAGTGGAATTATGCGCGGATTTGCTGGCGTTGACTACCAAACCCCTGCCGCTTTCACCTTTCCCTGGGTATGGCGGCAGGAGATTGGAATCTGGTCGGTGAAGGATTCCCTCGATGGCAGCGCTGGAGGTCGAGTGAGACCCAGTGGACCCAGCAGGTGCACTTAGACGTACGATAGTAGGCTTGCCGTGTGGCACCTCCACTCGATCATCCGGAACAGTTCCAAACACTTCTCGAGTAGCTCTCTGTCTTGGGTGGTATCCTCCAAGGGACGTTGACTCAACATATTGATGAGGAAGGTGCAAGCCGCTGCAAATAGTGCGCTCTGAGAATTCCGGGTCGGTCAGCTCTGGGATCCCATGTCAAATGATCAGTGACGATACCTCGTGGCTTATAAGGTCAACACCAAGCCGGGGTTTCAATTTGTAGAGAAGGTTGAAACAGGCCAAGGCAGAGTTCGTACACATCGCTGTCGCAGCAGGCGCGAGCGGCGACTCCTTCCTGCTGGGAAGCGTGAACGGTCTTTTGATCCACATCCTGAACCTGTGGTAGTGTGCGTGTAGGTATGTAGACTGCCTGACGAACTCAGGGTCTGCGAGAGGTTCGAAAGATAACTGCCTCACTGCACAAATGTCACGACGTCGATCTGGGCTCGAGAATGGGTGAACTCACGATGTCGGGGTACAGATTTTGCCCAATTGTCCATCTCAACGTCAAGTGCCCCAAGCATCTGTTTCTCCGCTTCTGAATCACCGAAGGGGGGTCCTCGATTAGACGGGTACTGGTTGGGCCGTTGAGTGGTCGTCGAGGATATAGTCCTACAAGGAACTGGCACTCACTAGCAGTCGGACCACGTCCGTTTGGAGATGGAAGAGGTTAATCATCAGAATGAACATCGTGAGCTTGGAGGGTTTCCCAAGAGGTTGCTCAAACCCCTCTGTCCCGCCATCCACAGGCCAGTATTCATCGTCGCAATCGACGGGGAGATCGAGGTCAAAACTGAAGAGACGATCAGCGGAGATGAAATGCCGGTGCTCTGTTACCCACTCTTCCGGTCTAATGGAACACACCCGTCCAAGCGACGAACTGACGAGGCGCTCGTAGTTGAGTAGAACCCTTCCGACTGTCATTAGCAGTTTTGCTTGACATCCAGTTTTGACATCGAGGAAAGTGCTCACCAAAAGACACGCTTCCACAGCTCACCCTCTATCGTTGGTTTATTTCCGTATGTCCTCCTGTGATTTGCCCCAACGCTCTCGGCAATTCTCACGCCTATCCCGAGAGTGGTCCACCTCATTGGTGCGGGAAATCCATCCATGGATATGGCGTGCAGCTGGAAACGAAGGTATTTCAACACGGGCTTCTGGAGCCAGCACCCTCACAAACGACCTACTTACGCAAAAATATTGAACCTCAAACAGTGTGGCCGTCGATGTAAATGGGTTCTTCATCACCCGACGAGTTTGGGCAAGCCAGTATGCGATGCGGCAATTGACGGCCCCAGGGGGGACATCGGAGAGGTATGGATGGTCGGTGAATCGGGCCCCAATTGCGCACACCACAAGCAAAATGCTACCAAACTCGTGATCGCGTTGGTGCAGCTCTTGGTCGAGTTGCCGTTGGAACGTTGGGCGGTGTAACACCGGATAATAGATGTTCGAGTGGGAGAAGTAAGTGTCGACCAAGAGAGCGATGATGTCTGCAGGCGGGAACTCCAAACAACTAGAGGAGGGACCCGGCTGAGGACTCATCCACTGTGACTGGTAAGCATACCGTCAGGGATGGCACATTACCAAGGGCGAACTCACACACTGAGCTTCCCAGAATTCCCGCCGACGGTTTGGAAACCTTTCTTCGAAGGTCATAGGACGGCATTTCGCCCCATCGCGGAATTCAAGAGCAGACTCTACTAGCTCGTAAACGCTCGCGGAGCCATGGTACTCTCCTCTCTCACTCTGCGCGGTGTCGGCGATTGGGGAGACCTCACCATCCTTGGCGCCTTGGGAAGGGTGTGTATCAACGCGCTCACCGCTAGGCAGAAGAAACCTAGAAGGGAGGATCGGATTGCTCGGACCGGGAGGTGGCAGGCTAGGTCCACCGGGATCATCATCAAGCAGGTCGCCCAAATCTTGGCCGGGAGCGTACTGGGATATATCAGCTACTATGTGCTGCGGGGGGCTCTGGTACCACTTACTAGCTTTATGAGACGCTCCACACTGGTGATACGCAGCTGCAAGTCCTCGATGTACCTGTGTACACAGCATATGGTAAGCGAAGGGCCCGCGCTGGGATCACAGGAGCCGCGATTTACGCTTTCGTTCCCCACTTCTATCGACATTAGAGGGCACAGGGGCGTCACCGAAGCCGTCTGGATACCGCGAGCAACATAGAAGACCCACCAGAGCATTCGCCGGAGTACCGTACTGGCAAAGTTGTCTGTGTCTCTTGCAGTTGCTACAGACGCCGTTTCCGTTTTGGTGGCCATCACCTGGATGTCGACGATCTGTCGTTAGTCGCGAATAATCTAGCCGGTTCACAAATACCCACATTTCACTTGCGAAAGACGCGTTCCGAGTCAGCACAAAGCCCATCTACGAAAGAATTTACCACGACTGCGCACCTCTTCTGGCTCTGCAGGCGTCGCACGCTTGCAGGGTCTTGCGTCTTATAAGCGCACTCGGGGTGGTGGAGGACATTGTTCGAGGGGCGGAACTCTACGTGAGGGGTGTTTCTTGTCGCATCACTCTAGGACATTTATATACATGTAGCACAGTATCCCCGTTCCCTGCGGAAGTTTGCACAGTGGTAACTCCGAAACAAAAGGGCGCCGTCCCAGCGCTGGCAGAACCCTTGCTTGCCAACCAGGGTCGACTGTAATTGAAGGTTGATCGACATTACAAAGGCGTCGATAGCCTGTCAAGGAACGCTGACCGTTTGGGAAGGCTAGGGGGAGGGCTGTTCAAGAAAGGGGGCAGCGAAACGCTCAGACAGTCAGCGCGCTCATTTTGGGGGTGTTCAGAGGTGCTTAGGTGGACAAAACGCGGTGTGATTTGTGGGTATTTGATGAACCTGAGGGGGAGCGGTTGGCTATTTGGCGGGTATATGTTTTCCTTGTCGCCATTGGTGTCATACTGAGGACGCCTGGTTGGGATGGAAGATCCGAAATGGTCACTTATCGGTGGCAATTACCTCCGGAAACTCGATGGGCGGAGGCAGTCCCACATCAGGTAAACTGTAAACGAACCCCACGGTTACTCGACAGAGGGATCGCTGATGGTGAAATACTCTTGAGATCTCGACTGTACAATTGTCGGGTTGCGCGGGCGTCAGGCGCCGCCGCTGGAATATATTTAGGCCAGGGAAGCTTTCTACCTTGCAAGCGAGCTTGGGATCACTTGTTTGTCTCACCGGGGAGCCACGGGGATCCTTTTCAATAGGTGAATACAACGGATTGGTCAAGACAACAGGAATCAGAAGTAAAAGTTCGGGGAAAGGGAGGAGGATCATGCACAATGGTATAATGCCCTGATGCTAAGGACATTGATGAGGAACGATCGCGTTGGATGTGATCGTTCCGAACGGTGTCAATCCCTGTGCAACGCCGGCAAACTCAGGGAAACAGCTGCGGCTCAGCGGTTTTGTTTTTTTTGTGATTTTCACCCACGCACGAGATTTTTGGGATATCCGGACCGGCTACTGCTGAGGCCGTCCGCCTATCCACATGCGGATTTGTCGAGCCCGAAGTCAAACCCGCGGTCGCTCTCCACCAGGTCTCACGACTCAGCACTGGAGAACTACAGAACACGAATCCGCTCCACGTGTTAGATTCCTGACGTCGACCGGTAACCCTGGCCTTTTGTTCCCCTCAATCCCATCACGTCCCACGGGTTGAATTTTAGATCGTGAGCCATCCCAGAACCGTACTGGCAGCGTGCGACCACTGGTGACCATCTGGTGGGAAGACAAAGTTACCATAGCATCTTCATTGGATGGCACCTGTCGTTCATCGTATCAAACAGTCCTAAACATCCCACAAGGTCCCCCGTGCCCTGGGGCGTATCTGCCAGGGGACTGGGCGAGACGGGAAGGCGGTAGCGGACGCAAACACCATTCCCCGATCCCTTTCATTAGCAATACCGTATACCGTCTCTACACGGTGCTGTTAGTAACACGACGTCTACCCCGTGGGATATTTCGCCGCGAGGTCCCCCGACTATTCTGTTTCTTCGGCGACCGTGGGTTTGAGCGGCGGTTGCTTTGGTGCCTTTGTTTAGTACTACTTGAGGAGAACGACAGATGGAACCGGTTTTTCTACCAGAGATACGCGATCAGGAAGGCCGTACCGTATAGTGAGTGATGTGAACATCAATTTCACCCCCGAGACGGTGGATAAGACGTAACGCGCAACATGTATCAGGGTGGTTTGTGGCCATGGCCAGCTCCAGAGATGGACGTAAGAAGTGAATTCCTCCTTCCAGGCAACGTGTCCAGTCGCTTGACCCCATGAAAACGCGAACCGGTGGATAGACGCAAGATTTCATGATGGTCCAAGCGGCGGAGGTCTCAACGTGTCGTAGCCGCCTATGTTCCAACAGAACGGGAGGACCCGAAACACCCTGACATAGAGGTTCCCCAAGAGCGTTGTGCTCCCTAATATTCTTTCATCGGTTCCTGGTTGAAGGTCAAGGACTCGGTGCGCCCCAACCTATGTCGGGTGTACCCTTGTTAATCAACGCGCAGGGGGCAAGCGGTAGGCGCCACACCATCGTCAGGTTAGGTCCGCTGTAACCACGAGAGCTCCTGAGGTCCATTTTCTCCCGCCACGACCAGCACTCATCATCGTAGTGTGTGTGTGGGGCCTCAACGCCAACACTGGAGTGAATGGCAAGAGGCGCGATGGGGTGCAAGGTTGACACCCGTAGTGCCAACAACCTACGACATTGAGCGAGTTCGTGGTCGAGAAACAGTGCAGCCAACCGACATCAGTCCGCTCGGCGAGCTTTAGGCTTTGGTCAGGTGAACGACTCACAAAATGATACTAAGCCTCACAGCCCTGCGAATCGAACAATTGTAACAGACCGTTGGAATAGTCGATCGCGATCACTCTCAAGGAGCGGGGCGCCGTTTGGCGGCCTTCTGGAATGACCATGCCCCACCCAATAGCGAGCGGAGACCACCCAATGTGCGCAATCGAGATATCGGTCGGGTATCCGAACGAGACCACCCTTGAAAGTGTTCGATGGGGCCCGTACAAGGCTTACGGCTCCCGTCAACCAGTGAAAAATCATCCGGGATAATCTAAGCCGGGATGATCTGGTGTCGGACCTGCTGATACCTGTGAATGCGCATGAGGACTTGAATGCAGTACGGCGGGGGTTTGGGTGCCCGAAGAATTGATCACACTGCCCGCCTCTGGAACAACAGAGGGAGGAAATGTTGGGAGTTGTCAACCTGCGCGGTGATAACGGACGAGTAGGGTTGTGAGACCGTTCGCAGCTTTGGCCGTCGCCTCACGCTTGTTCGGCGGTCAGCGAAAGTAACCACAGCACGACGTGCGTGAGTAACATCTAGTATAGGCATCAACATCCTGAAAGCGGGCGAACCCTTGTTAATGATCGATACAGGTGAGGTTTGTATAGCATTAGAGTCCCTGCATACAGTTATCCACAGAGATACAGTTTTGGATAGAGAAAAGGGAGGCGAAATGTGTAAAAGGGGCTAAGGCGAGTTCAACCAGAAAGACAACGTGATAACGAGGACGAAAGCGATGATGCATGACGCACACACAGCGCGTGATAAACTCGAATTAGCCCACTTCCTCCGGAGCGTTGTC
>Ga0307509_10007274_pt1 | contig 14538 bp, 10 predicted proteins | sample 10_EM_MG_FD_202245 | JGI IMG/M metagenome (GOLD analysis project Ga0307509, IMG submission 202245) | Populus trichocarpa ectomycorrhiza microbial communities from riparian zone in the Pacific Northwest, United States - 10_EM | ecosystem: Host-associated > Plants > Roots > Unclassified | place... | reverse complement strand
CGTTCTGTGAGGAAGGCGATGAGTCCTTCCATCACGCGATTCTCGACTGCCCCGCTAAGGCCCACCCTCGCCTCACCCATCTCTCAGGTGTGGACGACATTGGCCCTGACGGTCCCCTTTGGCTCTCGGTTCCACTCCTCACGGGTTTGGCTGAGTATCTCTACGCTACTCGCACGGGTTTTCCTCCAACCATGCTGCGCATTCGAGCCAATACTGCTACTCCTGAGCCAGGTTCGGGCTCAGATAGTGCTTAACACAATAACTCCCTAGCTCGGCCCCGGCCTTCTAGGTGTTGCTACTTCAAAAACTTCCCTGCTCGAGTTTCTCCTGAGGGTATTTTCTATACAGTTTATGAGTTTCCTTTGTTTCTAGTTGACTGTGGCAGTGGGCAGGTAGGGCGGAGAGATTTTTATTACTTGTGAGTGTTTTTCTTATTGGTATAAGGAGGATTTTACTTTACTTTTGTTTTGTTAGTCATCGTTGGCGATGCAACAGGGTTCTGATGATCCCGCTTGGAGAGTTTTGCACGCGTTGTTTGAATTTCGTTTTTTCCTTTGTTACATTTTGGAATTAAGGGTTTTTATATGCCATAGCGCGAGCTGCATGCAGGATTTTGTACCTTAATCAATAATCACATGATTCAAAAAAAAAAAAAAAAAAAGAAAAAAAAAGGTACAAAGACAGCTCTACTCTCTCTTTCCCTTAGGTTTATCCCTTTGGGTTTTCTTTACTCGGGGTTGATGGATTTCGTCTTCTTTTGATGATGTTTCCTCTTTCTGCCCCGCTTTTGCTCTGCTTCACTTAGAGCATTAGCACGGTCGGCAACGCTCTCCTCACCGCCCATGTTACAGACGGCCGGGTACACGGTTTGCAGTAAGAGAAAACCTTTCAACAGGCCACGGTCGATTTCTCTACTCTCTTTATTTTTAAGGGGCTGCCTAGTCAAGACACGAACGCGATTACCGATAGTTTCTACAGCACAGGGTTGGGTCTACCCCTCCTTCTCCTCCTCCTCACACGGTTGGATCGGCTCGCACCCTACTGCTTCTCCACCTTTTTGGCTGGTACCCGCCACTACCTGGCTGGTATCCACAACTACTTCTTTACATTCTGGACTAGAAAGACTAGAGGCCATCGGGGCTTGCATCAGGGATGATGGTATTGTACTATCTCCTTCTTCTTTTTGGGGTTTGCCAACACAGCGGGTTCGGTCCTCGTGGCTGCGCGCGCCCCCAGGTTTCTCTTTAGGCGGGCCTGGCCACCCTCGCGCTGATTGTGTAGCAATCTTTCAAGCAGTCGCTGCGTTGTTTGATTTTTTGTTTTTTCTTTTTGTCTGAATGAATGTGCCATGGGTTTTCCTGACTCTTCCTGCTTGTTCTTAATTTGATTCCTTTCGTCTATCTTCTTAGCTAGTCAAGGGTTTGTTGTTGGGGGCAAGATGTGCGGTTGGTTCTACACCAGAGGGACTTGGGGGGTTGGCTTTTTCCCAGGGGTATTGGAGGTTTTTTAATGATATAGCGCGAGCTGCATGCAAGATTTTGTCCCTTAAACAATAATCTATGATTCAAAAAGAAAGAAAAAAAGGTACAAAGACAGCCACGCTCCGCGCCCTCTATTTTCCTCTCGGTTAAAATAGTTTCCGCATTCAGCCAACATAAACCTCAGAGTTTGGTCTTTATTTCGTCACGATACATATATTTTGGCTTTTCACTGGGCCTTCATTTTCAAGTGAAATATATATTTCACCTTCGCTGCGAGGATTTTTATTCTGAAAAAGTCAAACTGGAAGTTTGATTTTATTTTCTCTCCCCCCCACCTCCCTGTCTTCCGGCCTGGCCTGTTGGCCTTGGCCTGATGTCGTCTACCCCTCTCGTTTCCACTGGCGCAGGCTCGGCCTCGGCTATTGGCTCTGCTCGCTCTGCCTCCTCTCGCCAGGACCGTAGGGCTAATCCTATCTCTCGTTCGTCGTCATCCCTGTGCAGTCATGCCTCTCTCTCCGGAGATGCTGACACTGTCGCCAATATCCTTTGGCATGCTGCCAGGCTCGCTCGCCTTGACCGGGCGTCATTCCCCACTGTTTATAATGCCTCCGCTGCTACTTTCCCCGACAGTCAACTCGCTATGGCCCCCATTCTGGCCCAACTCATCGCCTTTGTTAATAACCTTGGTGCCTCTGTTACCTGCTTGACTTCGCAGGTTGAGTCCCTCACCTCCGCCCAGGCAGAGCGCTCAGCCACCCCCTCACCACGAGCCACATCCAACCTGGAGGCATCCCTCAAGGACTTGTTCTCTCGTGTTGCTGCTCTCTCCTCCCACCGCGCCACACAAGTGGCACCCCCGCTGCCTCAAGCGCCACCTCCTCCTGCCCCTGCCGTCCAAGCTAAACCTGCTCAGCAGTAAAAGAAACTCACCACCCACCTCACGTCTCGTACGGTCGCCGCCCCAGATTTTCCCTTCATTTTTGAGGGAAAATGGTATGGCAACCCGGACACATACGCTAAACGCCACGCGGACTCACCCCAAGCGGCTATCCTTTTCGCCTCTCGCCAACCGCAATCAGAGGAAGCCAAACTTTACTCTGAGCGTTACCCAGCCACCTCACTCTTCCATACCGGTCCCCACCCTGGTTTCACTGTTTCTGATTCCCCGCAGCCACAAGAACAAACCTGGGCACAGGTTACCAGGAAGGGCGGCAAGGGTAAGAAGAACGCCACTGCAGCACAAGTCGCTGCTTCAAGCAAGAGTAGTGTCCCCAAAGGACCCCCACCGCTCCCAGCTGCTCAACGTCGTTTCTTTGCCCCCCGTGCCTCCCCAACCCTCCCGAATGATTCTTTCATCAAGACTGCTACCCTTCCCGACATCATGGCGGCTGTGCTTCAAGAGGCCAACTGCTCTTTACCCCTCTCCCTAACTGCCTCGGTCAATCGCAATGGGGCTGTTACTCTTACAGCCAATCCCTACACCCCGTCTTCTGCTTACTCCCCTTTTTTTGATGCAATGACTCAGAAGCTTAATCAGAGTTTCCCGGTTTGAGACAATCCATTCCAGGTCTTCAGGGAGGCACCTACAAGTGTCGAGCTCCTCATCCACAATCTTCCACTTTCTATTCTCCCGCATGAGGCCACTGACCTCTTTCCTTCACTCCTTGAATCAATTAGCTATGCTATTGAGGTCCCCATATTTGGGGCTAGATTCCTACAGTCAGATCCGGTGAAAAGGGCTGAGAAACGAACAACCTCGGTGATTGTGGCAGTCGACCCACATCATGTTTCCCAGTTCGGCGAATCCATCCGACTCTGCTCCCGCGCCCGCACAGTCGCCCCCACCTACTCTGCTTTCAAATCCCCGCAGTGCCGAAAGTGCTGGCGCTTTTGTCACTCTGCTGCAGTATGCAAAGAAGAGGCACAAGCTTGCCCGATCTGCACTCTCCTCCATTACCGCTCCACCCACAGATGTGCTAACCAAAGCTGTCCAAATGGGGGCTTTGAGAAGTCTGTCCTGGGATGCTGCAACGCCTTCTCCCCTCTCTGTATCAACTGTGGTGGTCAGCACGCCTCTTTCGATGGAACCTGTCCCATCTGCGGCGAAATCCTCTCCGCTCTCAGTCCTCCTAGGGACCAAGATATTCCCGATGCCCCCGATGCAGGCCCCTCCCAAACCACCCCTCAGGGTCTAACTGTTCACCCTGCTGTTCCGGCCACTTCAGCCAGGCACGGTCCTCGTTTCCCTCCCACTAGCGAATCTACCCAACCTGAAACCGTTAAACTGGTTCGCAGCGCGTCCGCCCAGTCTAGCCTCGCCGCTCCCCTCCCCCGCAGGAACCTCTTTGGTGCTGGCAGCACCCTCTTCAGAGCTTGCACCGGTGCCGACTGGAGCGAGCCCGCACCCACCGACGTCCACATCGATCTTTAGATGTCGACAAGCCCAGCCCAAACTCAGAGTCCTTCATCATCCCAATCCTTCCATTATCCTGGTTGTTTTAATCTTTCCATTGTTCAGCATAATTGTCTCGGTAGCAGTAATGTTTTTCAAACTCTTTTTAGTTTTTTTCCTTCGGTAGAAAGTTCTCCTCATATTGTAGCTCTTGAGGATATTCCTCTCTGGAGGAACTGTCCTCCTGTTTTTCGCAACTATAAATGTTTTTTTCCTCCAGCTACTGATAGCTATAAGCCTCGAGTTGCAACTTATGTTCACGAAAGGCTATTAAGCGTTATTTCTATTCTTCTATTGTTTTTTGAAAGGGGTGACCTCTTGGCAGTGAACTTTCAGTCCCCTGAGAGACTTTTTGATACTTCTCATAATTTGTTTTGTTTGTACAATGCGTACTCCATCCCTAGTGGTCACACTAGGTCAGTTTCTCCTGTTGATTTGTTTCCCCAGCATCATTTTATTACACTTGTTCTTGGGGACCTCAACATTCATCACCCCGCTTCCGACCCGACTCGTTTGCTTTCCAACTACGATCAGTTTATAAGTAAACCTTATTTCGACAGAGCATCAGCGCAGTTGTTTTCTCTCCTCAATACTCCCGGGGTCTACACTAGGTTCCCTTTCACCTCCAATCATCCCCCTGCAGTTCTTGACTTGTCCTTTGCCAATACTGCTTTGCTCCCCTTGTTCTCCTCGGGGAACCCCTCCGTCCCGCCAACCGGTTCGGATCACACCGCCCTGACAATCATTCTCTCCACTCCGCTCCTGAAGCCCCCACCCAAGGGCCTTGATTGGAAGTACACAGATTGGGATCATATCTCCCCGCTGCTCGCCAATCTTACGCTTGCAGCTCCCCCGTTCTCCCCACTGCACACTCACTCGGCCTCTGGTTCGACGACTGCCTTCCCAAGATCACTCACCGCATCACCTCCAACACCCCAACCAAACACCCCTCCTCCTACTCTAAACCGTGGTGGACTCCAGAACTCACACAGCTACAACGCGTCCTTCACCACACCTCCCGTCTCATGAGAAATAATCTGACCTCGCCCGCCCTGGCCCCGGTGGCTCGAAACACGTATTTCAAGGCTATCCAATCTGCCAAAAGAGTCCCTTGGTCACAGTTTCTGGCCAATGTTGACTTGCGATCGGTCTGGGATGCCAGAAAGATTGCGGCCGGCAGAGCCACTGATGGGTTCCCCATGCTCAAGAACGCCTCCTCCCCCACCGAAATTAACAATACACTTCTACAACATTTTTTCCCTCCAAGACCCTCTCCTCCTCCTCCCCTCATCCTTCCTGCGTTTAAGGACGTCCCTTTAGTTTTACCATCAGAAGTGTCCTCCGCACTTCGAAAGTCCTCCAACACGTCAGCCCCTGGCCCGACTGGTATTCCTTACTCTATCTGAAAGCAAGTCCACTAGGGCAACGAGCAGCTCCTTCCATCTTTGTTCACTCCTCTCCTCACCCATGGGTACCACCTCCTAGCCATGAAGAAGGCCAACGGCATTGTCTTGGATAAACCAGGCAAACCTGATTACCATACACCTTCTTCCTTTCACATCATTGTCCTGCTCGAAACTATCTCCAAAATCCACGAAGGACTTTCTGCTCTTCGTCTTGCCTCTGCCGCCCGCTCCCTAGGCCTCTTGCACCCCAATGAGTGTGGGTCCCAGGCCGGTCTGGGCTTTTTCGACGCTGTCGCCACTCTCACCCACGAAGTCCGCCTACTTCAGGCTGCTTCCATCCAAGTATCTACTCTCTTCCTGGATGTCAAAGGTGGATTTGACAACGTCTGTCCAAACAGGCTAGCCACTATCCTCACCAGAGGAGGTGTCTCCGCTTACCTGGTTGCCTGGATCAAGTCTTTCCTCTCCAAACACGAATGCCGACTCATATTCCAAGGCGCACCTAAGGCTTTCTGCCCGGTCGCTGTTGGCACCCCTCAAGGCTCTCCGATTTCTCCTCTCCTTTTTGTGCTCTACATAGCCAGCCTCCACCCGACTAACCCCGAAGGTCTGGCGATTTCATATGTAGACGACCTCACTATCACGGTCGGCTCGGACTCTGTGCGTTGGAATATCCGCGCTCTTCAATACTATTTCAGCATCATCCAAAGACAGGGTGCCGACCTGGGCGTGGCTTTATCTGTCCCCAAAACTGAACTGATTCACTGAAGAACTGCGAAGGACCGCTCGGATGTTTCCTTTGCCCCCATTATGATCAATTACATGCTCTTCCCACCCTCTCAAGCTGTAAGATGGCTTGGCTATTGGCTCACCCCTACTTTACACTCCTCCGTTCATTCCCTGAGAGGGCTGGCATTAGCCAAAGCCTCTTTCACTACAATCCGACAGCTCAGTGCAGCTGGCAAAGGCCTCTCCTCCTGGTGCAACAGAAAGCTAGTTTTCGGCGCCATCCTCCCTATTCTCACCTACGGGTGCGACCTTTTTGTTTCAGACACAGCCACCCTTAAGAAATTCAACTCGTTCTGGCATGTAGTGCTCCGGTGCACAACTAATTGCTTTTACACCACCGCCCTCAGGGCTCTGTACCGGGAAGCCTCGCTACCACCCATTTCCTCTAACTGCAAACACCGCCGTCGGTCAGCTGCCCTCCGCTTGGTCTGCGCCCCTTCGGAATTCAATCCTGCCACCGCCCGGGTACCCGAGTCTGTGCCCACTTGGGCCTAGGGTCGCTCTGCGGAGGATCATCGCTTTCTTCTCCGTGGCTCTTCCAAAGCCGTCCACCTTACTTCATGGCTTGGCCCGGCGGTTAATTCCGCCAAGCACCTACCACTAGACTCCTTGTGTTACAAGGTTTCAGACCTTATTGAGGAAATCCCTGTCCTCCCACTCGCCTCAACCGATCTCGTCGCGCTCCCGCTGTCGAGCATACCTTCCGTCACCTACCAAGCCCTCAGAGCTCCTCTGCTACAGTCACTCCTCGCTGACTGGTCAGATCTAAGTCCGCCAGTGCCCCACTCATACCCTTATAGTGCCTGCCTCACTCCCCATGCCTTTACTGGCCTTCCTCGATTTATATGTGGCAGCATTCACCAGATGCGTACAGGTGCCAGCTACCTTGCCGCCCATGTCTCCTAGAGGAACTAGGACTCCAGCACCCTCTACCCGTTCTGTGAGGAAGACGATGAGTCCTTCCACCTCGCGATTCTCCTCTGCCCCGCTAAGGCTCAGCCTCGCCTCACCCATCTCTCAGGTGTGGATAACATTGGCCCTGACGGTCCCCTCTGGCTCTCGGTTCCCCTTCTCAGGGGGTTGGCTGAGTATCTCTACACTACTCGCACGGGTTTCCCTCCAACCATGTTGCGCATTCAAGCCAATACTGCGTCCCCTGAGCCTGGTTCGGACTCAGATAGTGCTTAACACAAAACTCCCTGGCTTGGCCCCGGCCTTCTAGGTACTGCTTCTTCAAACTCCCCTGCTCGAGCTTCTCCTCAGAGTATTTTCTATACAGTTTATGAGTTTCCTTTGTTCCTGTTTGACTGCGGCAGTGGGCAGGTAGGGTGGGGAGGTTTTATTACTTGTGAGTGTTTTTCTTATTAGGTTGTAAGGAGGACTTTACTTTACTTTTCTTTTGTTAGTCATCGATGGCGATGCGACAGGGTTCGGATGATCCCGCTTGGAGAGTTCTTGCACCTGTTGTTTGATTTTTGTTATTTCCTTTGTTTGTTTTTGGAATTTAGGTTTTTTATATCCCATAGCGCGAGCTGCATGCAGGATTTTGTACCTGAATCAATAATCACATGGTTCAAAAAAAGAAAAAAGAAGAAAAAAAAGAAAGAAGAAGAAAAAGAAAATAAAAGAAACAAAGAAAAAAAAAGTATAAAGACAGCATTCAGCTTTAACGCTATGGCCAACAAAAACCATGTCCTCCTCACCCAAGGAAACATGAAAACCCCCAAGTCCCTCTGGTATGAGACCAACTGCACATCTCGCCTATCGCCCAACCAAATCCTACGAACCAACACGTACATACGAAGGAAGTAGAAAGGAAAGAAACAAGCAGGAAGGAGAGGAGAACCCTTAGCGACATCTGCAAAAAAAACCAAAAAGGTGAACAAAAGAAATGTATGAACCCCTAACAAAGGAAAATTATGTCTGATAAATGACGTGTATCAGCCTGAGCTATGAAGTGAGAGTGTGGACCTGCACGCCGGAGCTGTGCCGGGGAAGGAAGCTGTGCCCAATGGCAGGATGGGATAATGAGTAGCGGAGACTCTGATGAGGGGTCCCCGGTGGGTGTGGCAAATCGGCATTAGCGACGGCCAAGAGGATGGGCGTAACCGAGGGGGGTTTTTGTATAGCGACCGAAAGATCGACCACGCGCAGGAAGCAGTAAGGTGCCAGCTTAGGGGGTGGGAAGAGGGGAGGGTGGATGTAGGTGTAACCGAGCAACGGGACAAAGACCAAGAGGGTGGAGAGAGGAGGATGTGTGGAGGAAGGTAGTCCAAAGACTTGAGACGACCGACTAGAGTAACCGCGGCCGATGCTTTTCCGAATGCGAAACGAGGATGAGGTGCTGAAGTTACTAACCGAAGTGTTCCCGACAGGACCACATAACCGAGACGGAAAGGTACTTCGCAAAGGGCTTGGAAAGCTCAGCGCCGACTGTGAGCGAAGGAGATGAAATGCCGACTGTGCAAAACCTAAGCGTGGTGCAAAGGAAGTGCGGGGTAAGGGGGAGAACTGAACTTCATGAGCGGGAGTCAACGATGAACAAGAACAAGAACCCCGTAGAGGAGGGGGTAAACCCCTAAGGGAGAGGAGGGTAGATAGCATCACTCCCATAGGCAGAAGCCATAAAAGAAGAGGAGAGGGGGTGGTGGTGGAATCCCACGATGATTTCCCTGGTGTTGAGATTTCAATCGCCGGAGGTGTAGGGGAGATGGTTTGTGATTTTAATGATGTCCTGATATGCCTTACTATAGACTGTATCTATCCTGCTTTGAAGACTTGAAGTTCAGGATCATATATTCAACCCTCAAATTTCTGAATTCAAACAGTCCAAAGATAGTGATTTCCAAGGAGCCCAAATGCACCATTCCAAAGCCTATCATACTAATTGGCAAATTTAGATGTTGATCTTCTGTAGCGTACAACCTGACCAGGACTATCTCCCTAGGTGAGAACTAAGCTGATTGACATTAGAAAAAAAGGTATTATGCGAATGTTGTAGGTCCGTGAATTTGTTCAGGATTAGGAGTTTGGGGCAGCACGGAACTACAAAGAAGTTCCAGAATATGTTGACCCGGAGGTTTCAAGGAATGAGAAGAGAGATGTGGAGGATATTAATTCAGATCCTAAAGCCAGCGAAGCAGTTGCGGCACTTAAAAGGGGTGTCATAGGTGTAACGACCCTATGATAGGTAGCTATAATGACTATCACCTCTGCCTAAAAGGTATACCAAGTGGTAGCCAGAGGTGGTATGTTCTAGTATACTTGGTATATAAATAGCTGATTGACCTAGGGCAAGACCTAGGGAACAGTGAAGTAGCCTTGGGTACTCTATAAGGCAGGGTAACCTTTCAGGAGTAAGTTCGCATAAAGTCAAGAAAACTATGGGAACATTACACGGGCTTCCAAGACAACATTTGGTGTCCACAGGAGGACTTCTGAGGTGGTTAAAGGCATAAGAGGGCAAAGTTACCCTACCTTAGGAATTTGACCATTATACCCATAGAACCCAGTTACCCTATTGAGGTATCCAGGTTACCGTACCTTCACGGGCAAAGTCATCCTACAACTGAGAGGTCAATTGTCTCAGATTGTACGGGCTCTGATATGTTCATGGACGCATACGCATCTGCACTGGAAGGTCTCACAACTGAGTAAGGGTTGCCCGAACATGCTATTGAACTTGGGCGGGTTTAGCTAACACCCCCTTCAGGGCCCAGCATTGGGACGGCACGTTATAGGCAGACGGCTGTGGGGTTGCTCATTTGCTCGTGAAAAGAGGTCATTGGAGCAGCTGCCGTAACACTGCATAAGTCGTGGCCGTCTGTCCGACGCAATGTCATTCACTCAATATATAAGGGGAGTGTGGGTAACCGCCAAATATGGGGTTGCACATAAATGGTACCTTGGGCATCTAGGAGTCTATCTTAGCCTACAGGTAGTAGGGTAGTCTTCCTAGAGGTACTTACATAGTCCAAGGAGGCCAGGGTGCTTTCGGGACCAATACCTAAGTAACCAGCCGGAATCTTCTCCCCTTGATTTGCACTTATCGCATTCCGCTGGGTTCTTCATCGATGCGAGAGCCAAGAGATCCATTGTTGAAAGTTTTACAATGTTTATATATAACGGCACATGGCCTTGTCAGACAGTAATGTAATGTCAAGTTTCATGATTGACCTTTCCCCAGGTACCTCAACCTGTTAACCAAATAATGGCCCGGCTGGTAGCAGTGGCCACAGTCCTGGGAAAGCAACATGGAAGGATACGTATGGATGTATTTTGTTGGGAGCTCATATTCAGTATCCCAGATATTGATAATGATCCTTCAGCAGGTTCATCTACGGAAACCTTGTTACGAATTTTACTTCCTCTAAATGACCAAGTTTGACCAACTTTGCCCCTAGCAGTGGTAGCATTACTATGGGTTGTCAGTGGACTCTAGATGTATAAGTTTTATCACGGTAGCATATATCCCGAGAGGCTGGTGTTGGAAACTATGCTGCTCACCAAACTCTCAGGATACTTCCTTTGTCTTTAGATAGCTTCCGGGGACCCGCTTTGGCTTCGGGCATCGGTTGGGAAATGCATGGAAGGAGTCAGGCATATGGACACGGCTTCGGGCATGTGTTTGTACAGTTGAGGAAAGAATTTCCTAAGTAGGAATGTTGCGATCAGCCAGGAGGCGGAAAGGCTGTGAGAAAGGCCACAAAAGAAGGGAGGTGGGTGTGAGAAGGTTTGACAGCCAGAAAATGGGTATGGGGATGTATGGCCAACGGTATTTGTTCCTGCATTTTGTTAGTATGAGATTTCGCACAAGTTGAGAAAAGTTGGGAAATGAGGAGACAGGGGCACATCCTATCCTGATAGCAACGGATAATATATACTAATCCTTTTGTCCTTAGTTAGATTGTTGATGTTACTGTCGTTGATGCAAGAGACTGTTGTTGTTGTTAGTGAAGAGATGTTTTCCCCCGCTCTCTGTGTGTGATCATTTAGGTCTGAGTTCCTTGCCATTTACCGGTTCGTCCAGTTGTCGCCATACTGTCGTCGCCGTTGATCATAGTTTAATAGCTGGCTATGGGTAGCTCCCATTGCGCCAACCATTGGTTACATCTCAATGGGGGAGCTTGCATGTCTGATTAGCGTATTAAGTACTAGCATGAATTAAATGACTGACTGCATAGCTTTTATAGACGAAACTACCACTGGGCCAGTGAGTCCACTAGCTAGGTATTGACTCCAATTGTTGTCATAATCATTAGCCACTAGTATGACTTTGATAGGAAGAGATTTTCCACCTGCGGTTGTATTGGAGATGCATTGCAGAAACTCATATCCTATTGACGGAGTTAAGTGTACCCGAGCTGGTCCGATCCTTCCAGCAGGATAATTCCTGATGGAGGGTAGACCTTGGACAAGCCCTGACCAGGACAGGGTACTCGCACAAGGTCAGAGTAGTGGTTAATGTCAAAGGCTTAAATCTGATATCTACTTAAGTTGAAGCGTTTGGCATTCTACTTCGCCAACAAACTTTTCCTCAAGAGAACTAATTGAGTGAAGCTTTGAGCTTAACTATATCAAGTTTTACCATTTGATTCTTTTGAAATATTTTACCTCATCTGTATCTTCTACTTTGAGTGTTTGGTGCAGTCGCAACCTTAGAGTTCACCTCTCTATAAAGTGGCCCCATTACAATAGGGACTATTGACATCTTATTTAGGATTTTATGTAATATTATTTAACTAAATTATATAACTTTTGGGTGAATTAATTTATTATTAATATACTACCTTGAGTTCGACTCTAGTTGGGTTTGTAAGATAAAGATTAGCTAAAGAAGGTTGCATTGAGTCAAACAAAAGTCACATAGAACCAGGAAGTAACTAAGAAAACAAGGCCAACAGCAAAGAAATGTAGTAGCATACTGGAGGTAGGCTGAAGAAGGCAACTTGTGAGCCAAATGATGTGATCAAAACACCAGGGGTTAATTACACTGTGTAGTAGAGTAGAGAAGTAGTCAAACAGGGAAGAATTTCAAGCATTATTAAGGAGAAACCGTTTGCGATACAAAAGCGAAGAAGATTGTTGGACTATTAGTCCATATTTGAAGAAAGTGTTGTGTAGAAATAGGTCGGATATTGAGATTGAGGGTAAGGAGGAAGGAGAGAGTTTAGCAAGTATGAGAGAAGGAAGAAAGAGTACAGAGAGCAGCATGTTTAGGCCATTGAGCAGCTTGTAGGTTTTGTGAATAAGTGTGAATAGGAGTAGGTGAAGGGTGGTGGAAAAAGAGTGGTTTCAAGAATGGAGGATACAGCCTGTTTGGGCTATTGGGGGTCAGGAATGAGTTGTGGGGCAAAGGTCAATAATAGAACAATTCCGGGTATAGGGGCTGAGGCCGGATAAACTCTAGAGGAATTGTTGAAGCTCAAAGGGACTGCACAATGGCCTAAATAGGACATTGGGGGTCCCGCAAAGGATACATAGCAATGCAATTACAGATGAAAAAATTATTCCTCATAATCCGTGAGGCAATCAGGGGTTAGAGTAAGTCTTTAACCCAGGTTACCTTGGTGTCAGCTGAAAAGCTGTAGGACTCTTTCCCTGGAATCCAGACAAGGCTTTAAACTCATGACAAGTTCATCACAACCTACTATCCACTGACCAGCAAGCGGAACTAGAGTCTGCTCAAACTCTCAAGCGATTATGTATAGTTCCTACCACTCCTCTACCCCCCCATGAGCTATTTCATACTCCTACCTACTCTCGCAATCTCCACAAAAACATCAAATCTCTCGCGACATTGGGAGATATGACTAGTTTCTCAGAACTCTCTTGAACAAGACAACTAAACTAAGGACTTCAGCCACCTTACCTGCTAGGACACTTATATTCACACCTTAAAGCAACAGTTACAGCAACAAGTGAAGGAGTTGGAAGACAAGAGGAAGAAAGGAAAGGTTCTAGTTGACCCTAATCTTCAATTTGCAAATATAGAAAGCTTTAACTAAGCTATTGAGAAGGCAGCTATACAGGAAGCTCAAACTCAGGCTAGAAAACCAGAGGAAGAGGCAATGTGAATATCTCCTGCACTTATCGTAGCAGATATAAAGTAGTTTATGTCAGAATAGCAGGTTTAATAGTTCTAAGTCTTTTAATGTAATTTAACTTGCTTGTTGTTATGGAAAGATCATCATGATTTAATGGACTTCATGTTGATTGGGTGGCTGGCATTCAGGGGTGGCCAGAATCTTGAATCCCTAGTTTACCATTTTGTGTCACTTCAGAAGACAGCAAGGTATCCTATAGTACCATTCAATTATTACCAAATTCTGCACGTAACAAGACTCAATCAGAACGAATAACAGATTCAGAACCCGAATGCTTTCGTGCTGATTGGGGTGACATGCGAACACCTGAACTCTGTACTGGTAGTTTCCCTACAGGTATAATATAAGTGTAGTTTTAATGGAACCAGTATATGGGCTATATTGGTTGTTACCTGAAACTCAAGCTTACAAGCTGTAACCAAAGCAAAAATTAGATATTTCTAAAGATAAAATATTCTAAAGAGGTTGATAGAGTTTGTCAAATATTTACTGATTTATTAGAAGGATTTTCTAAAGGCCTGTCAGGGTAGCAATACCAAAATAAAAATTTTGAAAGTTGAAAGCCCTTTGTTTTTTTTTTTTCTTGTTTTTTTGAATCATGTGATCATTGTTTAAGGTACAAAATCCTGCTTGCCGCTCGTGCTATGGCATATAAAAAACCTCCAACTACCCTTGGGAAAAAGCCAACCCCCCAAGTCCCTCTGGTGTGGAACCAACTGCCCAGCTTACCCCCAAAGTGAAACCCCTGACTAGCTAAGAAGATAGACGAAAGGAATCAAAGCGAAGAACAAGCAGGAAGAATCAGGAAAACTCATGGTACGATCATCCAAAACAAAGAAAAAATCAAAAATCAAACAATGCGCAAGGCCACTTAGAATTTCCTGTCCATATAAGTGCCGGGGTACCAGGCTCCACAGAGATACTGGGAGGCATCAAGCTCTCTAAAACGACGCCACTGTTAGGCGGGAGCCTATCTCAAAGTCTTGCGAGATAACTCAGGCCGATAATCTTAATCGTAGACGGAGATTGTCTAGGAACGCTCAATGATTCAAAATAGAGGTTGGTAAAGTGATAAAGATTTTTCTAGCGTAAAAACTTATATTAATAAGATCTCTTCTCCGTTGCTTGATGATGTTCAAATAGCTCGGGAGGCACCTCGATATTTATATGCCGCGTCTGGGTGGTCGCGGGCTACATCTAGTTCTCATACTATCTAAGTACCTGCTAACAATTCCAGCTTTTGTTCTAAAAGTGCGAACACCATTTAACCCTGACAATTCTGTTATCTCACTTCGACTTCCGAA
>Ga0307509_10007273_pt1 | contig 14539 bp, 14 predicted proteins | sample 10_EM_MG_FD_202245 | JGI IMG/M metagenome (GOLD analysis project Ga0307509, IMG submission 202245) | Populus trichocarpa ectomycorrhiza microbial communities from riparian zone in the Pacific Northwest, United States - 10_EM | ecosystem: Host-associated > Plants > Roots > Unclassified | place... | reverse complement strand
GTCCCCCTCAAGAAGTACCCGAAAACAGGGGGGGTATATTTTGTATGGGCGCTCAGACACGCACAGACATTTTGCCATATATGTCTTTAATCCCTGTTTTCGGGTACTTCATGAGGGGGACGAGTACACGCACTGCTACCGCTCAAAATCCCCACCTCTAGCCTTCCTTCCTCCGTACTACCATTGGTCCCCCCGCCCCAGGGTTAGCCGCAAGAATGTATCAAGACTTGGCGTTTATTTGAATCAAACAAATTGCGATTGAAACGTGCACAGACACAAGGCACTTACCAGTAATACCCTGCAGAAGGCAGGTTCGACCAATACGACATCAGCACAGAATCGCCACAGGCACTTCCATTGCACCGTACTCACCCAATAGCGGGAGGACCCTCTATTACATACAAATTCTCACCTCTTTCATGGGTACCTAAACCGTCAGAGGATAACTAATAAATGGCGCAACGGTCGAACGGTTGAACTAGACTAGGGTTAACTTAGTTATATTTGGAACCTTCATTCACTCATCAAACCAACTAACCAAAACATAAGTATACACATAAAAATAATGAAACCATCTTAATCATTCCATCACTTCCCAAACAGCCACCTTCAAGACCACAGTTCCAGGATACGGCATCGCAGTCGCCTAATAACCCCAACTCATCCATTCCCACACCGTAGCCGGACACAAAGTGCTGTACGAGCACCATGACACTTGTAGAAGGAACGGATTATACCGGTGCCAAGCTACACACACAATCAGGTTAGCCCATCACCCCCCGACCTTGAAACCGGCTACCGGTACTGATTCTTATATGACACCGGAGAATTTAAGCCAGAGGGGAGATTAGACTAGTCATCCTGCATATAGTTACGCACAATGCGGGTGCCTTGAACAGTCCAAGTGCTACCGCTGTGTTCAAACGCAACTTGTGAATCCATGAAATTTCGGGAATGTGATAGGGGGCTTGTGTCTTCCTGACTAACCACTGTACCAAGTACAGGTATGATACAATAGCTATAAGTGACCGGCTTACTCATTGTGGGCAGGAAAGTTTGGCTGACTTGAGGGCTAGAACGTCGAAGCGCTGTTTGTCATTTCTTTCCCTCTTTCCCTCTTTCCCTCTTTCCCATTCTATTATCTTACTAGCGTTACTGTTGAGCAGTTCCTTTCCTTCTTTGTTCCACTGCTATGCTAGTACCTTTCGCGTTATTTGGCGCCTGAGCGATGAAGACGCTGGTAGCCTTTTTTCTTGGGCTAGGTTCGGTTGGTGTTCTACGGTGCAAGGTCCGGCACAGCTATGGAACGGTCATTTGAGGTTGGCCAGATGAATATATTCCTGTTTCTTTTTTTCCGGTTACTGGTAGCGGGTCCCTGCCCTTGCGCAGCACCATCTGGCTGTAAATCCTAGTTGGTTCCCAGGGGTATGATACTGGTGCCCGCGGGGAATATGGTAAAAGGACAGAAAGAGCTCTATGGAGTACATACTTTGTTGGAACTCCTTTTTTTCATCATTCCTTCATTTTTTGGTTGTCCGGAACGGTGTGGTTGGGTCGGTAGGGTCCGGCCCGGGAGGGATTTCCTGGAGCTATCATACGATATCATGAGAAATTTGGTTGCGATGGCAAGGTATCATAAGGGTAAGGTACAGTACTCCGGTTTCCTAACGTTACTAGAGATCGGGCTAGCAATCCCTCCACACTGGTTGAAGGCGAGGGGTTAGTTTATAACGCAGTGGTGGCGGTATGGGAACTGGCCTTGATCAGATTTATGAGTAGTTCTTAGTATGATACGAAGGAAGGAAGGCAGGAACACTTGAGACTATTCCCTCAGCCTGGTCAGATCTACGATTACGCTTTAGAGGAGGACTAGTCCATCTACACTGCCACTAATTTTCAAGGGCAACACAACCATCAAGATTTAGGTAGATGGTGGATAGTCTAGATGGGAATAAGAAGCCTTTATTACTTTTTTTGACCAACCATAACGATATGATGTTACATATACACCGCAATTGTCCCCCCCCCTTCGCCTCGAAGAAGACATAACCTAAGAATCCTCGAAGACATAGGTGAGATGGCATTTGCCACAGTATTGGCGGTTGGGCATAGCAGCCATAAAGACACCGGCACCGCACTAATCAAACAATCGTCAGCAAAGAATATCATCGCAGCCCAAAGCAGGCATCTAAGCCTGGGAGGAATTGCTGACCCCTTCAGTCGGACATTCGCGTCTCAGACGCTCGATCTTACCATCACCGTCGACCTTGTAGTACTTAAGGACAGCGAGTTTGGTCCTAAAAAATTCGCCTTGTCAGTTGCTGTTGGATTTGGGCCGGGGACTTCTGCGAATATAGACTCACTTCTTGCGCTTGTGCTTGATCTTCTTTGGGGTGGTGTAAACCTTCTTCTTGCGCTTCTTACCACCACCACGAAGGCGGAGGACGAGATGGAGGGTGCTCTCCTTCTGGATGTTGTAGTCCGAAAGGGTACGACCGTCCTCGAGCTGCTTTCCAGCGAAGATCAAACGTTGCTGATCCGGGGGAATTCCCTCCTTGTCCTCTGTTCCGCCCCATCAGTAAGTTTGAGAGATCATTTAGCTCAAGTATTGAATTTTGGGGGTTGTACGGATCTTGCTCTTGACATTGTCGATGGTGTCTGAAGATTCAACCTCAAGGGTGATAGTTTTACCCGTGAGGGTCTTGACGAAAATTTGCATTGTTGTCTGAAGAACCCCAAAGTAAGCCATATACAACCTCGAATACCTCGATATATTGAGGGGACGAACCAATTAACCACAGCTCAGCAATAATTGCGTCTGTAGGATATCGAAATCAGTATCCTAGGCAGAAAGACGTAGAAGCAAAATTCATCGGGGGGTGGGCACTACCTTCGATGTCGGTTGGGTCGGTTGGGTCGTTAGCGGGGAAAAAAACCTTCTGGGGAAAGGAGGATCTTCAAGATAAGGAACAAAGATATGTGTGGTGGGTCAGAGAAGGGCTCAACAGCAGTCACGCTGGGCGGGTCGGATTATGTAATCAACAACCAATGCCATGCAGTGACACGGGCTCACGTGAGCGCGGGTATTGCGTCACCCCGGAATGTGTGTAAACGCGCAGACGTTGTTGTAGCAACCCCCAAGATGCCAAGACCGTTGGTAAACAACCTTCCTCGAGCTCACTCTTTAGAGCCCGATCTTCCTCACTTCACGTCGTGATCTCTTCTTCTTCTCCTCTCTCCATCCCTCGCCTGGATATTGATCTCGTCCCATCTTCATCCATCCTCCTCTCTCTCATCATCTTCCCTCTCCCTCTGCTTCTGCTCACGATAAAACAATAATCACCATCGTCTCCGCCTGTGAAGGCCCCCCGAAAGAGTTCCTCCGAAGCTCTCACTAACACAGCCGGTGGTATTATTCCAGAAGCATTCATCCGCTCTCTAGTTCCTGTTAGCTCAGAACCACTTAATTCGGACTTGCTGAGAACTTAACTGTTTCCTGGCACGTCCCGCGTGGTTTTGCTACTCGACCTTAGAGTCTTTCACTTCTTGTTTTTTTCAAGCAAATATACCCCCTGGACTTGGCTACTATCCTCTCGCTTTTTAGCCCTATTTGCTTTGCTGCGGGTAATATTCTCGCCAGGTTAGCTGATCCTCACATTCTGTTTTCTAAATGTGGTCTGTGCAATTGCTCACGTGAAGAATAGTCGCAGGTCGATACTTACTCAAGATCGAGTCTACTTAGCATATAACCCATGTTGCAATCACCAAAGAAAAAAACCCAACGGCCCCGCCGACTAACAAGTGTCACTGAGAACCCTATTCTCGAGGCCAAACAAGACAACAAGAGGCAATTACAACAGCAGCAACAAAGTAGACAACCACAAGTGCCAGCCTCATACCCGACACCATCACACCACAGAGAAGGGTATCGGGGGCAGCATCGAAGACATTATTCCGTTCCAGATCTTATGATGGTTGGGTCGGCTAGCCCTAGACTAAGCAGCGGCCACGTGTACCAGGCTAGGAACATGGAAAATCTTGAAATCGATGTGAATTGTGGCCACGATCAACCGCATTTGACGATAGATAATTTTAATTTTTGTACGCTACAACCTCAAAGGCCACAGACACCCCCTAACCAGCATACTGGTGGTAAGCAACCGAACTACTCATACTATGTCACTCGCTCACTGTTACTCACTAGAATTCTATCCAGCTACTCCCCAAACTCCATTCGAATGCTTCCCGGCAGGAAACCAGGATGCGGCACAAATGATAGACGATTTATTGTCTAGTATTGGATCACCAGTATCTCTAACACCAAGACGGCGATCAATGGTCGCGTTAAGTTCTCCGTTAAGAGCTACCTTCCCCTTGGAAGAGTGTGGAGAACTAAACTTGCACCAACAAAATGGGATCCCTGATTCCCTCCCAACCCCGCCCCATACCGGACAGCTACAGTCCGTAAGCACTTTCGATCTTGCACCTCTACCCCATCCAAACTTTGTAAGCATGGCAGCAGTCAGTATGAGCTCAGAGAGTGAGGGGGAGTCATACTACTCTCCTGGATCCTCTACCATGTCACCAGCATTTTCTTCGGTTCCATCCACCCCAGAAATGAAGCACGTCACTCTCTATAAAAGCGCTAATACCAATGCCATGCCAACGGTTCCCGAACATTCAACTCCCTCAATCAGTAGCCTCCCAGCATTAGATCTTCCCCAATTGGCTCCTGCTCCTCGTCACGTTCCTGGAACCCCCTCACCAGTGCGGGTCCGAGCACCAGCACCTCATCTTACCCAGTCACTCGGAGCAAAGTCATCCGGCATCACAATGGAGGAGATCTCAAGCTTTATCTCTGGCCCTGATCAAGATGGCAAGTGGCTTTGCCTCTTCCCGGACTGTAAAAAGAGGTTTGGAAGAAAAGAGAACATCAAGTCACATGTTCAAACCCACCTTGGAGATAGGCAATACAGATGCGAGGCCTGCAAGAAGTGTTTCGTGAGACAGCATGATTTGAAAAGACACTCCAAGATCCACACAGGGGTCAAGCCATACCCCTGTCTGTGTGGCAACTCATTCGCAAGGCACGACGCACTAACACGGCATAGGCAGAGAGGGATGTGCGTTGGCGCATTCGAGGGCATTGTGAAGAAGGTAGTAAAGAGAGGAAGGCCCCGCAAGAAGCCCCTCCCGGAGGATAGCCAAAAGTTGAAAGCAGAGGAAACTTCCGACAGCTCGGTAGCGGATGGATCTTCAGGATCTTCAAACCCGCAGACGCCCTATGAGCTCCCAGACTTTGGCAGCCCGCTTCCCCTGACCCCATCGCCTCATACCCCGATCTCCGGCGAGGAAGAGGAGGCAACACCCCGTTGTAGAGAAAGCTCATCAGATTTTCTCGGCCAACCCACAGAATCACCTGGATATTCTCCCCCAGCTTCTCCAAGCGATGAGTATGACTTTGAGTCGTTCGTCTCACCACCCTCACCGCCATCGAATAGGAATTCTGTTGGGTCCAGTTCACTGGCCGAAAGTGACTCTGTGCCCTCGTATGGACCCCTCGTGACGAATACGACAGCCACGACAGAGCAGGTAGTAGGAGCTTCCATGAAGAAGTTTGGCGCTGGACCGTTCGGCTCGCTGGATGAATACGCACCCCCATCTGGTGCGGAGGAGTTTGGCTTATTTTCTCAGGATGGCATGGATATGCTCGGCCTAACGGCACTAGAGAGAGACCCGAGCATATTGAACTTTGACGACATCTACATCAAGCCTGAGTTTATGACCAACGCTGAAAATGGCAGTTTCTACTGATCAACCATAGAGAGGAACATGCATTTCCTCTATCTATCCACCCATCTATCTCTGGATTATTTTTGCATCCTATTTGGTGTTTCTTTCATTTTCTGCTTATCTAGCTTTTGCCCGTTACACGCTTTTTATAATCTCCTTTTACCATATACGCGAGTGATTCCGAGTGAATTTGTTTTTGTGTTTTATGCTTTTCTTTTCTTTTCTTTCTTCTGCTGATTTCCTCCTTCCTCTACTCCCCTCCCGAACCAAATCAGAAACTAGCAAACGAATACTATAACGACCGTCAACGAACCAAGGAAGAAACGTGAAAAGAAAGGAAGGAAAAGAAGGAAAGGTAAAGGTAAAGGTAAAGGAGGGCAAAGCAAGGGAGGAATAGGGTGCATTTTTGGTGGCTAAAAAAGTTTTAGTTCGTACACGGAGTATTGGGAGATGCTGTGGTTTTTTTTTGGTTTTTTTTTTCACATTTTTCACGAATCTACCTTTATGAGAGATTGCCGGATACTTGCTTGGGAATGGTTTTATTTTTTTTCTCTCTCTTTTTCTTTTTTCTCTTCATTCACTTACTGAGCTGGAAGGGGTTCGCACCGGTTGGCTGGCTGGGGCATTTGGGGTTTCATCCTTTACTCTCTCATTAAATTTAGTTTTAACTCTTGGCAGAAAGTTTCTTGTTCTTTTTCCTTTTCTTTAATGACTTTTACGATTGTCCTTCCTTTGCTTCTGCTTCTTCTTCCGCCGCTATCGTTTTATGTCCGTTCGTTTTTGCCCGCTTGTCGGTGCTTTTTGGTGTCTTGCCCAAATATGTTCTAAATACTGGCTGGCGCAGCTAGTGGAGGTAAGCGGGCAGGGCAGGGCAGGCAAGCAGGCAGAAGTGTGAAATGATTGTCCATTCATTGATTTGGTTTGATTTGGTTTGATTTGATTTGAGCTTGATTTTCGTAAGCAATGTTAGTGAGAGCACGCAAACGTTATTTTTTGCCAGTTTTTCCTCATTTTTTTGCAAGAAGGAAGGGTGAGAGGGGGGGAGAAGGAAAGGAAGAGGAGGGGTTTCATGATTTATTGCGGGTTCTGCGAGCTTTTGCTGCCCGTCGTGGTGGTGATGAGTGGACTTTATGATGATAAGATGTGTGCCCCAGAGACCGGGAATGGAGTTGGGATTGGTAAAGGAGGGAAAAAGGAAGGAAGGGAATAATCTCTATTCGTATTGTGGCTTTTTATACCCGACTTGTACTTTAGTTTTAGTGCTCCAGTCTATCTAGCTTTCCTTGTCATGAATTGAAAAAGATGAGAATAGCAAGATGGTTGACTCCCTTGCCTCCAAGAAAATAGTATATACACAAGATATCACACATCTTATACAAAAACTTTTTGGTGAAACAGCCGTGGGGGTTCGCCTGCTCCGAACGCTTTGCCTTTCCTTCCTTCAACAGGGGGAAGGGGAGGGCGGGAGAGGTGTCTAGGTGTTATATACAGCGCGGCATCACCGTATATCACTCGTAATTATACACAATATATATACAACAAAGGATGGAAAGAGGGGGGGCAAGATCACGACGTCCCCGAAAATTCCTGCACTTGGCCCCTATCACCCCACCGCGGTTTAAACCTTACCCCAGTGGCATAATCGCGATACGGCGTACCCCCAACACACCTCTTCATAACTTTCAACGTCTGAAAATCTTCCAACTGTTTAGCCTTGATATGAAGCGTTGCTATGTCCGGCCAGCAAATCTTGTACTTCAGGCAGGCGGCCTCCAACCGGGCCGCGGCCTCGCCGAGCATCTCGCACCGCGCAAGGGTATTAATCAGAGAGCACTCTGCTTGTACGTCTAGTCTTTCCCGCTCGGGCTCGCGGTACTCCAAGTATTGCTTCGTCCGGAGATACTTTATACGGTCGCCACAGATATCCCAGGCGAATGATAGATCGCGATTTCTGTAGGCGCTGTTCAAAGCGATTTGAAATGTGTAGAGGTTTCTGGGGACTCTCTTTTGGAACGTGAGCTGGTCGGGTGATTCCCGGTCGGTGTTCCTGTCTGGCTCTGTGTCTATATCTGCATGCGTATCTGTGTCTGTGGTGGCGGGAGCGGGGGCGCTGGCGTTGAGTTCGGGGGTTAGGCCTTTGGCCCCAGCGCTGGAGGTGGTTAATTCGATGTAGTCCGACTCCTTGGGGTCGGTGAAAGCTATGTAGTAGAATCTCTTAAGCATGTGGTGGTTGGCTCTGAAGCCTGCGGTTTTTCGGCCGAAGTAGACATCGAGGAAGGCGTTCATCAACTGAGTATCTACTAGGTCTGGTTTTACAGCGCAGAGCCATCTCATAACTCGCTTTGCTTCCCTCATGACTTCCATGCGATGATTTAGAATGGTGTTTTGAGAGAAAGGCAGAGTGTCCTCCTTGAAGCTCTCTTCCTGATTCACCAATCTAGTGTCTGGTCCGACATAGGGCACGGAGGTCTCGAGTGACTCGCCTTCCGCGAATTTGGCGCATTTTTTCACCATCTCGGCATTTGCGTATGCTCTGAACAAACATTGATAGGTTGCCGAGCTCGGAATAATGTCTTCTTTCCCGCTACCCAGCATGTGTCTTACTAACATTCTGGCCCTCGTCAGGTCTCCCCTTTTCCCACAAGCTTGAATCAGTGCTCCGAGTACTCTTCGGTCCATTTTGAACCCTTCTTGTTGCATATACGTAGCATACCGCCATACTTCTTGGTAATAATCCCTCCGCATAGCGAGGGCGTGAATCAGAGCATGATATGTCTCTTTCGTAGGTTTTAGCTTCATCCGGTCCGTCATATCTCTAAAGAGATTCAGCGCCCTCTCGCTTGCACCCTCTAGGGCACACGCATGCAACATCAGCGCAAAGGTGTGGGCATCTGGCGCTGTTGCCCTCGATTTCAACTTCATAAGGTCAAATATTTGCCAAGCTGTCGGGATTTCACGACGATTTAGACACGTTTTAATTAGGGTGGTGTAGACGACCTAAATCAAGTTCAAGTTAGGCCACTACTGATAATGATATTGAATCATGATACATATATAACTGGGGGCACATACAATATTCGGCCGAATGCCAGCTTCACGCATTTCTGTGAAAGCCTTTCCAGCTTCCTCAACATCTGCTCGGAGAGAATACGCCTTGAGAAGGTGTGCGTAAGTAAAGACGGTGGGAGATACACCCTCTATTGATACCATTGTGTCAGCTAAAGCCATAAGAGACCAGGGCATATATCAAGAATTCCTTACTTTCTTTGAGGTCTTGAAATAAGATTTTTACCTCTTCCGGGCGTTCCAACTGCGCATGAGCCATCATCAATAAATCATATGTAAACGTATCCGGCTCCAATTTCGCCCTTTCCATCATTTCCTGTAACTCGGATGTGCTCTCCACCCTACTCTTAAGGTCCATAGACATTAATAGGCAATTGACATCCATGATATCCATCCCCCGGAACCCTCCATTTGACCTCAGCTGTCCTATTATCGCACTCCACAACGGCGTCGAAGTATCGACGAAGGCCGCAGCACCCCCTAACCGTTCGATAACTGGGGCCGGCAGCATCTCGGACACGGTCTTTGGCTGAGGGAGAAAGGCGGCGGTTTTTGACTTAGGTGTCATCAATGCCGCGTAGGCTTGATCCTGCATTTCCTCTGTCATTTCAATACCAGGCAGCTTCTATAAAGCCATTTACCAACACCATCGATCAGTAAATCCATCAACCAGCAGTTCCAGATAGAATACAGATGGACAAACCTTCCTAGCAGCATCCTGAATTGCAAGATCGGCAGCTCGTTTCTCGATGAGCTGGACATGCGCCTCTAAACGCTTTATTGTTCCAAGAAACCCAGATGCTCGAGTCCCACGTCCACGCCGGGCCTGGCTGGCTAAGGCACGGACTTGACATGATATGCAGATAAACTTCCCCGGAAACTCTAACCTTCCTAACGGCAAATAGGGTGTCACCGCGATTGATGGCGCCGTTATGGCTACGGTCCTAGATAAAGGTTGAGACAACGAGCGGAGAAAACGGTTCCTGAGCATTGAAACTCGGAAGCAGGAACAGCATGAACTGTTTGCTTCTTTCCAAGGGTATAGTGTACGGCGGGTCAAGTAGACATCGAGTGCAGAAAAACTTAAGCGAGGTCCCGGCTGGAAGGCCGGGTAACCCCAGAAGATGTAATTCACAACGATCGCGACTCGGAGTACTCTTACTTGAGCAGTCAACCAACCTGAAATCTACCGTATGAGTAAAAAGACTGGTGAAAAGCAAAAATAAGAGATTGCACTACGTGATCTTTATTTAGCTTTAGTCTTTTTATCTCTTATTATTATTCCTTCCTTCTACTCTCAGTTATTACCTTCTCCCCCTTCCAGTTACTCCTCAAGGGCGTGGTTGACCTAAGAGGGGTAACGCGAAGCATTGTGTTCTAAGAAATTAGGGTTAAGCCCTAAAAGAAAAATAAAACAACGGAATTGCCTTTGGTATGTTATTACATACAGAATATATATATATATATGCGAGTCTAACAGCAGGAATGATAATAGGAATGGAATTTTGCCGAGAGCTGCCGAGGCCCCCCAAGACACTGCTGAGAAACTTGATTTTCACCTTGTTCCACCTGGTATATTATTATTCAAAATACTTTGGAATAGAATATAAGTATCTAATAAGATAAAGAGCCTGACAGAGTTTTGTTGAGACACTATCGAGACTGCCGAGATCCTGCTGAGACTCCGCCGAGAAACTCGATTCTCACTTCCTTGCACCCGGTATGTCACTATTCAAAGTATCTCTCAATGATAGGATACAAGTATAGGAGTCTAATAAGCTTAAAAGCAGGGCAGAATTTTGTTGAGCCTCTACTGAGACCCTGCTGAGACCCTGCTGAGAAACTCAATTTTCTCCCCTTGTATCCGGTATGTAACTATTCAAAGTACTCTTAACCTATACTCATAGTAGACTAGTATTTAATAAATGTTACATCAACAGGAACGGAATTTTGCCGAGCCTTTGCCGAGTCTTTTCTAAGCCTTTGCCACACCCTCATAATCATCCTTGTGAGAGCTTTTGATTTTTAGCTATTATTAACGCTCACAACTATTATGGTAAGAACATATATTACTATTCACTTTTATAAAATTATTTTACTAATAACCTATAAAGATTTCTCCTCCAATTACTTCTGATAGTTTGGAAAATGATATTATCAAATATTAGGAATCCATACAACCAGTTTCTGCAGATAGCGAGGACTTTGGCATATCTGATACTGAAGTATCAGATATTGCATTAAATCAAGATTCTGATTATCAAGAGTTCTTATCAACAACTATCAATCCTCCTTCTCTTCCAACTTCCAATACCCCTTCTCGTCTACAAAACGGAATTACGATACCTGTACCACCTACTCGTCCTACTCATTTTCGCTGTGATCCAGCATGGCACTGGGATGATTTTCATTCACCAATCAATAGTGATTGTGAGAAGCGAGCAGATTCCGAGGATAGTGAAGAGGGTGCTATTCCTGAATCCTCAAGTTCTAAGAAAAGAAGGACTAAGAAGAAGAAGGGAAAGTCTCCTGCAAGCAAGAAGTACAAAGCAGAAAAAAGAGCAGAGCATAGAAAGGCAAAAACTGAGCAGTCCTTAAAGGATACTTTGGTGGTTGATGGAGAAGAAGGTGTCAACCTGCATGTATTGCGACGGAGAACAAGAGGACGTCAACCACCATGCTTCTTGGAACGTTCCCCTTTGCAAATTCAAGAAGGCAATTACTTTCGGTTCACTCTACCTCAGGTGCAAAATGGTCTCATTATTCGGGATTCTAGACAAAGGGCCCTTGTTCATCTCTTTCCTCTCTTAACTATTCCTAAAGAGCTTCTTGAAACCTTAGCCACCTCATTTCAAGAATATGACAACAGTCTTACCTTCTCCAACAACAATTATACCCAAAAGCGAGGAGATTATGAGGTGCGAATTCTTGGATGTTGGTTTAAATCAGGAAGATTTTTGCAGCCTTATATGACATCACACTATCGTGGACCAGACTCAGGAGTTCATTACAAAAGGCTTGATAATCCTTACTACATGGCAGCAAAGAAGTTTCAAAAAGCCAATCGCAATCTATTCCAATTAGTTGAGAATCTTATACAACAACACTATCCAGATATATGGGAGATCTATAGCAATATCAGAGTACCGCCTGGATGTAACAAATTTGCTAGCCTCTTTGCTGCAGTTGTTATCAACAAACTGGTTAGGACAAAGATACATAAGGATTTAGGTGATATTAAGTGTGGTATTTGCGTTATTATCTGTTGGGGTGACTTTGAAGGAGGTGAGTTGGTTTTTACTGAACTAATGAGTTGTGTTCCCTTTCCAGCAGGTTCTATTATTATGTTCCGGTCAGCAATTATTTCTCATTACAATCTTCCTGTAACAGGAAATCGCTACTCAATGGTTTTTACCACTGACAAGAATCTCTTCAAGTGGTCCTGTTCTCAACAAGACTGATATTTTTATCTCACATTGGTTTTTATTTCTTATCTTTATTTCTTTTATTAAGTATATTTGTCACTCTTTTATTTAGCTTACTCCTTTTTATTTTGTAATTTGATATTTATTTTGATTTATAAGCAGTGAATTAGTTGAATACTAGTAGCTGTCGATAAGCACTTTTCCTTTATACTTTCATTATAAGATCCTTAAGAAGTCTACTCTTTTTCAGCTACTTTGAATTCTACGTTCCTCTCACTACCTTACCTTGTAACTTTTATTTTACAAGTGATATTATACCTCATTTTCTCGTCTATATTTATTTTCTTGAAGAATGCCACGCATTTATAATTGGGAATTATATCAAGCAGAGTTGGCAGATATGTATCTTTTGCATAATATACAATTAAAAGATATTATGATGGAAATGCAAATGCGATATAACTTTAATCCCAGGTAACTTTCCCTTACTTCCTTTTATTAAGAGTGGTGATTTTATATTAATTAGGCTAATTTCAAACAGTCAACGAACTTATCGATCCAAGTTTGCTGAGTGGGAATTTACCAAAAAGCAAGAGTCTTTATATAAAGATGAGGCTTTAGTCAATAAAGTCAGAGAACTATGGAAGAGAAATCTTAGTTCAGCTAATATGCTTCGCTGTTTACAACATGATGGATGGCATCTATCTTCCACACAGTTAAAAAATCTTCGTCTGCATCCAAATTTAAGACTTTTAATGGGGACCGCACATACTCCTGAGGCTAAACTACAGGCTGCTATAAATGCAGAAGATTATATTCGGGAACACTTGGTTTCTGGGCAGGCTATTCGATATGGGCGTCAATATACTCTAGCTAATATTAGATTAAGCGGTATATTTATTTCACAGTAAGTTGGATAAAAATAATAATTCATGTTTGAGATAAATAGTTACTAACTATGATATATCTAATATTAGAAAGCAAATACGAGAAGCAATGCATAAAGTGGATCTTGAAGGTGTAGCGATAAGAGGCCAACAAATTGGGAAGAAGAGAATACGGCATGAGTTTCATATTAAAGGTCCAAATCGAGTACTCTCTATTGATGGTCACGATAAACTATTACGCTTTGGATTTGAAATTTATGGCGCCATTGATGCATACTCGCGATACATCGTCTGGTGTTATATTGGTATTTCAAATCGAACTGCCGTATCAGTTAACAAGCAATATCTCAGACTTCTTCGAGCAACATTGCATATGCCCAAGTTGATTCGCTCAGATAAAGGTTAGCTAATTAATATTTATAATTTACAAGATATGTTGTCTATGAGTTATAAGCGACTAATGCAAGCATCATAGGATCTGAAACTGTACTTCTTGCCGAATCTCACCTGACATTACGGAGGGCAAACCAACCATCTCTTCCATTCGGCAAAGCATACTCATATGGGAAATCTACTAAGAATCAGCGCATTGAGGCTTGGTGGAATATCTTAACCGAGGGTCAAACACAAGAGTGGAAAATATTCTTTGGTAAGCTTGAATCGGATGGATATTTTGATGGTGCCGAGACCGACAAATCATGTCTACAATTTCTTTATATGGATATGATTCGATCTCATATTTATCGATTTATTGAAGTTCACAATTCTCATCCTATTCGGTTTCAACGGAGTCGTGAACATTATCTTCCAACAGGACAACCATTTCTAATGTACAACTATCCTGAAAACGCAAAAGATTATAAAGAAAAGGTTGATGAAGGGGTTTTAGCTGCATTGGAAAAGGAGGTTGCAAACTACGATCTTGATGAATATCTATCCGCTGCGACATATTTGCTTTATCAACAATTTCTTGAACAAGGTGGATTTCCGAAGGTATTCGCATATAACGATCCACGTCATAAGGACGCCTATCTCTATTTACGAGATAAAGTGTCTCAGTATATCTTCCATGGTGGGTCAGTACAACTGACATTACGTCCCACTGGTGCGGCTGAGTGGATTGCAGCCAATAGTACACATGAAATTGAAGTACATCGTGGCAATATAGTTGGTCAATCAGGTGACAACACGATGCAACTCATACCAACTGATGATGAGGTAGAAGAAATAGACGATGTACGCTTCATCAGCAAAAGTACACATTTGCCCCCTATACCTCATGAGGCATGTGAGGGATGGGGGGCAAAATTATCAAACTCCAGTTGATGTATGGGTCATCCATACCCTCATAAACCTCGGTTAAATCCT
>Ga0307509_10007272_pt1 | contig 14539 bp, 19 predicted proteins | sample 10_EM_MG_FD_202245 | JGI IMG/M metagenome (GOLD analysis project Ga0307509, IMG submission 202245) | Populus trichocarpa ectomycorrhiza microbial communities from riparian zone in the Pacific Northwest, United States - 10_EM | ecosystem: Host-associated > Plants > Roots > Unclassified | place... | reverse complement strand
GGCATGGTCAACGCCCGAGAAGGTCGTCGATGTGCAAAGCTTTATGGGCTTTGCCAATTTCTATCGTCGGTTCATAAATGGTTTTAGCAAGATAGCCAAACCATTAACGGACTTGACAAAGAAAGGAATCAAATGGACCATGACTCCTTCATGTCAGGATGCTTTTGACAAATTGAAGGCGATGTTTACCACAGGTCCGATTCTGACACACTTTGATGACACTCGTCCAACAAAGTTGGAAACCGACGCTAGTGACTTGGCATTAGGAGTGTATTATCTCAACTCTGTGAGGATGAGAAGTGGCATCCTGTAGCATTTCATAGTAGAAAATTCTCGCCAGCAGAGATAAATTATAACGTCCATGATAAGGAAATGGCTGCAATAGTGGCAGCCTTTAAAGAATGGGCCTATATGTTGATGTCGTTTGATGATCAGATATTGGTGTACACTGATCACAAGAATTTAGAGTACTTTAATACTACAAAGACTCTAAACTGTAGACAACCTGGCTGGGCAGAATTCCTACAACCGTTCAATTTTAAGGTTATTTATAGGGAAGGACGGTTAAATGAAAAGGGTGATACTTTGTCGAGGCATAGGGACTACCGCCCTGAAGGGGGGAGTAATCCTGACCCTTTTACATTTTTTCGCCCTGGACAGTATATTGGAGAGGAGCCCGTCATCTTGCGACCACATGTGTTGCAGACTTGCGAAGGTTTCCGGTTGCAGACAACATTTCATAAGGCTCTCATGAAGGCAGCAGATAGTGATCAAACCTATTTAGCAACGCTAAAGGCACTCCTCAAAGGTGATAGTAAGGTCAATACAAATTTTAGTATCAAGAAGGACTTGCTCCTATATAAAGGCTGGTGGTACATTCCGAAGGATGAAGGTCTAAGGCGAACGATCATGTAGGCAGAACATGATGCAAAGATTGCTGGACACTTTGGAACATAAAAGACCATTGGCAGGGTTAGGGCTACCTTCTATTGGCCAAAGATGGATGAAAACATTACCGAGTACGTTCGCTCTTGCGATGTATGTCAACGTAATAAAGTCATCCGGCATAAGAAGTATGGACTCCTAGAACCCTTAGAAGTCCCTATGAGGCCATGGACGGCAATATCCATGGACTTCATTGTGGGGTTACCAAAGTCCGATGGGTATACGAAGATATGGGTCATCGTAGACAGGTTCTCCAAGATGGCACACTTCATACGATTAAGGACTGAAGAACATATTAAGGAACTGGCCTTGACGTTCGTCAAAGAAATCTGGCACCTCCATGGGCTTCCTGAATCAATTGTCTCTGACTGAGATACCTGATTCACATCTAAGTTTTGGACAACCCTGATGCAGCTGTTGGAAGTAAAGCTAAACTTCTCGACCGAATTCCACCCAGAAAGCGATGGACAAACTGAAAGGGTTAATCAGACACTAGAACAATATTTAAGAAGTTATTGTTCATATCAGCAAGGCGATTGGGTATCGCTGTTGCCTTAGGTGGAGCATGTGTATAATACCTCAGTGTCAAAATCCACAAAGGCAAGTCCCTTTGAAATAAAATATGAATTCTCCCCACAAACTCAGTGGTCGGGGATTGTGTCGGATAACAAAGGAATACACCCAGACAGCGAGCTTGTTGTGAAGGATTGGGAAGGCACGTGGCAAGAGATCCGAGAAACAATACAGCAGGCACAGGAGAAACAACGGAAATGGCATGATCAAAAGAGACAGCCAGCTCCGGAATATGTCACATTAGAAGATGTCATACAGGGCATAGCTAAGAAAGCGTATAGGGTTATGCTAAACTGCAAGAACCTCCGTACAAAAAGGCCTATGGAAACACTAGCCCATAAGATGTTTGGACCATTTGTTGTCAAACGCAAGGTGGGGTCTAGGGCCTATGAGATTGAGCTGCCGGAAAGATGGGACATCCATCCAGTATTCCATGTTAGTCTGTTGGAACCCTAACATGAGGATCATGTGGGCAGGCCTCAAAAGATGATACCAACACCTGACATAGTTGACAATCAGCCTAGCTATGTGGTTGCGGAAGTGGTTAATAGCCGATGGTATGGGAATCCTAAGTCAAAGTTTCCATGCCACTTTGTGCAATATATGGTTGCTTGGGAAGGGCACGGTGCAGAAGAGAATTCTTGGGAACCGTTCGAGATGTTAGAAGATACCGCAATGCAAGCATGGCAACAGTTCCATGAGAGGTATCCGTCTAAACCTAAAGTCCAGAGGGTTATAGACAATCCAAACCGTGGAACTAACAGACGACGTTGACGGTCTGAGGACAGACCAAGAGAAGAGGGGAGTAGTGTAACAACACTACGATAGGGAGCTACAAAACTACCACCTTAGCCCAAATGGTATACCAAGAGGTAGTCAAAGGTGGTATGGTCTGGTATATTAGTATACAAGAATGCTGATTCACCTAAAGGCAAGGCCTAGGGAACAGTAGAGTTGCCTTAGGCACTCTATTAGGCAGGGTAACCTTTCCGGAGAACATTCGCATAAGATCAAGAGAATTATGGGAATGTTACACGGATCTCCGAGGCAACTTCTGTGGTCGCCTGGAGGACTTCCTGAGCGGTTAAAGGCATAAGAGGGCAAAGTTACCCTACCTTTGGAATTTGGTTATTATGCCCATAGGTCCCAGTTACCCTACTAAGGAAGCCAAGTTACCCTACCTTCACCGGCAAAGTCATCCTAGAACTTAGAGGTCGATTGCCTCACATTCTATGGGCTCTCAGATGTTCTTGGGCACGCACTCATCTGCGCGGGGAGGCTCCACGCCTGAATGAGGGTGGCCCGAACATGCTATTAAACTTAGGCTGGTTTTGCTAACACCCCCCTCTGGCCCCAGTGTTGGGACGGCGCGTCATAAGCAGACGGCTGTGTAGTTGCTCGTTTGCTAGTTAAAAGAGGTCACGGGAGCAGCTGCTGTAACACCACATATATAAATCGTCGCCGTCCGAACGACTGAATGTCGTTCGCAGGATATATAAGGGGAGTATAGGTAACCGCCAAAATGGAGGTTGCGCATATATGGTCTCTCCGGCACCTAGAAGTCTATCTTAGCCTACGGGTAGTAGGGTAGTTTTCCTAGTCGTACTTAGGTAGTCCAAGGAGGCCAGGGAGCTTTCAGGACAAATACCTCAGTAAGCAGCCAGGACCTTCTCCCCTTGATTTGTAGCAATATTATGGGTTGTCAATGGACTCTAGAGATATGAGTCTTATCACGCTAGAGTATGTCCTGAGAGGCTGGCTATGCGTAGCGCCCATTAGGCCAACCATCGACTACATCTCACCGGGGGAGCTTGCATGTCAATTTAGCACATTGGATAGTCGTGTAGATTAAAAGATGGACTGCATAGCTTGTATAGACAAAACTACCACTGGGCCAGTCAGTCCACCACCTAGGTATTGACTATGGTTGTTGTCATAACAGTTAGCCACTGGTATGACTTTGATAGGAAGAGTTTTTCCACCTGCTGTTGCATTGGAGATACATTGCAGAAACTCACTTCCTATTGATAGAGTTAAGTATACCCGAGTTGGTCCGATACTTCCGGCAGGATAATTCCTGATGGAGGGTAGACCTCGGACAAGCCCTGAGCAGGACAGTGTGCTCGCACAAGGTCGGAGTAGTGGTGAATGTCAAAGGCTTAAATCTGATATCTACTTAAGTTTAAGCATTTGGCATTCTACTTCGACAACCAACTTTTCCTCGAGAGAACTAAATTGAGTGAAGCTTCAAGCTTAACTATATTAAGTTTTACCGTTGATTCTTCTGAATTATTTTACCTCATCTTTATCTTCTACTTTGAGTGTTTGGTGCGGTCGCAACCTTAGAGTTCACCTCTCTATAGGGTGCCCCCGTTACACATAGCGTGAAACATAAACATACCTTATGACTAATAACTATTAGTCATGTGAAATATGTCTTGCTTGGTGACGATTTGTGACAGAAAGGTGGAGAGGCGAGGATGAGTAGGTTGCTGGTGGAGAGGGTAGAAGATGGTGGAGGTTGGTTGAAGGAGAGGAGCGAGGAGAAGAGGAGGGGTATATTGGAGAGGGCGAGAATAAGGGTAGGGGTAGGGCGAATTGGGAGAGAAAGAAGAGGGAGAAGGCGAGGAGGTAGGGATATGGAGGGATAAGAATAGTGTTGAAGTTGAGGAGAGGTTGAGGGTAGAGGTGAAGAAGGTGGTGGAGGAGAGAGAGAGGGTGGTGAGGGGCGGTCAGTTGAGAGGAAGCGGAGTGAAGAAGAATAGTGAGAGGGGTGGTAGAGGGGGCAGAAGGGTGTTGGGGGAGTTGGGAAATATGTGAAGGGGGTTTAGTGGGTATGGAAGAGGGATAGATTAATATCACCCGTGTGGGTTGAAAGGTTGATCTCGGCATGACCCATTGCAAGTCATGTTTAGTACGATTGAATAATGCGACATGGATAATGGGAATTTGCCTGGCTTTATTTTAACTTAGTGCATGAAATGGAAAAAGTTTATAAAAAAAGGAAAAAAAAAACAAGTGAGGCGAACTGGTTCTCGTTGGTTGCTTGGTCCCTCGGCCAATGAGAGAGCAGCAAGTTTTGTTGTCGGTACATTTTGAGTTTGCCTCACATTTTTCCCCCTCCAAAAAAGCGCCAAGATTGGCTGTTTCCATGGTTACACACACCAAACTTTGGCAAGTTAAATTCGAGTTAAATACCTATTTCGCCTCACTATTTTATTTTTATTTTTATATTTTCAAAACAACTTTTTCCATTTCATGTACTAACTACAACAAAGTATTATCACATCCCCTCTTAGCTTCCATCTCACAAACACTCAGACCTAACATAGTTTGCAATGGACTATGTCAGACCCAGGGTAGGGGTATGTGTAGTAACATGGAGGGGGGAGTTAGGGCGCTGGGATTGAGGTTGTTGGAGAAAGGATAGGTGTAACCACTTCCCCTGGGATAGTGGTCTTGAAAAGGGATATAGGTAGTGACTCTAACAAACTGATGGTATAAACGAGATCAAGTACCTGAGACGCTAACAAGTAATCGAGTAGGCCCTATTATTTGATCGAAAGTACTAAGAGAAGGCCAAGTGCTTTAGGCCTGTGCGAAGCTCAAAGGTTCTCGAATTGATCTGAATAGAAGATAACTGCTCAACCAAGTATATTGAATACTCTGTCGGTCGAAGTCTGATATCTCTAAGTCCAGAGAGATACAGGTCTTTAAATCCACTTGCAATAATCCATCTCCCATCAATCATATCAAATCCTAAGGCATCAAATGATACCTAACCCATAAACAATCAAACAATAAACAACGCTTATAAACTTCTGGTGTTTGTATCCTGAAACAATACAAGTAACAAATAACAAGACTTACGAGTCTCCTGAACTTGTATCCTAAAACAAAACATAACACAAACTAACAAGGCATACAAGTCACCTGAACTCGTATCCCCTAACAATACAAGTAACAAATAACAAGGCTTACAAGTCTCCTGAACTTATATCCTAAAACAAAACATAACACAAATCCATACCTAAACTGGTATCCGGTACTGGTTACAATGGGAGATAGTTTTGGTTTGGGTGCCGGGTCATGTAGGGATAATGGAGAATGGGTAGGTAGATGAGTTGGCGGATGAGGAGAGTGTTATAGAGTAACTAACTTGAAGAGGTATTGAGGTAACTAGGCCTAGTTTGAGAGTACAGAGATATGTCAGGAAGGCTCGGTAAAGTAATTGAAAAGTTAAAGGTTTTCTCAAACTTAGAAGATTTCTTAATAACTTGTTATATTGTTAAGGTCTCTTCTCCGTTGCTTGATTCCTCCTCAACCACTGGGGTTTTTTTTTTTTTTGTTTAAGTCATGTATTCATTTGTTTAAATAGGGACAAAGAACTCGCATGCAGCGGTGAGCTATGGCGTAAACAAACCCTCTCCTCAACCACTGGGGGAGAGCCCTTCTATTTATACTAAAGTTTGCACTACTTTCCTTTCTTAAGGACTTATGTATCTTTCGGTCCTTCAACTTTGTTCAGGAAAGTGCGAACACTGTTTGACCCTGAAAGTAATTGCCCTACTCAAACTCAGAGAGTCTCCTGACTACTAATTTATCTGAGGGTGTTTCCACTCCACCAGTAGATAGTCTTCGATCTCTTCATCCTAATGAACTATGGTTTAATATATGCATCCAGTACGCAAACATACCAATAGTTCTCATGGAATACTAAGTGATCAGTTCGGATGGCAATCTTTCAAAGCAGCATGCATATATATGCAGCTGTACCGGATATGTGATAGAATTCAAACATATTATCGTTCCAATCAGTGAATTACTTCAAGGAACGTGAAATCTTCCAGTTGCCTAAGTAGCTACAACGGATGCCTGCGGGTTCATCCTACTTCCAGCAAGCTTTTTAGGGTTCGGATATACAGTCATCTTTGATGAAGCTATCTATCTCGTACTAATATAGGTGAGCTATTCTTGTGTAGGTAACAGGGAGTTCATCAGCAAAAAGGATAGCTTGCATTCTGTGCGTCAAGAGTCTCTGATGCACCTGACACCCAAAACATCAATCGTGAATCAAGACACAACATGACCTAGCACCTAATCTCAGGAAGGACCGGGTGCACACACCTCTGCTCAGGACGCACGTGGCACACACCTAATACTCAGGACGCACCTGGCGCACACCTAATACTCAGGACACAACCAGACGCAGTACCTACTCTTCCTGAAATAAATGAAATAAGTGAAGGGTCCCCCCTTTACCTGTTTCTGACCTTGGTTACCCAGGTCACAATATATTTCACATCATGGAAAAGTATTAAATTTACTACTAATAGTCTTCTATTCTTCTAATATACAGCTTATTGGACCACACCCTCTTCACCCCCCCCCTTCCCCCCTTCCCCCCGTCCCCCCAGCCCTTCCCCTCTCAGGACCTTATAGCTCCATGGGGAATTGCCGCCTCAGAACCTCCTTTATACCGGCATGTAGCTGGCGTAGAGCCCAGCAATTACGTGCCTTCAGATCCGGGATCGGGCAAGCGGTTGTGGAGGATTCTGGCATCGAGTCCTGGGATCACCAGCATCCCCTCTCAGCCTTCCGGAGACCCCCCCCCCCAGAGTAGATAGTGATCTCATTAGTATTGATGCGACAGGGACATACCTTATACCGGCGTGAAGCTGGCGTCGAGCCCTGCAGCGCTGTACCTTCAGAACTGGGATCGGTCAAGCCGTTGTGGAGGTATCTGCCATCAAGTCCTGGGAATCGCCAGTATCCCCTCTGAGCCTTCCCAGGACCCACCTCAGAGTAGATAGTGATTTCATGAGTATTGATGCGACAGGGACACACCTTATACCGGCTTGAAGCTGGCGTCGAGCACAGCAACCTCCCGGTGTCAGACCTAGGACCGGACGTGTAGTTGTAGTGGAGTATTATGCAGGATACCCTGGAATATGGATGTTAAGAGTGATGATGAGAGAACAGTTTGTCGCGTCGCGTATGAGGCTAAGTGCTGAGAAACTATGATGAACTATGCCAAGAAATACCCAGGGGTACCCCTGAAGCGAGCATCTCTCACTGGTAAATCATAATCAGCAATGGTGTTGAGAGACGAGGCTGGAGGCACTGGAGGCGGAGTTTCTTTGTCTTTTATGTCAGGACGGAATGTGGTGTATTAGTTTGGCTCCAGATGCATGGAATTTGAGCTGGCATTGCCAGGCAACTCAGGACGCAAAGGATACAGGGGGCGTAACTGTTAGGCATACCGGAAGGCTTAGCCTTCTTTTAAGTGAATCAAGACCTATAGTTACCCTACCTTAGGATTCTGAGTTCAAAAAAGGACAAGCCAACACACCCCTCCCACACCAGCATTGGGACGGCGCTACACCGGCAGACAGCACCGTAGTTGCGTCCTCTCACCAAAGATATGGTCATTGGAGCCCTCCTCATAACCCCGTATACGTCGTGGTTATCCCTCCGACCGGATCCTGTTTTCTCAGGAAATATGAGGGAAGGCCTTTGGTGAGCTTATGCAAGGGATTCGAGCCAAATTGGTCGATGTCGCATAAGGTTACTGAGCACTAAAGACGCGAGTCACTAAAGTGATCACTAAGTAACGAGACGTTTTTACAAACAATGGTTAAGCAACACATTCTATACTCCACGCTCTCGCGATGAAAGTCGCAGAAGTGAATGGTGTTGCTGGATGAGGTAGTTCGAGAAATCAAGCATACCCACACTCACATACGTCACTAGTACTCTCGGATACTGACGGAACCATACGATAACGATATGACTATAGAGAGATAATGGCCATTGGTGCGATTATCGGGACAAGTCTATCTTATGCCTCGCAGCTGTTGAGTGCAGAAACATATCTGCAACGCTGAGAGGTACGATAACAAAGCTGGCCCCTCTGTTGGTTCGATCATGGAGACCATTCTGCGTATGCAAATGGTAAGCAAGACTCCATGCCGACGAAGATGGATCGTGACCAATGGACTGATGTGTGGGAGCACCGTCAGGAAAATTCATGGTGTTGCGATTCGGAAGTTGAGTGAGATAACACAATTGTCAGTGTCAAATGGTGTTCGCACTTTTAGAAGAAGCTTGAATTTATTAGTAAGTACTTAGTTAGTATGAGGACTAGATGTAGCCTGCGACCACCCAGAGGCGGTATATAAATATCGAGGTGCCTCCCAAGCTATTTGAACATTATCAAGCAACGGAGAAGAGATCTTATCAATATAAAAAGTTTTACGCCAGAAAAATCTCTGATCATTCTATCTACCTATATTCAAATCATTGTGCCTTCCTGGACACTCTCCGTCTACGACAAAGATTATCGGCCCGAGCTATCTTATCAAGTCTTTGAGATAGGATCATGCCTAACAGCAACTCAGGACGCACAGGGCACAGGGGACGCAAAGGACGCAACTCAGGACCCACAGGACGCACAGGACGGAGATTCAACATCACGTGCGTCAGGACGCAACGGCGCGGTATCTGACCCAGCGTAATCTTTTGCTGATGTTGGTTTGTGGAGCAGGTTGGAGGGGAGTGGAGTGGGATATTAGAGTAGAGTAGGTGTGTTTGTCATACCGGAAGGCTTGGCCTTCTTTTAGCGAATAAAGACCTATAGTTACCCTACCTTAGGATTCTGAGTTCAAAAGGACAAGCCAACACACCTCTCCCGCACAAGCGTTGGGACGGCGCTACATCGGCAGAAGCCGCCGTACTTGCGTCCCCTCACCAAAGACATAGTCATAGGAGCCCTCCTCCTAACCCCGTATACGTCACGGCCGTCTGGCCAGCCGGATCCCGTTTGCAGGATATATGGGGGAAGGCCTTTGGCGAGCTTATGCAAATAGCCTAAGCCCAAACGGTCGACGTCGCATAAGGTTACTGAGCACTAAAGACAAGAGTCGCAAAGGTGGTCATTAAGTAACAGGACATTCTTACGGAAAATGGTTAAACAACACATTCTATACTCTATGCTCTCGTGATGAAAGCCGCAGAAGTGAATGGTGTTGTTGGATGAGGTAGTTTGCAAAATCAGGCATACCCACACTCACGCAGGTCAAATAGTGTTCTTCAGATACTAACGGAACCATACGATAACAATATGACTATGGAGGGATAATGGCTATTGGTGCGATTATCGTGACAAGTCTATCTTACGCCTCACCGCTGTCGGTCACAGGATGTATCTGCAATGGTGAGAGGCTCGATAACAAAGCTGGCCTCTTTTTTTCATTCGATCATGGAGACCATTCTGCATATGCAGTGGTAAGCAAGACTCCATGATGACGAAGATGAATGGTAACGAATGGACTGATGTGTGGGAGCACCGTCAGGGAAAACTCATGGTGTTGCAATTCGGAAGTCAAGTGAGATAACAGAATTGTCAGAGTCAAATGGTGTTTGCACTTAAAGAAAAAGCTGGAGTTTGTTAGCAGGTAATTAGTTAATATGAAAACTAGATGTAGCCCGCGACCACCCAGATACGGCATATAAATATTCAGGTGCCTCCCGCGCTATTTGAACATCATTAAGCAACGGAGAAGAGATCTTATCAAATATAATTTTTTTACACTAGAAAATCTTTATCGCTTTACCTACCTCTACTTTAGACATTGAGCCTTCCTAGATAATCTCCGTCTACGATTAAGATTATCGGCCTGAGTTATCTCGCAAGACTTTGAGATAGGCTCCTGCCTAACAAGGGGGGAGGAGAGGAGGAAGGAGGATGAGAGGAGAGGGTGGAGGTATTATTGGGAGAGCAAGAGGAGAGGGGAGGAGTATTTTGGTGTGGGGGGAAAAGGGGAGTTGGGTCATGGAGGGTGAAGGTGGGATAGTAGATTTTTGATGTGGATGAGGACGAATCATGGGAGGTTTGGAGGAGCAAGATATAAAGTGGGGGAGAAGTGTGAAGGTGGGATTGTATAGAGTAGGGACCACATAATTTTGTATTGTGGGTTATGGGAAGAGGAGAGAAGAGAGGTGTGGAAAGGTTAGTGGGGTGGGTTGATGGAGAGTGAAGGGTGGGTGGAGATGGATAGATTGTTGTTTAGTGTAATGACCCTACGATTGGTAGCTAAAATAACTACCACCTTAGCCCAAATAGTATACCGAGTGGTAACCAGAGGTGGTATGGTCTAGTATACAAATAGCTAGTTTACCTAGAACAAAGTCTAGGGAATGGTTGAGTAGCCTTGGGTACTCTATTGGGCAGGGTAACCTTTCGGGAGAACAGTCACATAAGGTCAAGAGAATTAGGGGAATGTTACACAGACCTCCAAGACGACTTTTGTGGTCAACTGGAGGACTTCCGGAGTGGTTAATGGCATAAGAGGGCAAAGTTACCCAACCTTGAGAATTTGGTCATTATGCCCATGGACCCCAGTTACCCTACTGAGAAGTCCAAGTTACCCTACCTTCACCGGCAAAGTCATCCTAGAACTTAGAGGTCGATTGCCTCACATTCTATGGGCTGTTAGATGTTCATTGGTGCACACGCATCTGCGTGTGGAGGCCCTACACTTGAGTAAAGGTGGCCCGAACATGCTATTGAACTTGGGCGGGTTGTGCTAACACTCCCCTCTGGCCCCAGCGTTGGGATGGTGCGTCATTGGCAGACGGCTGCATAGTTGTTCGTTTGCTAGTAAAAAGAGGTCATTGGAGCAGCTGCCGTAACACCGAATATGTCATCGCCGTCCGTCCGACTGAATGTCGTTCGCAGGATATATAAAGGGAGTATGGGTAACCGCCAAAATGGAGGTCGCCCATATATGGTCTTTCCAACACCTAGCAGTCTATCTTAGCCTACGGGTAGTAGGGTAGTCTTCCTAGTGGTACTTAGGTAGCCCAAGGAGGCCAGGGAGCTTTCGGGACAAATACCTCACTAACCCGCCAGGACCCTCTCCCCTTGATTTGTAGCATTACTATGGGTTGTCAGTGGACTCTAGAGGTATGAGTCTTATCACGGTAGAGTATTTCCCGAGAGGCTGGCTATGGGTAGCGCCCATTTAGCGAACCATCGGCTACATCTCACTGGGGGAGCTTGCATGTCAATTTATCACATTGGATAGTCGCGTAGATTCAATGATAGACTGCATAAGCTTGTATAGACGAAACTACCACTGGGCCAGTGAGTCCACCACCTAGGTATTGACTCCGGTTGTTGTCATAACAGTTAGCAACTGGTCTGCCTTTGATAGGAAGAGTTTATCCACCTGCGGTTGTATTGGAGATGCAGTGCAGAAACTTATATCCTATTGATGGAGTTAAGTGTACTCGAGTTGGTCCGATATCTCCCAAAGGATAATTCCTGGTGCAGGGTAGAACTCGGACAAGACCTAAGCAGGACAGGGTGCCCCACAAGGTCGGAGTAGTGGTGAATGTCAAAGGCTTAAATCTGATATCTACTTAAGTTTAAGCATTTGGCTTTCTACTTCGACAACCAACTTTTCCTCGAGAGAACTAAATTCAGTGAAGCTTCGAGCTTAACCATATTAAGTTTTACCGTTTGATTCTTCTGAATTTTTTACCTCATCTTTATCTTCTACTTTGAGTGTTTGGTGCGGTCACAACTGTAGAGTTCACCTCTCTATAGGGTGCCCCCGTTACATTTAGCGAGAATGGTGTGAGGAGCTTATTGGAGTTTGCAGAGAGGATAGGTTGGGTGAATAACAAGTGGGGTGAGGTAAGATGGAAAGGGGAGGAGGAGAGAGTGGATATGTTGTTGAGGGAGAGGGTAGAGGGTAAGGGTGGTTTGATGAGAGAGAGGGGTGAGAGGAGGAGGAGGGAAATGTTGGAGAGAGCGAGGATAAGGGGTAGGGTAAATTGGTTGAAGAGGAAATTGGAGAGGGATGAGGAGGTGGACTTAGAGGGATGAAAGGATAAGGATGGTCTAGAGGTGGAGGCGAGGTTGAAGAGGAAGGTGGATGAGGGGTTGAAGAAGAGGTTGGGGAGTGATATTTTGAGGAAGGTTAGAGAAGGGAGAGTTGGGAGGAAGAGGAGTGTATGGAGGGGTGGTCAAAGGGTGTTGGTAGAGGTGGTGGATTTGTGCGGGGGGGAGTTTGGGAAGTGAGGACTTTTGATTCCCATCTGATGGAAGCTTTCCTCAATCCCTTTAATACCCCTTGATTGTCAACCCCAACAATCAACCTCCTCCTCTCATCCCTATAACTCCCCTCCACCTCTTCCATCACCCTCTACAACTCCACCCTCTAACCCATGGCCACCGTCAAACCATATCCTCCACTCTCACTCCATTACCTTAATTTCTTATCCCCTTCCCAAATCGCCCCACCTATACCCATCACCTTTCCACTTCCCCCTGCATCACTACAACCAACCACCCAATTCCTCTCCCTCTCCCCTCTTACTCCTCTCCCAATCCTCCTTACCCCCTTCTTATTCCCTTTTATTACTACCTTCCACGCAACCATCCCGTTTCTCTCCCCCTCCACCTCCTATCTCTCTTCTTCCAACTTGTGTCTCCTCACTAATACTCACCCCCTAGTACTCAAGTACTTTTGTTCTCTCTTTTTCTTTTTTTAATCTCGCTTATTTATTGTTTCTATCAGGGCAAAATGCACAACTGTGCTCATCCCACGTTGTTAGGTACAAGGGTCCTCGGCTGGAACATAAGCCATGTGGACCAAAACCTCCAACTACAGTCCTTCCCGCTATCCCCAAGCTAAAACCCTCTGACCCTGCCCGACAAAGAAAGAATCCTCCGCCCGGTACTATGGGTAGAAACTACAAGGAGATGAGACCACGGGCCTGAGAGCCACGAACCAATAACCCCTGCGAAAGCCTAGCCTAAAAGAAAAACATCCCCAACCGACAGTAGACACAACCGACAAAGAAAAACAAACCCACTCCCCCAAATCAAACAACCTATAAGCTAAACCGTAGGAAAACCCCACCGGGCCCAGCTCCCGAAGGAATAGGGATCCCTGAATATGGGTCTCGGGGACACAACGAGAGGAGGTAACTCCCGGGAGGATATAGCCCCGCCAGCCGAGGCTCAGGAAGAGCGACCAAGTTCGAGAGGATGCCGCCTAAAGAAGGAAGGCTCCTGGCAGTCGGAGGAAGATCCGGTCGGCTATTTCGGGAAACAGGACCCGGAAAGAAGGTTTAAACATGCGCCCCTAGTCCAAGGACATCAGAAGGGAGAAGAGGTCTGAGGGTGGGCGTAGAGCCGCGTGCAGTAGGGTGCTAGCCGATCCAAACGTCGGTGAGGGGGAGGCTGGAGGGCTAGCCAACACGAGAAGTGCGAGGGAGGCTGACGGAAACGGTGTCACGATGTTTCGAAAAGGCCGACCGTACCAGCAGAGCACAAAGGAGATAGTGCAATACCAGAGAGCAGTGCCACCGGGGACAGCTACTTCACCGATCGACCGAGACTAAAAACCAACCGTTGACGGGTGAGGGGTTGCCGACCGTGGAGGGCCGCCTAAGCGAGCCTGGAGAAGAGGGGGTGAAGGCAGACTCAACCAACCCCTAGGAACAAGCTCGCCAGGCCTGACCATCAGAAGGGAAAGGAAGAGGGAGGGGAGACGGCTTCACTCAGACAGAGGCAATGTGGCGTGTCTGAGGAGAGGGGGGTGGATGGAAGTGACGATGATTTCTCGTGGTGTTGAGATTTCAATCGCCGGAGGTGTAGCGGAGACGGAGGATGCCTAGTACTCAAGTACAGCACTTGAATTATATATACTCTAGGGTACATATGTATGTCATATATAGTCACTAGACAAAAGTCTTGGTGATCGCTTAGTCAGCAAAACTAAGCGAGCACGGTGCAACACCCCCTGGCCCGACCACATTCAAAAATCACAGATGATGCCAAGTATGTACTGGATGTAGTCTTACTTCTTTACCGTAAAAACTGATAGCGACACTCTGATGGCAGCTCGCTCACAACCCAATGATAACTGGGGTAGCGTAGGTAACGGCGCGAAGCACGGAGAAAAGCACGTAGGTGGTGGTTCCGGTATGTGATGATAACGATGTG
>Ga0307509_10007271_pt1 | contig 14540 bp, 10 predicted proteins | sample 10_EM_MG_FD_202245 | JGI IMG/M metagenome (GOLD analysis project Ga0307509, IMG submission 202245) | Populus trichocarpa ectomycorrhiza microbial communities from riparian zone in the Pacific Northwest, United States - 10_EM | ecosystem: Host-associated > Plants > Roots > Unclassified | place... | reverse complement strand
AATTAATTGAGAATTGAAGTAGTTGTTGTGGTTTAAAGACAGTGCCACCTTCTTACCATTGTGGCTAAGATGATGTTTATATCTAGTACTTTTTATGGTGAAAAACTTTAATTTGTATGAGAATTTATCAGACATGGGGTACATCTCAGCATGATACAATACATAAGATAGTAGTACACAAAAGAAAATCAATTCTTTCTTGGAAAATGGTTTTAAGAAGAGCAAGATAAAAAAAGAAGAATTACTGGCTATGAGAAACTGTTAGAAGAGAGAGAAAAAAATGTAAAAATGTAAAAAGAATTTGAAAAGAATTAATAAAAAAAAATCTGGCAGAACTATTGGATGTAAAGGGGTAGTACTATTAGAAACTACATGGTAGTACAATTTGAAATACAGAAGGAGTTTTGAAAGTAAAAGAGAATAGTAATAACAGGAAATATTGAATGACTTTTAGAGAAAGAAAGAGAAAAGGAAAGTAGTACAACAAGGGTAAAACTGGAGATCAGGAGCTGAAGAAAGAAAGAAAGATCCACATAATAAAAGTAGAAAAAAACTAAGTTATAATTAGAAATTCCCATTCAAGGGTTAGAAGATAGTATTGGAAATAGAAGTCAATAAGAGATAAAAATGTGGAAAAATGTACGAAATAAAATATTATCTGAGTGTATATTATCAAAAGATCTAAAGATACTATTATGGAGAGAAGACAACTTTTCAAAATAATGTGAAATAAGAATGTAGTACTTTTGTAAGTATAAACAATGGAAAAATTTGAAGATATTATTGGGAATCAGAGAGAAGTTGTCTGAAAAATTAGAAAATAACAAAAAAAGGCCTTCTCAGTAGATTCAATTGGAAAATCTCAGGATACTATTGGGAATAGGAGAGCAGTTGTCATGAGAAATGTAAAAATGTAAAGAAATAAGGGTATTCAGAGGAGATACTATTGAAACTCCGAGGATACTATTGGAACAGGAGAGAACCTTTTATGAAAAAATATACAATAGGTGAAAAGCAATGCTTTTGTAAATGAATACAATTGAAAAATCCAAGGAAACTATGGGGAACAGGAAAGTACCTGTAATAAAAAAAGTAAAAAAATAAAAAAACAAGCCTTTTGTGAGTAGATACTATTGAAAGATGTGAGAATAATATTGGCAATAGGAAAGTACAACTTGTGAAAAAAGTAAAAAAATAAAAAAACAATCGTTTTGTGAGTAGATACCATTGAAAAATCCGCGGATACTATTAGCAATAGCAGAGAACTTTTCATAAAAAAACTAAAATAACTAAAAAAAGAAGTCTATTGTAAGTATCTACTATTTAAATCTCTGAGGATACTATTGGGAAGAGGAAGGCACATTTCACAAAAAATGTAAAAGAATAAAAAATCAAGCATCGTCTGAGTATATACTATTGAAAAATTTGAGGATACTATTAGCAATAGCAGAGAACCTTTAATAAAAAAATAAAAAAAGTTAAAAAACAAGCTGTTTCTCAGTAGAAACTATTGAAAAATCCAAGAATATAATTAAAAATAAAAGAGAACTTTTTATAAAAAAGTACAAAAATAAAAACAGAATACTTTTGTGTGTAGATACTATTGAAAAATCTAAGTATACTATTGGAAACAGATGAGAACTTTTTATAAAAAAAGTTAAAAAAGTAAAAAGAAGAAGCCTTTTATAAGTAAATACAATTGAAAAATCTGAGAATACTATTAGGAATAGCAAAGCATATTTTATAAAAAAAGAACAAATCAAAAACACAAGGCTTTTCGGAGTAAATACTATTGAAAAATCTTACAATACTATTGACAACAGCAGAGGACGTTTCATAATAAAAGAAAAAAAAGTAACAAAACAACTCTTGTCACATATGATGCAGTTGAAAAGTTTGAGGATACTATTGGGAATAGGAGAGAACTATTTATAAAAAAGTAAAAAAAGTTAAAAAATAAATAGTTTTATATATAGATACTAGTGGAAAATCCGAGGATATTATTGGGAACAGGAAAGGACTTTTCATGAAAAGAAAAAAAAAGTGAAAAAAAGAAGCATTTTCTGAATTGTTACTATTTAAAAATCCGAGAACACTATTGGTAATAGCAGAGAACTATTTATGAAAAAAGAAAAAAAGAAAAATATGAGCCTTCTCTCAGTAGATACTATTGAGAAATCCGAGGATACTATTAGCAATAGCAGAGAACTTTTCATAAAAAAACTAAAATAACTGAAAAAAGAAGTATTTTGTGCATAGATACTATTGAAATCTCTGAGGAGACTATTGGGAACAGGAAGGTACATTTTTTTGATAAAAAGATAAGGGAATATAAAATCAAGCATTTTGTGAGTATATACTATTGAAAATTCTAAGGATAGTATTGACAATAGCGGAGAACCTTTCATAAAAATGTAAAAAAATCAAAACCTAAATTTTTTCTCAGTAGATACTATTGAGAAATCCGAGGATACTATTGACAATAGCAGAGAACCTTTCATAAAAAAACCAAAAGATAAAAAAACAAGTGTTTGCAAAGTAGATACTATTGAAAAAGCCGAGTATACTATTGGCACTCACAGAGAACCTTTCATAAAAAAAGTCAAAAGAGTAAAAAAAGAAGCCTTTTGTAAGTAGATACTATTTAAATCTCAGAGGATACTATTGGGAAGAGGAAGGCACATTGTATAAAAAGATAAAAGAATAAAAAATCAAGCATTTATGGAGTATATACAATTGAAAAATCTGAGGATACTATTGGCAATAGCAGAGAACCTTTGATATAAAAATAAAAAAATAAAAAAATAAAAACACAAGCCTTTTCTCAGTAGATACTATTAAGAAATCTAAGAATACTATGGACAATAGCAGAGAAGCTTTGAGAAAAAATCCAAAAGATAAAAAAAGAAGTGTTTTCTCAGTAGATACTATTGGGGAAGCTGAGAATACTATTGGCAATAGCAGAGAACCTTACAAATAAAAAGTAAACAGATAAAAAAAGAAGCATTCTCTAAGTAGATACTATTGAAAATCCAAGGATACTATTGGAAACAGAAGATCATCTTGCACAAAAAAAAAAGAAAACGAAAAACAAGCTTTTTGTGAGTAAATACTATTGAATAATCCAAGGACACTATTGGGAACAGGAAAGTACACATCATAAAAGAAGTAAAAAAATAAAAAAACAAGCCTTTTGTGAGTAGATACTATTGAAAAATCCGAGGATACTATTGGCAACAGGAAAGTACACCTTATAAAAAAATGTGAAAAAATAAAAAAACAAGTCTTTTGTGAGTAGATACTATTGAAAAATCCGAGGATACTATTGGAACAGGAAAGTACACCTTATAAAAAAAGTGAAAAAAAAAAAACAAGCTATTAGTAGGTAGATACTATTGAAAAATCTGCGGATACTATTAGCAATAGAAGAGAATTTTTTTTTAAAAAAACTAAAATAACTAAAAAAAGAAGTCTATTGTGAGTATATACTATTTAAATCTCTGAGAATACTATTAGGAAGAGGAAGGCATATTTCACAAAAAAATAAAAGAATTAAAAATCAAGCATTTTCTGAGTATAGACTATTGAAAAATCTGAGGATACTATTAGCAATAGCAGAGAACCTTTGATAAAAAAATCAAAAAAGTTAAAAAACAAGCTGTTTCTCAGTAGGTACGATTGCTAAATCCAAGAATATAATTAAAAATAAAAGAGAACTTTAAATAAAAAAGTAAAAAAATAAAAACAGAATACTTTGGTGTGCAGATACTATTGAAAAATCTAAGTATACTATTGGAAACAGAAGAGAACTTTTGATAAAAAAGGTTAAAAAAGTAAAAAGAAGAAGCCTTTTGTAAGTAGATACAATTGAAAAATCTGAGGATACTATTGGGAATAGGAAAGCATATTTTATAAAAAAAGAACAAATCAAAAACACAAGGCTTTTCGCAGTAGATACGTTTGAAAAATTGAACAATACTATTGACAACAGGAGAGGACTTTCATAATAAAAGAAAAAAGAGTAAAAAAACAAGTCTTTTTCCACTTGATACACTTGAAAGGTTTGAGGATACTATTGGGAATAGGAGAGAACCATTTAGAAAAAAGCAAAAAAAGTTAAAAAATAAATAGTTTTATAGGTAGATACTAGTGGAAAATCCGAGGATACTATTGGGAACAGGAAAGGACATTTCAGGAAAAAAAAAAGGAAAAGTGAAAAAAAGAAGCCTTTTCTGAGTTGTTACTATTTAAAAATCCAAGGATACTATTGGTAATAGCAGGAAACCTATCATAAAAAAAAAAGAAAAAAAAGGAACATGAACCTTCTCTCAGTAGATACTATTGAGAAATCCGAGCATACTATTAGCAATAGCAGAGAACTATTCATAAAAAAAGAAAAGAAAAAAAACATGAGCCTTGTCTCGGTCGATACTACTGAGAAATCCGCGGATACTATTAGCAATAACAGAAAACCTTTCATGAAAAAAGAAAAAAAAAAAGAACATGAGCCTTCTCTCAGTCGATACTACTGAGAAATCCGCGGATACTATTAGCAATAGTAGTAAACCTTTCATTAAAAAACTAAAATCACGGAAAAAAGAAGAATTTTGTGCGTAGATACTATGTAAATCTCCGAGGAGACTATTGGGAACAGGAAGGTACATTTTGTTGATAAAAAAATAAAAGAATATAAAATCAAGCATTTTCTGAGTATAGACTATTGAGAAATCAGAGGATACTATTAGCAATAGCAGAGAACCTTTCATAAAAAAAACAAAAGATAAAAAAACAAGTATTTTCAAAGTAGATACTATTGAAAAAGCCACGTATACTATTGGCACTAGCAGAGAACCTTTCATAAAAAAAGTAAAAAGACTAAAAAAAGAAGCCTTGTGTGAGTAGATACTATTTAAATCTCTGAGGATACTATTGGGAAGAGGAAGGCACACCCCATAAAAAAATAAAAAAATAAAAAATCAAGCATTTCCTGGGTATAGACAATTGAAAAATCTGAGGATACTATTGGCAATAGCAGAGAACCTTTGATATAAAAATAAAAAAATAAAAACACAAGCCTTTTCTCAGTAGATACTATTAAGAAATCTGAGGATACTATTGACAATAGCAGAGAAGCTTGAATAACAAAACAAAAAGATAAAAAAACAAGCCTTTACGCAATAGATACTATTGAGAAATCTGAGAATACTATTAGCAATAGCAGAGAACCATTAATAAAAAAATTAAAAAAGTAAAAAAGAGGCCTTCTATGGTGGAAATCAGGTTAAGAATTCTAGCATGGTAACACGAATGATGTTCCCATTACCACAACAAAACACATCCAGGAAAAATCATTTATGTAGAAAACAGAAAATCTTTATATAGTTAAGATCAGCTTAAAGTAACAAACTAAATAAAAGAACTCTCATTTGAATTAATTGAGAATTGAAGAAGTTGTTGTGGTTTAAAGACAGTGCCACCTCCTTACTATTGTGGCTGTGATGAGGTGTATATCTAGTACTTTTTATGGTGAAAAACTTTAATTTGTATGAGAATTTATCAGACATAGAGTACATCTCAGCATGATACAATACATAAGATAGTAGTACACAAAAGAAAATGAATTCTTTCTTGGAAAAAGGTTTTAAGATGAGAAAGATAAAAAAAGAAGAATTACTGTCTATGAGAAACAGTAGGTAGAGAGAGAGATAAGTAGAAAAAAATGTAAAAATGTAAATAGAATTTGAAAAGAATTAAGGAAAAATAATCTGTAAGGACTATTGGATGTAAAGGGGTAGTACTATTGGAAACTACATGGTAGTACAATTTGAAATACAGGAGGAGTTTTGAAAGTAAAAGAGAATAGAAATAACAGTAAATATTGCATGACTTATAGAGAAAGAAAGAGAAAAGGTAAGTAGTACAACAAGGGTAAAACAGGAGATCAGGAGCTGAAGAAAGAAAGAAAGATCCACATAATAAAAGTAGACAAAAACTAAGTTGTAATTAGAAATTCCCATTAAAGGGTTAGAAGATAGTATTGGAAATAGAAGTCAATAAGTGATAAAAATGTTGAAAAAAGTACGAAATAAAATATTTTCTCATTAGATATTATCAAAAGATCCAAAGATACTATTGTGGAGAGAAGACAACTTTTCAACATAATATGAAGTAAGGAAGTAGGGCATTTGTAAGTATAATCAATTGAAAAATTTGAAGATATTATTGGGAATCAGAGAGAAGTTGTCTGAAAAATTAGAAAATAACAAAAAAAAGCCTTCTCAGTAGATACAATTGAAAGATCTCAGGATACTATTAGGAATATGGAGCAGTTATCATAAAAAATGTAAAAATGTAAAGAAGTAAGGGTATTCAGAGGAGATACTATTGAAAAATCTGAGGATACTATTGGAACAGGAGAGAACTTTTTATGAAAAAATATAAAATAGGTGAAAAGCAATGCTTTTGTAAATGAATACAATTGAAAAATCCAAGGCAACTATTGGGAACAGGAAAGTGCATATCATAAAAGAAGTAAAAATATAAAAAAAAGCAAGCCTTGTGTGAGTAGATACTATTGAAAAATCCGAGGATACTATTGGCAACAGGAAAGTACACCTTATAAAAAAACTAAAAAACTAAAAAACTAAAAAAAGAAGCCTTTTGTGTGTAGATACTATTGAAAAATCTGCGGATACTATTAGCAATAGCAGAGAACTTTTCATAGAAAACCTAAAATAACTAAAAAAAGAAGTCTATTGTGAGTATATACTATTTAAATCTCTGAGGATACTATTGGCAAGAGGAAGGCACATTTCACAAAAAAATAAAAAAATGAGGAATCAATCATTTTCTAAGTATATACTATTGAAAAATCTGAGGATAATATTAGCAATAGCAGAGAACCTTTGATAAAAAAAGTAAAAAAAGTTAAAAAACAAGCTATTTCTCAGTAGATACTATTGAAAAATCCAAGAATATAATTAAAAATAAAAGAGAACATTTTATAAAAAAGTAAAAAAATCAAAACAGAATGCTTTTATGTGTAGATACTATTGAAAAATCTAAGTATACTATTGGAAACAGAAGAGAACTTTTTATAAAAAAAATTAAAAAAGTTAAAAGAAGAAGGCTTTTGTAAGTAGATACAATTGAAAAATCTGAGAATACTATTGGGAATAGGAAAGCATATTTTATAAAAAAAGAATAAATCAAAAACACAAGGCTTTGCGGAGTAGATACTATTGAAAAATCTTACAATACTATTGAGAAGAGCAGAGGACCTTTCATAATAAAAGAAAAAAGAGTAAAAAAACAAGTCTTTGCTCACTTAATACAGTTGAAAAGTGTGAGGATACTATTGGGAATAGGAGAGAACCATTTATAAAAAAGTCAAAAAAGTTAAAAAATAAATTGTTTTATATGTAAATACTAGTGGAAAATCCGAGGATAGTATTGGGAACAGGAAAGGACATTTCATGAAAAAAAGATGAAAAAGTGAAAAAAGAAGCCTTTTCTGAGTTGTTACTATTTAAAAATGCGAGGATACTATTGGTAATAGCAGGGAAGCTATCATAAAAAAAGAAGAAAAAAAGAACATAAGCCTTCTCTCAGTAGATACTATTGAGAAATGCGAGGATACTATTAGCAATATCAGAGAACTATTCATAAAAAATGAAAAAAAAAGAACAACATGAGCCTTCTCTCAGTAGATACTATTGAGAAATCAGAGGATACTATTAGCAATAGCAGAGAACTTGTCATAAAAAACTAAAATAACTAAAAAAAAGAAGTATTTTGTGCGTAGATACTATTTAAATCTCCGAGGTGACTATTGGGAACAGGGAGGTACATTTTGTTGATAAAAAAAGAAAAGAATATAAAATCAAGCAGTTTCTGAGTATATACTATTGAAAAATCTGAGGATAGTATTGAGAATAGTGAAGAACCTTTCATAAAAAAGTAAAAAAATCCAAACACAAGGTTTTTCTCAGTATATACTATTGAAAAATCCGAGGATACTATTGACAATAGCAGAGAACCTTTGATATAAAAATAAAAAAAGGAAAAACACAAGCATTTTCTCAGTAGATGCTATTAAGAAATCTGAGAATACTATGAACAATAGCAGAGAAGCTTTCAGAAAAAATTACAAAAGATAAAAAAACAAGTGTTTTGTTAGTAGATACTATTGGGGAAGCTGAGAATACTATTGGCAATAGCAGGGAACCTTTCATATAAAAAGTAAAAAGATAAAAAATGAAGCATTTTCTCAGTAGCAACTATTGAAAAATCCAAGAATACTATTGAAAACAGAAGAGCATCTTGCATAAAAAAAGAAAGAAAAGAAAAAAGAACAACCGTTTTGTGAGTAAATACTATTGAATAATCCGAGGATACTATTGGGCATAGGACAGCCTATTTCATAAAAAAAGTAAGAAAACCAAAAACCAACCTGTTCTGAGTAGATACTATTGAAAAATCCGTGGATACTATTGACAATAGCAGAGGACATTTCATAAAAAAGTAAAAAAAAGTAAAAAAACAAGCCTTTTCTCAATAGATACCATTGAAAAAGCCGAGGATACTATTGGGAATATAAGAGAACATTTTATAAAAAAATAAATAATAAAAAAGGAATGCTTTTGTGTGTAGATACTATTCAAAAATCTGAGGATAATATTTGGAACCGGAAAGCACATTTTATGAAAAAAGTAAAAAAAGTAAAAAGAAAAGCCTTTTGTGAGCAGATACCATTGAAAAAACCAAGGATACTATTGGTAATAGCAGAGAACTATTTATAAAAAAAGAAAGAAAAAAAGAACATAAGCCTTCGCTGAGTAGATACTATTGAGAAATCTGAGGATACTATTAGCAATAGCAGAGAACTTTTGATAAAAAGACTAAAATAACTAAAATAAGAAGTGTTTTGTGCATAGATACTATTGAAATCTCCGAGGAGACTATTGGGAACAGAAAGGTACATTTTTTGATAAAAAAATAAAAGAGTATAAAATCAAGCATTTTCTGAGTATATACTATTGAAAAATCTGAGGATAGTATTGACAATAATGGAGAACCTTTCATAAAAAAGTCAAAAAATCAAAACACAAGCATTTTCTCAGTAGATACTATTGAGAAATCCGAGGATACTATTGACAATAGCAGAGAACATTTCATAAAAAAACCAAAAGATAAAAAAACAAGTGTTTTCAAAGTAAATACTATTGAAAAAGCCGAGTATACTATTGGCACAAGCAGAGAACCTTTTATAAAAAAAGTCAAAAGACTAAAAACAGAAGCCTTTTGTGAGTAGAGATAATTTAAATCTCTGAGGATACTATTGGGAAGAGGAAGGCACATTTCATAAAAAAAGAAAAGAATAAAAAATCAAGCATTTACTGAGTATATACAATTGAAAAATCTGAGCATACTATTGGCAATAGCAGAGAACCTTTGATATAAAAATAAAAAAATAAAAACAGAAGCCGTTTTTCGGTAGACACTATTAAGAAATCTGAGGATACTATGGACAATAGCAGAGAAGCTTTGAGAAAATATCCAAAAGATAAAAAAAGAAGTGTTTTCTCAGTAGATACTATTGGGGAAGCTGAGAATACTATTGGCAATAGCAGGGAACCTTTCATATAAAAAGTAAAAAGATAAAAAAAAAAGCTTTTTCTCAGTAGATACTATTGAAAAATCAAAGGATACTATTGGAAACAGAAGAGCATCTTGTGTAAGAAAAAGAAAAAAAAGAAAAAAAACATGCGTTTTGTGAGTAAATACTATTGAATAATCCGAGGATACTATTGGGAACAGGAAAGCATATTTCATAAAAAAAGTAATAAAACCAAAAACCAACCTGTTCTGAGTAGATACTATTGAAAGGTCCGTGGATACTATTGACAACAGTAGAGGACATTTCATAAAAAAGGAAAAATCGTGAAAAACAAGCCTTTTCTCACTAGATACCGTTGAAAAACCCAAGGATACTATTGGGAATATAAGAGAAGATTTTATAAAAAATTAAAAAATAAAAAAGGAATGCTTTTGTGTGTAGATACTATTCAAAAATCCATGGATAATATTTGGAACAGGAAAGCACATTTTATGAAAAAAGTAAAAAAAGTAAAAAGAAAAGCCTTTTGTGAGTAGATACTATTGAAAGAACCAAGGATACTATTGGCAATAGCAGAGAAGCTTTAATAACAAAACAAAAAGATAAAAGAATAAGCTTTTACTAAGTAGATACTATTGAGAAATCCGAGGATACTATTAGCAATAGCAGAGAACCTTTAATAAAAAAAGTAAAAAAATAAAAAAGAAGACTTCTCTTAGTACATACTATTGAGAAATACGAGGATACTATTAGGAACAGGAAGGTACATTTTATAAAAAAAAAGAAAAAAACAAAACAACAAGGTTTTTCTAAGAAAATACTATTGAAAAAGTCTGAGGATACTATTGGTGATAGTGGATGACAGTTTATAAAAAAAGTAAAAAAATTACAAAACAAGGGTTTTCTTGGTAGATACTATTGAAAAATCTGAGGATACTGTTGGGAATAGGAGGGAATATTTTATAAAAAAAGCTAAAAAAGTAAAAAAGTAGACATTTATGTGTAGATACTATTGAAAATTCCGAAAATACTATTGGAAACAGCAGAGAACCTTTGATAAAAAATGAAAAATAAGATAAAATAGGATTTTATGTATAGTTACTATTAAAAAATCAGGGATACAATTGGGAAATAGGAAAGCACTTTTCATAAAAAAAGAAAAAAAAGAGAAGAAAACATAGCTTTGCTAGGTAGATACTATTGAAAAAAACAAGGATACTAGTAGGAATAGGAAAGAACTTCTTATAAAAAGGTAAAATATTTTCTATGGACATAGTATTGAAAAATCTCAGGATACTATTGGAAACAGGAGAGAACCATTCATCAAAAAACAAAAGAAGTAAAAAAAAGAAAGCCGCTGGATGGTGATACTATTGAAAGATCCGACAATGCTATTGGGAATAGAAGAGAACCTTTTATAAAAAGATGAAAAAAGTAAAAAACAAAAGCTTTTCTGGGTAGATACTATTAGAAAATCCAAGGATACTATTGGGAACGAGAGAGAATATTTGATAAAAAGAGTAAAAAAAAAGTAAAAAGCAATACTTTTCTGAGTTGATACTATTGAGGAGTCCAAGGATACTATTAGGGATAGAAGAGAACTTTTCAAAAAAAATGAAAAGATTGAAAAATGAAAAGATTAAAAATTTTGTATGTAGAGACTATTAAAAATTCTGAGGATACTATTGGGAACAGGAGAGAACTTTTCTCAAAAAAAAGTAAAAAAGTAAAAGAAATAAAGGTTTGCTGTGGGGATACAATTGAAAAGAACAAGGATACTATTGGGAAGAGGAGAGAACTTTTCAAAAATAATAAAAAAGTAAAAAAGTGATACATTTGCTGTGGGGATACTTTTGAACAATCCGAGTATACTTTTAGGAATAGAAGGCCATTTCATGAAACATAAAAAAACAAAAAGGAAAAGCCTTTTGGTGTAGGTGCAATTAAAAAATCAGAGGATACAATTGGGAATAGAACAAACCTTTGAATAAAAAAGTAAAAAAGTAAAAAAATAATACTTTTCTGAGGAGATACTATTGAGAAATTCGAAGATACTATTAGGAATAGAAGGGAACTTTTCATACAAAATTAAAAAAGTAAAAAAACAATGCCTTTCTGTGTAAATACTATTGAAAAATAAATGGATACAATTGAGAACAGCATAGAACATTTCATAAAAAAGTAAAAAAAGTAAAAAAAGAATGACTTTCTGAGTAGATACTATTGAAAGATCTGCAGATACTCTATGTCTACCTGTCAGGCTAGATGTGAAAAGGTAATTAGAAATATGAGGAATATTTCATGATTTCATACATGTAATTCAACTTTTTTGGTATGTTAATAAGATAAAATTCAGTTCTGTTTATGTTTTCCTATTCTGGTATTTAAATACCCCCTTCTGACCATTGTATCTCCTCCAAAACAAAGATTTCAAAAAGAATTCTGAAGATCAGAACTTGGAGAGATGAGTGATATTTCATGTTTACAAGGAATAACTCAGTGAGCTATGCCCCTTTTGAAAGGAAAGTTTGGGAATATCTAGTTTGAATAGCCCCCTGCATCCCGCCTCATATTCATGATGTTTTGTCAACCATACGGCTGCTTGCTAAGATCCTTTCTTATTTATCGAGGCTGTCAATGCATAGCTCCATCAGCTTTGCACCTTTGGCAACAATACTTTCAGGATATCATAGCTTAATATGATTATAGACCAGATTTCACTGTAAAGCGGTAGAGTTAGGCCTAAATACACTGGTGAAATAGGTGTGGGTGAACACGGCTGGTTGGTAAAATGGGGTCCAAGCACAAAGGAGGTACATGTAAGGTCTTGAGGAGAGAATCTGTGTCCGGCAGGGTAGAGATTTGGTGAGGAACGCGTTTACACCAATTTTGTACTAGGCTGGGCGAAATTGGGTGTGAACGCGTTCCACACCAAATCTGTATACAGCCGGAGACAGATTAGTAGGGAGTGCATTCCATACCAATTCTCTACCAGGGCGGAGACAGTTTTGGTCGGAGTGCCTGCAAGACCAATTCGGTACACAGCTGGAGACAGATTTGTGGGAGTGCGTTCCATGCCAGAGCTGTACCTGGCAGGAGACAGATTTAGTGACAGTGCTTTCCACAACAGATCTGTAAACGGCGGAAGACAGAATTGGTGGGAGTACCTTTTACACCAGATCTCTGAACGGCCGGAGAGAGTTTTGGTGTGAGTGCCTTCAACACAATTCAGTACTCAGGAGGAGAGAGTTATAGTTTGAGTGGGTTCCACACCAGATCTGTACCCGGCAGGAGACAGATTTGGTACGAGTGCGTTCCACACAAATTTCCTACCCGGCAGGAGACAGTTTTTCGTGTGAGGGTGTTCCACAACAGTTCTGTACCCGGTGGGAGACAAATTTGGTAGTACTGCAATCCACGTCAAGTCGGTACCCGGCTGGAGACTCATTTGGTGGGAGTTCCTTCCACACACATTCTGTACCCGGCAGGAGACAGTTTTGGTGGTACTACATACAACACCAATTCTCTACCCGGGTGGAGACATATTTGGTAGAGTGCGTTCCACACCAATTCTGTACCCGGTCGGAGACAGATTTGCTGGGATTGTCTTCCACACCAATTCTGTGCTAGGTCAGAGAGAGATTTGGTGGGAGTGCGTTCCACACCAATTCTGTACGCGGTCGGAGACAGATTAGGTGGGAGTGCATTCCACACCAGCTCTCTGAACCGCCACAGACAGTTTTGGTGCGAGTGCCTTGAACACCAATTCTGAACCCGGTCAGAGACAGTTTTGGTAGTACAGTGTTCCACTCCAATTGTGTACACGGTGGGAGACAGATTTGTGGGAGTGCCTTCCATCCCAGATCTGTACCCGGCAGGAGACAGGGTTAGGGTTAGGAGTTAAGTATATTCCAAGCTAGAGACAGTAGCTAACCTAGGCTAAACTACAGCAAGTACGAGAGCAGTGAAGAGTCTGAGTAAGTACCACAACAAGTGAGAAGACAGCTACAGCTAGGCAGAGACATCTGAGATGAAGGAAACAATACTTCAGAACAACAACAGTGGATGTAAATAATGGCCACATCAGGCAGAGAGGCCAGTACTACTATCTCAACTAAGCAACAGCCGGAAGAGTCTAGGGAGGGTTAGGGTTAGGAATCAAGTATATTTGCTTTAGGGACCTGAGCTAAGCTAGGCCGGTACGAGTACAGTGAAGAGCCTGAGTAAGTACACAACATGTGAGGAGACAGCTACAGCAAGGTAGGAGACAACTGAGATGAGGGAGACAAAACAACAGGGCAACCCCAAAGGTTGCAAACAAGGCCCACATCAGGCAGTGTGTGGGAACTACTGCAGCTGCAGTAGTACCCAGTGAACCATTCAGGGGAGAAAGGAAACAAGCCGAGACTAGTTTCCAGTCTGCAGCACCAAATTTTTCTATACTGACAAGCACATATAGAGGCTCACACAAGATCGGGAGTACAAGGCCCAACCCGATGGCCGGGAGAAGAAAGGAAAAGAAGATGAACCTGAAATAACAGATCAGGAAACAAAATCAAGTTTGAATACGTGAAACAAGTATGTAGAAGAAAATCAGGAGAATAATATGCGAGAAGGAAGAAAAACTTTTGAATACTGATCAAAGAAAATGAAAAGAGAAGAAAAATAATGATTTGGCGGATACAAAAAGTGCAACAAAGATGTGAAAAACATATAGGGAAAGGAGAAAATAAATAGGAAGAAAAACATGATAAAGAAAATATTTTTTATTCATTCTGTTTTTTCTGATTTTTAATCTTTTTAGAATAAAAGGATAGGACTATTGCGGATGAGAATTAGCCCTTAGTAAATTGGACATGGAGAGTGCCCAGAAGTCGAGTATCATGCGTGCCTTATCCCAGAGCCGTTTGTTGAGTAGAAA
>Ga0307509_10007270_pt1 | contig 14544 bp, 14 predicted proteins | sample 10_EM_MG_FD_202245 | JGI IMG/M metagenome (GOLD analysis project Ga0307509, IMG submission 202245) | Populus trichocarpa ectomycorrhiza microbial communities from riparian zone in the Pacific Northwest, United States - 10_EM | ecosystem: Host-associated > Plants > Roots > Unclassified | place... | reverse complement strand
GGATATGATGTCTTGGGTATGTCCCACCAAGGTCTCAATGAGATGGGGCTCTGAACTGGTGATGTCCCAGATGTAGATGGTATTATCACTTGCACCAGCCACAAATTTTCCATTGGGGGAGAAGCAACAGCTTCCAAAGTTGCCGATGGGGGCCTGGAGTGTGGCAATTGGTATTCCAGAGGAGGAGTCCCGAACCATGGCAACTCCTTCCAACCATGAAACAAAATGAGTCCCATCTGATGAGAATGTAGCATGTTTACCCTCATAGGTGGGTCCAATTTGGTGACCATTGGTGCTCCACTGCCGTACAGTACGGTCAAAGGATGCAGACAGTATGAGCTGTGAGTCTGCTGGGGAGAAATTAACAGAAAAGATACCAGAATGGTGTCCATCTATGGTACAACAGCACTCGCCTGTCTGAGTGTTCCACAAGCGAATTTTATTGTCACCAGATCCTATGGCAACCATGGTCTGATCTGGTGAAATAGAGACAGCTAAGACTGGATGGGTATGGCAATGAAAGGTGCTGATAATTCCACCAGTCTGGATATCCCAGAGTTTGACATCACCATCAAGAGACCCAGATGCAAGGGATGTCCCATCCAATGAAAATGCAAGGGATTCCACAGAACCAGTATGCCCAGCAAGAGTGGATGTACAAATTCCAGTGGTTGCATCAAGGGTAATGATATTTCCAAACTTCAAACCAACTGCAATGAGGTTCTTCCAGCATGCAAGAGAATAAGGGGTGCTGTCAGGCAAGACTGTACGGGAACATGTTCCCCATCTAGCTTGGAGCCCCTTGACCACCTTAACCTCTTGCAAGAGCTCCTGGCTGTAGTATTTACGAAGCCAAGATGAGGAAGGAGAAAAGGGGATGGCTTCATGGTATATCTTTGAAGGAGAGTCCTTGATCGTGTCAAAGTTTTCCAGGATGAGACGTTGACTATCATCTGCCCACTTGGAGATCAACCCCACCTAGATGTAACGTAAACACAGGTTTTGGTAAATGCACGATCCAAAACTCACTGAATTGTACCATTTCTGAACATCATTGATAGCATAAACACTGACACCAAGGCTACCCATGATTGTAAGGACTTCAATCCAAAATAACAGGTGTGTTGTGAAGAACTTGTCAATTGCATTCTGGATTTCCTCAACACCATCACCACTACTGGGAACCTCTGAAAGGTGCTTTGTCCAGAACTGGCATGAGTATGCCAAAGCATCCCCAATGTATTCTTTCTGGTGAGCAGAGAGATTTTCAACCTCTGTGAGAATGGTATAGTCATCAAGGTTACAGATATTCCTCTTCAACTTCTCCTCCATCAGATTGAGGCATGAAAACAAGATGTCTTGATGGTGTACTGATGGATTTACAAAGAATCTTTCATCTTTGCATCGCCCTTGATCCATAAGAAAGTCAGGAAATGATTTGTGGAAAACCTGAATGGGGTCAGCCTTGTTGTCTGGAACAAGGAGGAGGGAGTGGAGAGGACGGAGAGTAGTGGAGATATCAGATGTCCTGAGGAGGGTAGAGAGAGCCTCCATTGGGAGGGGGTTGAATACCAGCATCACTGTTCCCACTACGGACCTGAAACAGGAGTAGAGCTCCTGCTCATCAGAATCTGCATCATAGAAAGCTTGTTCCAGGACCTGAGTATAGAGTAGATCAACCCCTGACTTCCCTTCATGGGCTGTGCTTTGTGGGAGTGAGGTGATGAGGGAAAGTCGTGTAGTGGGGGTGTGGTATCTGGATGCAACAAATTTGATGACTGTTGAGGCATAGATGAAAAGTCCTGCTGCCTTCTTGCAGAGAATATCAATCTCATGTGGACTTGGCCAATCTTCTGTCAGGTCACAGTCACTTCTCGTTTCAGCAATATAAGCTAATCCAGTCCTCAAAAACAGCTTGATATCACTGTCCACCAAGGAGCGCTCAACATCATGGAGTCTGAGCACTTCTGTGATGGGTTGAAGTGATCTCAGCCGGAATCCTGAGCGTATCCGAGGCTCAGGGCGACCAGTGATGAAGAACTTGACTTTGGGGATCTTTGCCACATAGCGTGAGAGCACAGAGAGGATGGCAGATGCAGGCTCCTTGTCCTTGCACTCATCAAGGGCATCAACAATAATCAATGTCTTAATATGAGTGGTTTTCAATGGGCCAACAATGATTTTCTCCATCTGGGAGCAAAGTGACTCCTGTCCAACACCAGGGTTGGCCCTCAAGACTTGGAGCAACTGTTCCCGAAAGAGGGGGTAGCGGTATGCAAGTTGGAATGCAAGGGTTGGGAAGATTGCTTGAAGGCTGCTCCTGTCCTCGAAATCCCTGGAACAAAAGAAACTTGCCCCAAGGTTTCCACCAGCAAAGGAAACTTCAGCAAATGTTTGGGCAATAGTTGATTTTCCAGTTCCTGCAAGGCCATTCAGCCAGAACACATGGTGGTCTTGCCCATCCTTCAGCCAATGTTCCAGCTGTACAAGAACATCCCTTCTTGTTCCCCTCAGACATCCTTGTTTATTCCCAGAAGAGTACCCAGCTGCATTGGTGTGAGGCATGCTTCTCAGAAGAAGGTGATCTGCATCCCTCTGCCCACAAGTTACTACACAAGACTAGATCATAGCAGTGAAACACTCACAATCTCTTGGCAGCTCTTGTTATAAATGTCTTGTTGTAGTGAAGTCTGGGGTATATGTTAAAGATGATGTGAGTGGGTCTGAGGGACACAAACCTGATAGTCCAACAGAGCATAGTGAATATCTTCCACTAGGCCATCAACCCTCTGTGCATTCTCAGAGTTATTGAGGAAGTCTCCAAGACCACTTTGGGTTGTCATTGACCCCATGGTTTGGCCAATCTCCCGCAATTTCCTGGTGATTCCCATGTATCAGACCCAGCTCTCAATTTTGGAAAGGGCAAACTCACTGTTCCAGTTCACTTTCTCTCACTTTCTCTCTCTCTTTCTCATTGAAATCACCCGCAGTGAAAGGGTCACGAAGTGATTCAGAAAGTGCTCTGACCCGTGGTGCCAACGATTCTATGGCCGGTTGATTCACCGGTGTTTGCTAGAGCGTTCATAAGCACTGCGGATCAAATATGCAGGAGGGGGACTCTACCTCGCAGTTGTCCAGGATATACCAGAGATATCCCGCGAGAGATTTGAGCGGAGGGTAAGCGTTCGGCGATTCTTTTACCCGATAGAGGACCGATTTTGCCGAGGCAGACACAGTCAACCATCGATTCTTTTGTGTGTCATCTGCAGCGGCAGGGTAAGGGCGTCGGTCAGTCAAAGGGTTTTCACGTAGCGTTGGGATGCTAACCATCCAGGTGGACACGAAGTGGTGGTGCGATTCCGGGACCCGCTGGATCTGGCCCGCCTAATCCCTCCCCCTTGCCATGACTGCCCGCGAGTGGGCGCTTCCGCTTTTTCGATGAACTTGGAACAGGGAACGGGGTACCCATATGGGCAGGTTGGTATGGGATGTGGGTACGATGGCAAATAGTTGGACTCGTGGCTATCCGCCGTCCTTTTCCCACTAGTCACATGACCTCTCCTGAAGCAGCCAAAAAAAATCGACGCCGCCTCAGCGCGTCACTCCTTCGAAAACCACCCCAACCCTCCCTATTCGCCTGTCCAGCCGGGAGTAGGCCTTCCTGTCAACCCAGGAGGATTATCGGACCAGATTCTACGAGGTGTACCACCATCAAGCAGAAGAATACGACCGTGAGTTCATCAAGAGGTACGACGAAGACATGAGCACCACCCTAATCTTCATGGGTTTTTTCCACACGTCGTCAGACGTGCACGTGCCGTTTTGGCTTGCAGGCTGGTCTGTTCTCCGCCGTCACTTCCATATTCATCATCATAGTGCGTGCGGCATGCTCGCAACCGACAAACGTGTCTCAGTTTTTGGTTTCCTCACTCCAGATCCTGTCCCTCGCACACCTTAACGCGAGCGTGACCTGTCACAAACTTCCCGGTGAAGCTGGTGGCCATCTTCAAACCATCCCAAAACTCAACGTCGGTAGCACGAGCGCAAATATGGCGTTCAGGCATCTCAATGTTCAATGACTAGCGTTCAGGTTCGTAGCGACCAATATATGATTACCGTGACCACCTAGCCTCAGCCCTGCAGATCCATTACATCGCTCCGGCTAAGCAGCCCTGGCCCGTTTAGACGCCAGCGACAAGTCACTCACCCCCAGTACGGCGGGTACTGGCACGAACGCGTCTAACTCCCACGAGGCCACATGCTCCAGACAAAGGTAACGTGCCGGGTGTGGCCCAGCACGCGTCGAGATTTTCGAGTTCCCGCGCCCTTCGATAGTGATGTGATATCCGATCTGCAATGCGACCATGACCCCTTCGAGTGTGGGGTGGATTTAGATGGTCTCCATGCCGGGCGTTTGATCACATCGAAGCCGGTGGAATACAACCTAGGACTTAATTGAGGCTGGAGTGGTATTCAAGGATCCCCCAACCACCGGAACGATTCTTCCGCGACCCTCTTCCTCGCTCTGACCTCCCCACTGGACGCTCGGAATGGATCAAGCAGGACCACAGGAACTCTTCACGTCTGGTAGGGACTTGTACGTGTAATCCACGATCGTTTCGCATTCCGAACGTTGACCAACTCCGCGGTCGAAAGCCAGGAGTCCAAAGTACGGATCGTCAGCTTCACCTAGCACTCCTCTACCTAACCCGGCTCACCCCAGTATGTGGTGCACGCGGCGATGACACTAGTCGTCTGGGACCGCCTGATAACGCTCCGCGACGAGGTGAAATACATGTGGAAGAAGGAAAAACCACGGGGTGAGCGTTGTCGGATCCTTCTCCCACAATGAGATTTTGACGATCGCTTAGCCTTCTGGCTTTTTATCGTGGTTTGCATCCGTCGGGCTCTCGGGTTTGGGTAGTTGCCGAATATCTCATAGAGCAGGTACTCTATCCTGCTCTTCAAGGCTTGGCTCGCGATCGGTACGGCACTCTTGCACGTCAAATTCGGGAGCAGCGAACTCACCAATACATTCTTATCGCATCGTTCTGGCCCAGCTACACCCAAGAAGTGAGTATTTTTATCCTTCCGCCCTGGGCTCGGTCTGATTGCATAGTTGCGGCCCAGGCGTGAGTTGAGAATTATGTCTCATTGCCCCTTTGTCCCACATCGCATTCCAGTACCCGTGATGATTTTGCGTTTGGCAACATTCCATCGAAAGGCCGTATACACCTCGAGAGCAAAAACGTCCACGGCTTATGGTTCCTTTTTTCCGTTGGGTGGGAGGTGTTTGGCCGTGTTTGCGGGGCTCGTATCTGCAGTAATTGCGCTCCTGTGTGTCGATATTGTGTCGCCGGGGGGAGAGGCTGTCCCGTTGTCAGCTAACCGCTGTGGTAAGCGCAAACGTTGTTCCCCACCAATGTACCTACTACATCCCTATTTAGTTCAGCGTGAGCAGGCTGGCCTTTTGTTTATCCAATTCTAGCCCTCCAACTGGGCCAGATCACAGTGAGTAACCGTTTCCGTCATCCTTGCAAGATCCTCCCCCACGCCGATCCCTTAACCAGTCAAGCGTGACAGAGGAAGTGCGGTGGAGGGGTCCACAAATACGAAAGGGAGGCATGAACTTGACGTGGAGATGGGGGGAAGGTTATCGTTCCTCATCCCAGCGCACGTTGGACGTTCGCCCGCTTAGGCTGTCCACTCATTTCCATACACGGGTATGATTTACTACGCCATCCAAACGACAACCCGATTCACGGGTCTCCGTCGCTTGAGGCCATGCAGGGGCTTGCGGGGCCAGGATCTGCAAAATATTGTGAACAGCACGATGACTGTGAAGAGATGCGTGCACAGATACAGAGTCCCGAAACTCCCGTCGTTGGGCGTACTTTTTAGCTCATTGGTTGACAGACACAACATCGACACTTGTTCCAGACGGTTGTCCCTATAGTGTTGCAGTGACGCAGGGAGGCTTCAACCCCGGAGTGAGGGTTAGACTAACGGTACAAAAGGTGGTACCCTCACCCATTGACCCAGATGACACCCACTGCCCACCCGCGCTCTTATGTTGCGAGGCGGCGGAATTCTGAATCAGGGCATGGGGATGCACGGATCCAGTCACCACCGACCGCGGTTCGTCGACAGGAGTGCCTGGTCACGTCGTCGGTCAAGACGGGTGCAGGGTGGAGGCGTTGACGGCCAATGGGAACAATAATTGAATGGCGTATGATTTGGCGATGTGTTAACCGCCTCCTGCGATCACGACTGCGCGAACTCTTGAAATTTTCGCGTCTTAAACCACTGCACAGCGTTAGTGGTTACTACCGTAATACCGTAGGATGTTCACTAACTTTACCACTCAGAGGCAGTTTACATCAGTCAAATCTCTCCGGATCGCCATCCTTAACCGAAAATGATCGATTCGGGTTTATCTTGATGGGTTACGCGATAGAACCCGGAAACCAGACAGAACCGATCGCGCCGATAACCAAATCCCACCACGGCCAATTTCAGCAGACGGACCCGACCTGGATCCGACCACGACCGATGTGAGCAGAACCAATTCTCACTGGGTTAGACAGGTTACGACCGGTAGTGATATCCGATCTGTATCATAACTGTCTGAGTGTTGTGATGCACAAACGACATTCCAGGGTTATCTAACTTAACTTCACGTCGGAATTCCTCCGGGGTGTTGCCACCGCTGGTGTTCCCTTCCTCGGGTCGGGGGATTTACCAGTGTATTGTGCCATCACCAGCAGTTTGTACACACGGCACGATTACTTGGCCGGCAGATGTTTCACCCATTGTAAAAGTCGCAGATCCAGTGATGACGAAGAAATAACCACTTTTATTCAATACTAACGCCATCAAGCGTTCGGAAGTGTTATACATAATGTGGTTTAGGCAGAATATGGAGAATTGGTTGAAGGCGTGCGATCGATTTTTATTGCAGATGGCAACAGCTAGGGAGGACCCGAAGAGGAGGCACGATACATTGAAGGAGGAAGCGGTTGACGGACACAGGTGGTGGACCACTCACGCCAGCTCCACTGTAAAATGTGTCCACAAATTGTCAGCTACACGATCCTGTCACGGATGCTTTACAGCATCACGCACCCTGATACACACTGCGCCCGGAATCCACCTATCCAGCTCGCCCGTAGAAAGCCTGGTCGCAGATGTGGAGCATCGGATCGTATTCCTTTACCAGATCGCCCTCGTTCGCAGGGATCCCCCGACAATTGATCTTGCGACCACTGGCTTTTAGAGCCTTGGCACAGTCACTCTGTTGGGAAACATTGCAGTGCCTGTTGACTTCGTCCTGACGCACGAATGATTTTGAGCAGGACGGATTTGGACACTCGTATCCGTAGCGATGCTTGAAATGAGTGTTCCGGTGGCGCTTGACCTGCTTTGGATCCCTGTTCCAGTATCGGCATCCCTCCACCCGACAAAAAATAGACATCCAGTTGGCTTCAGGCCATGGACAGTTGCCGCCGCCGCCGCCGGAGTTCCCGCCAGGGACATTCCCGCCGCTGGGGCAGTGATTCTAGTGAACGACAGCCTCAGTGACATGGTGGGACCGTATCGAAGGAAGAACGAGCCTCCACCAAGGCACCGTCCAACGTGTACGACTTCAACATGTACGACGTCATTACCCCTGGATTTTGGATCGGCTGTGCTTATTGTCAGTAATTGGGGACGCGGTGAAGGATTAGACTCGTTGGCGGTGCTTACTTGCAGGCGTTTCGCGGGGATAAACGCTGCGAGAAACCCGGGGCGGTTGGGTGTGAACAGATTAATGGTTAGGGCGCTCTCGAAGAAGGGGTAGACGGAAGTGGAGGGATGGAAGGATAATCCGGATCGAACTCGTCCCCTTCAAGGCGATTTATAGCAGGTTTTTTATGTGTGGCCAGCGAGTGATGCGTTTCAGGGCACATTCCAGAGGGTGAATACTTCTTCTGTGTTGCGTAACGTTTTGGCATGAGGAGTGGCCGATTAAATTGGGCCACAGCTCACCCCCATGGAAGAGGGGTCGCGGTCGTTTTTCATTTCGCTTGATCCAGATCCTACGGTGGGCAAGATAGCGCCAGAGCCGAGTGACCGTTGGGTGTACGTCTTCCTCCCCGTACCCCCACATGGAGTTCTGCCAATCAGATAACTAAGGGGCACAACAGATCGTTAGTGCACGAGCGGTTGTTGTCAACCCTAAAGTTCGACCACCAACGCGGTCTGTGGAAGGGTTGTGGTCGTAAGGTGTAAGATGTCACGAGCCTTCTGAGAATACGCCCATACGGCCCTTGAGCGACGCCAAAGATAACTTGCGAGGGGGGATGCGCCCTGCGTGACAGGTGGAAAGGAAGGGCCACGCGGGCCACGTGAAAGAGGATGAGCGTCTTCTGGGGTCCGCGGGTTTGGTGGGAAGCAATTAATTCCCAGACGGCCCACGGTGGCCCGCTAAACCTCGCACCTTGATGAGGGTGGCTGAGAGTCCGTTGAAAATTGACAGACTGATTATGAAATGAACACAGTCGCTTTTCTTTGTCTAGGTGTGACATGTAAACAAAGATTTTGAGCGCAGAATCGGGACGACAATGGACAGAGTTGGTGAGCGCCGCCCGCCGCCAGCGGTCCCCCCACCCACGGCAATTCCTCCTCATCCCCGTGTCTGCCCTCAACGACGTCCCACGCGTTGGCAGTCAACACAGATCCTACCCCATACATCTGGCTCGAACTCCGGAGGTGTACGGGAGGGTGTGAGGGGAGGTAACGGTTTGCCAGTGATCCAGATTTTTGTTTAAATGTCACACATAAACAAAGAAACGTTACTGCGTTTTCTTTCAAAATCGGTGTATCGTTACTGGGACTAACGCGATACCCCCGTGAGGTGCGACTCCACTTGCCGATGTTTCAGACGTCGATCACTTTCTCGATCATGAGAGAGGTTCGAAAAATCCGACGGTGTGCCGCGGCCGTTGAGGTCGAGAGCGAATAACATTCAAGCCTTGAGCGAGTCACACAGGCCCCGAACAACGACGCGCCGCGCCCAACAAAGCCAGAAACGCGTAGGAAAATTCGGCTATTTCATCCCAAAGATTCTCCACCGCGCAAAAACCCCAAACACGAAAGTCAGTTCGCCGTATGACCGTCGGGTTTGCTGGTGTGTTGAACAACAACACCTGGGCCTCAGATTCTATGGGTCTGTGTACCACCGATGCACCCCCGTTGGACGGCCCGGTTCATGGAAGCCCACCGATATCCTCCTTTGAAGTTTTGTGTATTGGGCGAATTACTGCTTATTCCGAGCACGGGAACCCCACCCGAATCTGGTGCATGAGTAATCCCAGTGTGTGCGATTATCTCCCTTCCCTCCGCCACACCACTATCTGTCGCCCCTTCCGTCGCTCATTTGTTCCACTTTTGGCGAGAAAAAAGTAGTCAGCTGCGTTCCACAAGCTTTGACATGCTTGGAACTGAATACCAATACCGGGAGCGTTCACTCTGTACTCCTATCGGTCCAAACGCTTCTGACTTTGTGGAAGCTGACTCGGCATTTTCCCAATGGGGACGCTGGTAACTTCAGTCAAAACCTGCTGATCGTTATCAAAGCCACTTCGGACCCCAGTCGATGTCACCATGAGCGGACCTGCGTCAGGAAAATTCCCAGCGATTTTCATGCGATTCTAACTGTATCTGGTTCGTCCGTGCACTTCTACGGAAAGGCCAGAAACCTCTCACACTCCAATGGGACAAGCCAGGAATTCCACGGACTTCCATCAAGCTAGTAATGACGCAGCCGCTTGTATGCATTGTGATCAGAATAAGTTGGGGTTACACGTGCCTTACTAGTGAAAGCGACTCAACCGGAAGCGTCTGAATGTTACCCACCAGTTGATAACATCGTCTCGATGCGCCCGATAAACCGTGGGCCCTGTGTGTGTAGATATAAGTGTCTGGCGGAGGGATATGAATATAACTGCGCCGTTCACCACAACACTGCTAACGCGAGCCACTTGGCGCCAATCACAGCAGGATATCTGGCAGTTGGGCGCGCTCGGGTGCCTGCAACTGGACGTGCCACGCCTCCTATCATCTGTTACCCGTCCAGGAAACTCCATCACGAGACTATCGTACCATAGGTGCGACATGCAGCGGTTTTGTTTACATTATCACGACTCACAGAAACGAAACACCCGGGTCTGCAGGCACAGAATCAAGAGCTGGGAGATGAGGAGGCATTGGTCCGGGCAAAGAGCCCTGAGTAACGCAGGTGCCAAGTTCGAGCCGAAGATTGAAGACCGCGGTGCGCCTGTCCCCTAACACCGTCATGTAGTGTCCCCATACTGAATGGCTACAGTCCCCCCTCTGTCCTCGGCCCTGGCTCGTCGTTACCCCAGGTTCGAGGACTTGGGGGGGGGGACCCCGCTCGCTCCTTCTTCTCCTACCGTGAATTCTGTCCATCGTGGTGCTCTGCCCTGAGCGTCCCCCAACGCCGACGCCTGTCCATGCCACCACTTTGGTAACGCAGATCCTTCAACCGGTGCAGTGGTGACGCACTTCTGCGTTGCGGTGAGTTCGTCCTTCGGGCGCACCCGGTATGTCCATTTGACGAACCACCACCCCGATACCTCCCTTCAGGTTTATGTTTGTCATCGGTAAGTACCCACATAGGTGCCTGGTATGACCATGCGTCACTCACCGCCCCCTAGCCATTGTCATGCAGCAGTTCCAAGATATTCACCCCATGTGGCCAATGGACCCTCGTTGGTCTGGGGTTAGCGTAAAAAATCTCTGGTGCGTGTCGTACATCACACCTGACGCACACTGTATTGACAACCTCCGGCCTCAACCTTTAGGTGTCATTAATGTGCCCGAACGCTGTCGGCAGTGTCCCTCATAGAACCTACAGAGAAGCGGAGAGGTCTAGGAGGTAGTCGATGAATCGATGACGGCGCAGAGAAGCATCAGGAAAACGCGCAATCGCGCACGCATACTCACATTGCCTAGCATCACATAAAATCGCCTGGACATCTTCAACGCGCATGTACGAATGATGGTTGGAGAGATGCGTGGAGGACATCACACACCTTACCAGGTTTCCGCCCATCTATGGCAAATTTCTTCCCTGCGGTCTTGTTCCCAGCGATGGTCTTCTCCTTCAAAGGGGCGGATTTCGTCTTCAAGTCGAGGAGACAGCTCTCTCCATCTCCCGCAGCCCTTACCTTGTCAGTCGTGTTGCATGGGAGCGTGCGCTCAAAGTGAACGTTCGCGATCGCCCCTCGACACCCGAGGTTGGGTTCCAGCCTGGGAGGGGCCGCGTTTAGGGGGGGGGAGGTAGTTGAGCGAACGGCTAACGGAAAGGACGAGAGTTAGTGGTATCGTGGAATGGTTTTTCCCGCTAATCGACGAAATAAGGTAAGTATAGACTTATAATACCGGGTCTTAGTGTGTTGTATTCCAAGGTCCCCTGCCGAAACATAAATCCTCCCGTCACAGTCTGGTCACACCGGTCCTCTTTTGTTATTTGCTTTGGTTGCTCCTCTTAAGCTGTCGCCGAAGCGCTGAACCTTTGGAGTGAGTCGGAAGTGACGACTGCGCGACAAATAGACCCCCTCATACTAAGGAGGAACGGGGAAGGAGAAGTAGTTCCGGCGCCTCGCGCCGGGACGCCCGCGATCAAAGAACTAGAACCGAGTGAAATGAAGAGCCTCCCCTAGGGCGCTTCATTTGATCAGTCACAGAAGCGGGCCACAGGAACGGGCCACAGACGCAGGCCACAGAAGTTCTCATTTTCTGGATGATGGCCCAAGACATTACGTGATCGGCTGCACAAGCACTCGGCACCCTCTGGGCACAAGTCGTGCACTGAAGGAAATGAGCTCAACTCAGGCCTTTCACTCCCTTCTACTCCTTCTGCAAACGCGTTCAAACCATCAATCCCTTCATGTCAAACTTTCCCAGTACATACCACGTCAAAACGTTTGACCCTCGTGAAGTGGCCCGTTGGGTGGGTTCGATTTTTGTGCCGCCCCTGGGTACTGACGGTAAACATAGTCCATCCGGAACCCGGGTGGGATAAAATCTTACACGCTGACTAAGGCCTCAGAAGAGCAGGAGGTTTATTTCTCCGTGGATACGATTTCACCATATCGCTGAGTCTGTCATTCACCGGAGTCAAAAGGCGCCCTCGCAACCCCCTCCTGCCCCCTTAAACCCCCCTGAGGTGTATCTTGACCAGGGAAACGACGGGGGCAGCGGCAACGATAGCGGTCTTCAAATGGTCGCAGGCCTACGCGGCGAGAAGCCCCAGATAGTGAACCTGATCCTGACTTTCAGGAAGGGACGAGAGACCTCTACCGCGAGTCTCGCGGGTCGCGAATCCGGTTGATTTGGAGGCGACACGGTGTCCAGAATGGAACCAGGAGGAGCCAGGACGAGTATGCGCATTCCGACTCTCCAACCGCGGAGTGGTCAGACGTGAGCCTGTATGGAGGTGCGATCTGACATCCGCGCGACCGTCAGTAGGGGTGGGCTCAGAAAAGCATCAACGACGGGGCCGCGGGGGCGGGGCCCGAGCGCCGGTCACGGTCACCCCCGATCTCACCGCCGGCGGCGGGCTGTCGTACCACAACGTCATCACATGTTGATCTCCACACTTGATAAGGGGCGCAAGGCCTGCTAGCGGCAGGACCGAGACGACAATTTTAGGACCTGTCAACACGTACATAGTTATTAGGATATTAGGATTGACTGAACGAACATTTTGAGGCTTTGGTGCCCAACTGCATGTTGGCTGCCGGCGAGGGTCCAACAAAGTATGTACGAACTGGATCACTCGGGAACAACACCGGATGTTACACCCTAGGATCCTATAAAAAGGGGCAAAGAACGCTCGAGCCGAGGCAGTGAACTACCTCAAAACAAGTCATGTTTGAAACAACCCAGATCACCGCTCGAATCCACGAGCGGGAACGGTGGCATCGTGCATCTTGCTCCGCCACGTCGCGATCCCAAAGTTTCAGGGTGGACCATCAACCACTAGAAGGCAGGTGAGCTTGAAATAGCAGTACGTGGATAGGGAGGGTGGGGCACCAGTGGTTAATCCGCTGTGCCGAGTGGCAGGCCCTTTTTCTGGCTTCGGGGAGTTTCGGCGCTCTTGCGAGACGCGAAGTAAGGCTTACCCAACAACCGGTTGTTCAATTCGTTCCCCGTCCCCACCCCCTTCGAATTTCCTCGATTTTGCCTGCAATCGTAGATCAGAGGGATTTAGCGTTGAGGATATGCCGACTATTCATTACCCTGGTGGACAATTAAGTTGTCTGTGTCGCTCCGATCCTTGGGTTCCTCGACATGGTTTTTCAGTGCATATCCAGCGCGGCTGCCGGCACATAATACAGCTCACCGCCTCCTCACGTTTTTCCTGGTGCCCGTGGCCGGGCCGTTGCAAGCTAGGTGGACTGGTTCCTCCACTTCGTCTTCTGGGCTGGGACCACAACAACGAGTCACCCGAGTTAAACTAAGAAGAACACCAGAGGACTCACAGGATCACTGTGACCTCTTCTAGATCGCCCCTGGTGAGTAATGTAGATTAGTTCGCCACCGGAGGGAGACAGGATAAGGGGAGCAACTAAAGGCAGTGGGCGCTAAGCGTTGAGCGGTTGCGGAGCCGCCACAACGCAGCCGGTTCCAGATGTCCTTAAATGTCCGGCTGAAGGTCCAAGCTTGTAGGGCACCACGGCCTGAATCGCGGCGCGGTTACCCTGAGGTCGCAGGGTCGACACGAAATGGAAAAGCTGCACCGGTTCAACCAGGCGCGCTGGCTAACCTAACGGACGGTGAACAAGTGGGTCCGCATGGCAGCTCAAGCTGTGGCGAGGGTTAATCCAGCAGGATTAGGCTAGGCTGGCGTGTGTCAGGGTAACAATCTTCTACGGCGTCAGGAACACAGTGTTAGGGTGGAGTTACATGGAGAAAGTCACAAAGGGCTCGACAATTCACCCCGAAGGCAGACGAAGGGCAGACAGTATGTGATGGGGAAGTAGAGAAGTAAAAGTGCTCTTTCAGTGACGGCGCCGATAACCGTGTGCCTCTTGTGGACATTGGGCAAAACAGGAATGTAGTCAGAGAGGGCATGCGAAGTGCCCTGTGCGGTTCAGTAAGAATTGAATGGGGCCCGCCACGGGCACACATTCCCAAACCACCTTACGCCAGTCGCCAGCGCGATTTGACGGTAGGCCCAGAACCGAGAGAGCGGAAAGAGAAACGTATCGCGATCACCGTCCAAAACGGGACCGACCTCGCGAGGACTGCATCAGGCCCTCAATATTTATCTCGCCGCTAAAACGCTAAACCATTAGGATTTTTGATGCAAAGGCAAACGAATACGACAACCGTTACCGTCGGAAGGATCACCGAAGGACGCCCGCCCCGTTTCGCGAAGGTGCCCTCGCCAAGGTACTAATATTCCCGGTCCAACGCCTGGCGCTAAGCCCTCCGCTAGCGTACGTCCTATAGAAACACAAAACCGCTGGACAG
>Ga0307509_10007268_pt1 | contig 14549 bp, 11 predicted proteins | sample 10_EM_MG_FD_202245 | JGI IMG/M metagenome (GOLD analysis project Ga0307509, IMG submission 202245) | Populus trichocarpa ectomycorrhiza microbial communities from riparian zone in the Pacific Northwest, United States - 10_EM | ecosystem: Host-associated > Plants > Roots > Unclassified | place... | reverse complement strand
AACATCCACATCGTTATCATCACATACCGGAACCACCACCTATGTGCTTTTCTCCGTGCTTCGCGCCGTTACCTACGCTACCCCAGTTATCATTGGGTTGTGAGCGAGCTGCCATCAGAGTGTCGCTATCATAAACATCTCCCAACTCTAACCCATCCGGCATTTTGCATAGCCTTTCCCGTCTCCGATAGATTGTTGATTCGCGTAAGATTGCCTCGATATTTAAGGAAACCAGTAGAAGCCTAGATATCTATCAGCGAATGATGTGGGATAGGATTCCAATTATCATTGCCTTACGTACATTTCGGATACGTTTTCGGGAATCTTCCCCAGAATGTCCGCTACCAAACCCTCATCGATGGCATCTGGTGATTCATCCTGGCCCAGCCTTACACGAAGGTATCTGATAATATCCTCTTTATTAGGGCATAAAGATACACTTATCACTTGTCCGCCAAGACGCTTTTCCATCTCTGTCCGAATATGGGGCCTTCCAGTGATGAATATTCGCGTGCCAGGGGACTTCTCCAGGAATCTGATTCAGTGAATCAAGGATCTTGACTCGATGTACCGCCGCACATTCGTCTAAAGCGTCTATGCACACAAATGTGCGCTGTGATGGTCTGTAGCATCTTCACAATATCAGTGAGTTGCGGCCCCCGTCCACCAATGGCCTTTTTCTCCTCTTAAAAGACCCGCGATATATCCTCTGGAGCCGTTTCCATCCCACTAACTATCTGTTTCAGCAAGGAACCCAGCATGGCTGTGGCAGACTGCTCCCTCCGCATCGCAAAGTCAAAGTAAAAACACATAACAGTAGTGTTTTGTTCTCTAGCTTAGTCGCACAACCTCTCCACTACCAGCGAACTAACATCGTGGCATGTTAGGACTAACTCTTTCTCTTCCCTTCCCAAGAATAATCTTCATTACCTGAGGAATGTCTTCCCAGCCCCTGGGTCAGCGTAACCAAACAAGACCGCCTTACCGCCCTCACCTCCCTCACTCCTGTCATGCCAGCCTCTAAATTCTTCGGTTTGCATGAGCCATTCCCCAATGTTGTCGACGCGGCGCTCTTGAATATCCCGCTGCCGTAGCCCGGGCTCCAGTGGTGATAGCCAGGTTAGGAGTTGAGACCGATCATCTGCAATAGTATAGTTGTTCTGCACATTATTAAAAGAGTTCGTGTTAAGCAGTTAACCTGGTATTGAGACATTCCCGCCATTGACGAGGGGTTATTGGATACGCTCGGTTGAACAATTTCTCCGAGCTGAAGAAAGGCGGGGTCTTCAGCCGCTGAGATTGCTGGGGCCTCGGCTCAAGCCACCCAAAATGTAGCAAACCAATATGATTTCATGTTGATGCTTGCCTTTATGTTTTTGCTCCCCCACTTGGCTCTATGATAAGGAGAAATATCAATAAACTATAGACCACTCGTACCGCACGAACTAAAGTTCGAGTCGCACAACCTTACGAGCAGTAGAAATTAAGCAGCCCGGCAGGATTTCAGCCAGTTCTTTTCAACCACTCAACCACCACTTCTCATACAAGGGACCATTCCTTCCCTCCCTCCCCCCCTCCAGGGCTAGAATCTCTCCCCATCCTCCCGAGCAACAGATGGCCCAGCCACTAATCCTATGAGGTAGGCTATCTCATATTACTAAAATAAGCGGGGGTTCGAATATGCCGGTGTTCTGGCCGCTCTGCCGCCTGCGGGTTTCACGCAATCTTAAGCGAAGGGAGAGATACCCATCACACCTGTTGGTGGATTTCTTCTTCAAGCTATTATGTTGGTTCTGCAAGTGGCAGTAGCTCTCTCTAGCACTATATCGTATTTAGATCACGATGTAGTCGAGCTGCTAAGAAATGTCCCACCCCCTGCATTTTCTATCACTTAAGCCAGAGGTGTCGGTCCGCTGGTCATGTTTTGGTAATTTGCCTACCCTCCTCCTCTTATTGAATTTAGACCTCTTGTAATATTCTAACGGAAAGATATGCACTTCGCTTCATAATACACAAGGCCACCACTATCATTAGTTGGCGGCCACTCGAGTCTCAGCACACCCTACCAATCTCTTATTCTAGAAATCTAAAATTCCAAAGATCACGGGAGCCATACGGGATAGTATTCGTGTACGCCTTGGCTTGCGGCCGCAAGAGTCATCAAATATCACCCAACATCCTAATATGGTTTAGTTTACAAACAATTGTTACTTCTATCAGAAACGATAATTACGCCGCGACCAGGGCCCGCTAGGCCGCGGGCGGAACCGAGCCTTTACACAACACCAATGGGATACGGAAAGTGAAAGGAGTAGCTTTACCGGAGGTGAAAACAAGAGAGATCAGAGAGGCGAAATAAGGGTTGTGGTAGGACTGGTTTGATTGATTTGGCTTACCAGAAGAAAAGACTTGTGTATTAGAGAAGAGAGAGGAGATTTGAAAAGACAGTTCCATAACTAAGCTTCCCACTTCCGGCGCACAGCCGGTAATTCCTAACAACTTCTACTAGAAAAGCACCGGACCTTTACAGTATTAGTCTCCTGACATGTTTTAAACTAGTCGAGCATTGTTTGTGCACTAATTTAACGACTTTTGTGTCCATGACTCATATTGCATAACTTAACTCCAAGATCTGAACAAAAAAAGGCCAAACTTTGACAGCATACTGAGTACAATAGCAACCATATTCACAATTACGAGTAGAGAATATGGTCTAAATTTATTTCAGCGGTTCTCCCAGGGGCGGAGGCATGGAGATGTGGGCTTCTATGATATCAAGAGGGATCTCTGCATCTAGCAATCCGGCTGTAAGGGGCAAGGGTTGAGGCCTCTCTGTCGGGGTATCATACGTTATAGATCCTTCCAAGGTCACGCTAGATGATCAAAACTAGGTTTCACAGATCACCTCCTGCTCCCTCATACATCCCCGCTGATCGGAATCTGTCCGGGCCACCTTGGAAGGTGTCTGTTCTACACTTCACTCCTGCTTCGCCTGAAAAAGACTGCGCTTTGTGGGTTTTGCGAGGCCCTAGAACTTGGTGAAAAGTGGTCTGATGTCAGCCTCACACGAGAAACCGCACTACTTCCAAGGCAAAGAAACATCTATTTAGAGGGCAAAATCTAACTCTAGGAGTCTCTTTACGTCCTCAAACTATCGGCGCGAGACATTTTCGGCTAGACTTTCGAGTGAGAGGGCGTGATGGGGTAGGCTTGGCGATACCCAATAACACCTGGGTCTCCGAGACATATCACCTCCCCCGAAGTACCAGTACATCCAGGAAAGTCTGTACTCCACTACTAGGAGAAGTGCATCACGGTAATCCTTAGTTTTTGCCAGGGCTAGACTATCCCGGTATCAAGCCATCCAATGGGTTGACCCGGGTCGAAAATGAGCGGACCCGACCCGACCCAAGCCCAACGAATGTTCAACCTACCCAACCCGGCCCAAGGAAGCATGACCCGGGTTTGCCCAACGAACCCGTTGGGTCATTTAATAAATGAGAAGCTAATGCAGTTAAGAAAAATGTAATTATATTAGGTGTTCTGAGTATTAAATTCCTGCAATGGTACCGAAACGATAAGGTAGAGGGAGCCTACCGGAAGTAATAGGTGAAACAAAGTGAGAGAGGAAAAAATGGTCTGAACAATAAGAGTGTAACTAGGAAGCAGACTGCCAACCACGGAGACACTGAGTTGCTTGAATTGTCTCCGGATTGAGAGAATGGTAAATACTCTTTTAGAATTCCATGTGCTTAGACTACGGTGGTAATCGCAACAAAACAAAGCTAACAAATATTGGGTGGGTTCGTTGGGTAACCCGGGTTTGGCACACTTCAACCCGGCCTAACCCAACGAAACTCAACCCCGAACCCGACCCAAGGAACCCGACCCAACCCAACGATTGACCTGGGTTAACCCACCCAAGGCCCGACCCATTGGATAGCTTGCCCGGTATTCACGACCTTGAGGGATGTTCATCTAGAGAGCTAACTATCATCACTCCTCCCTTCAGAGATTTCCTCACTAGCTCGGTTCAATTGGAGGGTTGTTTTTTTCTTTCTACCTTTTAGTGTGCCACCGTTAGGGTTCGTCGCCGGAGGAGAAGGTTCGGTTGTTATTAGCGGTACCTAGGGTGGAGCTGAGGGTCCCAGTGAATTGGCGGGGTTTGGGTGGCTTCCCTAATGCTTGTTTTGGACGTTTGCAGCTGTAACTTTCCCGCGCTGGCTTACAGTGCGGTGGGTGTTCCCTAACTGCTAAAAGTACTGGTCTCTGGGTGTGGCTTTGGGGCGGTGTTGGAATATATGGACCACGGTTGAACACCTAAAACAACACTTCAACGGCGCCACACCCGAAAATCAACAGAGATCCACCATAAGAGATACAGTCCCCAGTCCTAGCGTTTGTAGATAGAGGAAAAGAGGGAGTATCCAAAATTCCAAAATCATAGAAGTTTCGCAGAAGCCCATTTTGTAGTAAGCAATTCAAGAGTGAAACAACATGCTAGGGTCAGATTGTCTCAGCTCCAGATCAACCTTTTCCAACCACAATGAATGAGGCCTTACGGTCGTCAAGCCCAGGTCGGATAAATATCGCCTGTTTTACCCCTGCAAGACTGTAATTGTTGGTTATTCAACTGTAGTCTCTCTCTTCACTATTTATTCCTCCACCTCCCCCGGGTTTTTGCTCCAGTTACACATACAATCTCACTCATACTACTCTCTCCTGTCTCTGTTGAAACATGCTTCTAGTCTACTGTGGTATCACTCGTACTATTACTATTTCTCCTTACATCAAACCTTATCATACATCCAGACCTCCTGCACTATTAAAGATACCTCCTTACATTTCTTTCATTCCTTATTTGTTTGTTATTGTTATTGTTCGCTCGACCTATTTGTCTCGCTCCCTATTAGTAGAGAGTCAGGGTCTTTCGCCCTTCCCTTGGTGTTCTGTTTTTTCTCAAGCAATCAAGAACTTCTTCACATCTTGCGTTATTGTACCATTCAATATTTTCCACAACAGTTTCCGTTTGCTAACCCCATTTTTCCATGGTCAGAAACCCGAGATCCACTGTTTCATCTTCTGGAATTGGTCTAAGAGTTTCCTCGCCAAAACGCATACCTTGAGAAGTCATTCACCCGGTAACAGTGTAGGAATGTTATTATCATAGTCTTTGAATCATTGGGGCTTAAATACTCCAGCTGTGATATCCCCGGAGTTATATATGTACAGTATATCTTTCCCACAATATAATATGGGTGGGCTATCGGTTCCTGCAATATATTCCATGTGGTCTTCTCCAAGCATTTATGATCCCTCGATCGTGGGCCTACCTGTAGAGTACCTATTACAAAGAAACTAGTTAGTCACATAAAAAGCCGTCTATTGGCCATCCCCCACTCCCCATACTTAAGTCCACAGAGGGGTGGGCTGTCAGATACCCACTAAATACGACAACGCACTGCCTGCTCAGCCATATCATTTATGGTAACCTGGTAACCAGTTCATATGTAGGTACAATATTATGATGTTTATACCATTGTCGACGATGGCCTCCAAAACCTAGGCGCTGTCATACACCATCTTCCTCTATCTAAATAAGATGCTATACACAAGTTATCTATAGCTCAGGGGAAGGAAGAAAGGGAAGTAAAAGACTGTACAAGATAAAAAAGGAAAGAAAAAGAAAAGCGCAGGCAAGAATTTAAGTTACAGGCGGAGAAATGTTAAATGATAGGATGAAAACTGGAAGCTATAGACTGGACCTTTTCACAATAATAAAATAATTACCCCATGCTACAAACTGGGCTCTTCTGTACATTGTAATAGATACTCATAAATCCTCACTCAAGAATAAAAGCGGATCCCAGGCGGGGAGTTCAGGAGGGTTGGTGTTTATGTGCATTCCCATCTCACGGGATTTCCTTCATCTATAGAGGTGATGTCTAAGTAAAGCCGCCACGGGGATATACTCCAAGAGGAGAGGGCAGCGGCTGTTTCCACGAGGCAGGACCTTAAATCGTACTGGAAATCACCGCGTTGCGAGCGCGTAGCAGTACTACCACCCTCTCATGGCCATTCTTAGTAGCGAACGAGAGCGGTGTCTGACCATTAATATCTAGTTTGTCAGGATTGACCTCTTCCCGTGCGAGTAGTATTCGCACCACTCCCGCATGTCCTTCCCAAGAGGCATACAAGAGTGGTGTCCGGTCGTCATCATCTGACTTGTCGGGATTGACCTCCTCCCGTTCGAGTAGCATTTTAACCACTCTCTCATGTCCTTCCCAAGCGGCATACGAGAGCGGTGTTTGGCCGTAATCATCTGGCTTGTCGGGGTTGACCTCTTCCCGTTCGAGTAGTATTTTCACCACTCCCTCACGTCCTTGCAAAGCGGCATACGAGAGCGGTGTCCTGCACTTATTACCTGGCATGTCGGGGTTGACCTCTTCCCACTCGAGTAGAGTTTTCACCACTCCCGCATGTCCATTATGAGCAGCCCATGCAAGTGGCGTGCAGCCAGAAAAATCTCCTCCGTCGATATCATAACATCTCATCTCTATCAAACCGGCTACAACTTCAGTAATCCCGAAAAATGATGCGCAGTGTAGTCCACTAAACGGAAAGCAAGTACTAAAATCCTGAAGATCCAAACCCTCTACTCGCGCTAAAAGCAATTCAGTCGATATCTGACCATAATTCCCCTTTAATAGCTCCAGGACAAGAGATTTTGAGCAGCCAGAGAGCTCCCTTTTAGCGTGGACTCCCCAGTACACAGAGCAATATTCCAGAAATGGTGTGTTTTGGGTATAAGGAGAAGGGCAGGTCGAAAGGGCTTTCACCTGTTGTGAACTCAGATAGGTCAAACAGATTTCCGCCATCGTCGAGTGAGGTCTACTGAATATATCGGGATGAGTGGAAAGATACTCCTGGAGGGTAAAGTGGATCAATCGCACGGTTGATGCCTCCTTATCCACAGCAATAAGTCCTCGACAGCAGTTAACCAATGTCGACATCGAAGGCAGGTTGCGAGTATTGAAGTCCGTGGAGCCTAGCTCGACTGCGAGTGCATGACAGAGCTCATCTGCCCACAACAGCCGTTCTGCATGGCTGATCCACATCAACGCCGCCATCCCGAGTCTCGATTTATCCCCATCTTGCGCCCTTATCCGCGCGATCGTTGCACCATAAACATCTCCCAACTCCGACCCATCTGTCATTTTGCTTAGCTTTTCTTGCCTCCGATATATTGTTGATTCATGTAAGATTGCCTCGATATTTAATGAAACCAGTAGAAACCTAGATATCTATCAGTGGATGATGTGGGGCAGGGTTCCAAGTATCATTGCCCTACGTACATTTCGGATGCAATTCCGGGAATCTTCTCAAGAATATCTGCTGCCAAACTCTCATTCATGGCATCTGGCAATTCATCCTCACCCAGCCTTACACGAAGGTATCTGATTATATCCTTTTCGTTAAGACATAGAGATACACTTATCACTTTTCTGCCAAGACGCTTTTCCATCTCGGCCCGAATATGGGGCCTTCCAGTGATGAATATTCGCGTGCCCTGGGACCTCTCCAGGATCTGATTCAGTGAATCAAGGATCTTGACTCGATGTACCGCCGCACATTCGTCTAAAGCGTCTATGCACACAAATATGCGTGAGGATGTGATAGCCTGTAGCATCTTCACAATATCAGAGAGTTGCGGTCCCCGTCCACCAATGGCCTTTTTCTCCTCTTGAAAGGCCCGCGATATATCCTCCGGAATCGCTTCCATTCCGCTAACTATCTGCTTGAGCAAGGAACCCAGCATGGCTGTGGCAGACTGTTCCTTCCGCGCCGCAAAGTCAAAATAAAAACACGTAACGGTAGTGTTTTGTCCTCTAGCTCCGTCGCACAACCTGTCTACTACCAGCGAACTAACATCGTGGCATGTTAGTACTAACTCTTCCTCTCCTCCTCCCAAGAATAATATTTATCACCTGATGAATGTTTTACCGCCCCCCGGATCTCCATAACCAAACAAGACTGCCTTATCGCCTTCGCCTTCCCCACTCCAATCATGCCAGCTTCTGAATTCTTCGGTTTGCATGAGCCATTCCCCAATGTTGTCGACGCGGCGCTCTTGAATATCCCGATGCCGTAGCCTAGGCTCTAGGGGTGATAGCCAGGCTAGGAGTTGAGACCGATCATCGGTAACAGTGAAGTTGTTTTGCACATTATTAAAAGAGTTCGTGTTAAAGGAGTTGGCATGATATCGAGACATTTCCGGTATTGTGGAGGGGTTATTGAATATGCTCGGTTGAAGGATTTCTGGGAGTTGAACAAAAGTGGGGTCTTCAGCCATTTACTCGAGTAGATAACTGCGGGGCTTCCACCCAAGCCACCCAAAATGTGGCAATCCAATCTCACGTTGATGATGCCAGTTATTTTATGTCCTTGTCCCCACTATACTCGAGTATAGTACTGTACATGATAAGAAATAGAAACATAGGCCACCGAAGCCCGAGTTGCATAACCCTGTACTGTACCAGCAATAAGAATTAAGCAGCCCCGTAGTATGGTCCGTTGACAAAATTAACCGCGGTTCAACCGAGAGGAAAAAACTTCAGCCATGACAACAACACTCCCCCGCCAACCCTACTATTATTAAAACAAAGAAAAAAATCCAAGATGTAAGTATAGGGTATAATACATAGCAAAAATTAATATTTGAGATAGAGAAAGTTCTTTAAGTAGTGTTGAAAGTGCAGGGTGGTGAGGAGGATTGTGTTGCAATCAAATCTTGGAATCGCGGTTAATTTTGTCAACGTACCATATTTCAGCCAGTTTTTTTTCAATCCCACTGCCACCACAATCCTCAAACAATGTCTCCTCCCTTCTTCCCTCCCCCCCCCCTCTCCAAAACTATAGCCCCCCCTCCCCCGTAATAGGTAGTCCAACCAGTAATCCTACGATATGGGTAACCTCATATAGTACCAAAACCAGCGGGAGTTCGATCAAGCCAATGTTCTAACCACTCCCCCAGCTAGCGTTTTCACGCAATCCTAAGTGAGGAGAGGTACCGGTATACCCATAATGCCCACTAGCTGATTCATTATTCTAGTCACTATGTTGGGAGTAGATCTTCTGAGTATCATAATACGGCAGTTAGATCACGAAGTCTATAGTCGAGGGTTGGCAGGAGATGACTTTACTCTTTGGTTTCCTATAACTTAAGCTAGAGGTGTCGGTCCGTTGGCCAGGTCATGTTTAGATAATTTAGCCTATCCCTCCCTCTTACCGGTTTTTGACCTCCTGAAATATTCTACTCATAGTGGAAGGATGTACACTTCACTTCCTACGCCCGTCATAATATTAATATATAAGGCTACCACTACCGGTATCACCAGCTAATGACCACCCAAGTTCTCAACATTCGCTAGAAATACCCCATTCCAGGAATCAGAAATTCCAAAGATCCCGGGAGCCATACGGGGTGGTACTCTTGCATGTAGGCCCGAACCCGGGGCCAAAAGCGTCATTTAACATGCAATCGCACCTGTGTCCAAGAACGCCGCTCAATTATGAGTATGATACCGAATAGTATAAATTTATCTCCGCGGTTTGCCCAGGTGCCAAGGCCTGGAGATGTGGACTTCTATTAGGAAAAATCTCGATTATCTAGAGCCACCCCCGGGGGGCCACGGCCTTCCTATGATACCCAGCCAGAGCTATCCCAGCCCTTGCCCCTTACAGTCCGATAGCTAGATACGAAAACACAGTCAGTTTCACTAAACACTTCCCCACTCCCTCATAGAAAGCCCACCCACCGGGATCTGCCCGGGTGGCCTGGAAGGATGTCAATCCTGCAACCTATGTCCTCTTTCTTTAAAAAAGACTACCGTATTATACGTAACATCATGGGTTATGCGGGGCTATCTGGCTTCATGGGAGACATGCAGATTATAACCTCGACTTGGAAAAAAAAGAGTATACTAAACTTTTGTTGATTCTGTGGGGGTACCCAACTCGGTTGAAAATATATAGTACATACTAAAATCACGCAGACTCCCCGTGAGAATGACCACCCTTGGTGGGTTTTTCCAGGATCCTACATATATTTGGTGAGAAGCTACCTCATGTAAGTTTGACACAAGAAACCACTCGACTTCTAAGTGCATATGAAACCTCTGGTCGGGGGGAGGGGGGCAAAACCTAACTCCAGGAGTCTCTTCACTGCCTCAAACTACCCCCCCTCCGAGGAATTCCAGATAACTGTTGTCGAAAGTGGTTGTTTGAAGGAATTGAGTGGCTGTTCAGATCGTTGGCATTGGCATGAGAATTGCGATAGGAATAACCATCATGCTTGGAATGAAGGAATGACAGGAATCTCTTGAACGGAGGAATGACAGGAATCTCTTGAACGGAGGCTGGCATCACAGTGAGTATGGAATGTTGGAATGTTGCATATCTGGAGGCAGTGCTGGACTAGGAAACTTGTATATATTGACCGTTGTTGTTGTTATGATTGAAGATAGTAATACAAGTGGCGATATAAGGGTTGACTCCGGATTTCAATAACGATTGTGTGATCGGTCGAGTGATACCTGGTGAGTATGATTTAGTAACGACGGCAACAAGTCGGGCGCACCCCGAAGGCAGAAGGGCAACGAGCACACCTGGAGTGGGATTGCGTTATCATACCCACCAGACTTAATTTACCCTTCCCCGGAGTGAATTACAGGATCAAGAAACCACGCCTCGCTATCACAGGAAAACCCCGCAAGACCAAGAAGAATGTCAGGCCAAACTGGAGGCGTTCAATCAGAAAAAACAAAAATGGACAAAAGTAAAAATTGTAGGGCTCACGCAGACAGGTAAGCACTTTTGAACCCCAGAAGATGCCAGCGCAGACACTGAACGTGCATCATATTAATTATGTTTTTACCTTCGCCTAAAAAATGTGATTTAGGACTACGGTAGGTGATAGGAGAGTCTTTTGTCAAGGCTTGCGTTCCTACGAAAGCTGCTCGGTTGACTTGTGATAAGCCAACCCTCCGAATGAGCCTCCATTAGTAAGCCGCTTGATGACGCGATTTCATTGGGTTGGGGAGTGTAGGCCTAGCGGTCAAGAATGAGGAACGGCGGGTGAAGAGGAGGCCTGCAATCCCCTCCACTACCGGCTCTGCGCATCTTATTTTGACGAACGGAAGCGCGTTGACCAAACATCAAGTCTTCCTCATGAACGGTCCCGTCAGAAGCGAATGGCTAAGGCTAAATCTTATCAGTTCCCTACTCGAACTGTCCGCTCTGTTGTCAACTGAAGGTACTCTATCGGTAACCCAAGTAGCGGCTTCCACCGAGAACTCAGCCAATGATAGTCAGGGAACAACAATTCCATCCGCGACCTGGCTGGTGGTCACGCGTCTCTAACCTCCCCGCCAGCAGCTCAGCACAAATGCTCACTTCCGAAGCTCATGCTGTCGTTGCTTCGCTGGAGTCGGAAGAGCCTTCAACTCCTGCACCCCCGATACGCCAGACTGGGGGAGTGCTCTGCCAGCCAGCCCCTCAGCCAGCCCTGGCACAGTTTGGCATTGAGGGTCCCGTGCGAATCAGCTAAAACTACCCTACACCCGTACACGCGAATACGCTAAGCTCGGCCGAGGGTGCTGTCCCGCTGAGCACTCCCCCCAGTCTGCTGGAAAATCCAAAGCTTCTGCTTAAAATGCGATAAGGCCCCGTAAGTAATTCTGCCTATCATGCCAACTCGCCATCCCATTCACACAAACGCAATCACCGCAATCACCGCAATCACTGCAATCATCGCAATCATCGCAATCATCACAGGACCACTGGAGGAGGATGCCCGATCTGATCTCGACGGTAGCCCTGATCGTAGCATTGATAGCCCTCCTGACCGCGGGGCTCCAGCTCACCCAACAACTCCTGGCAACGGGGTACACCATCCGCAAATGCGACCGGATAATCAGCGGGAACTTCACGAAAGGCGGTAAGCGTCACTGGCACTGGCGACAATTCCGGTTCACCGTGACCTACGAAGGTTTAACCTTCTGCCTCCCACTGGGAGTGTACGCGTCGCTGAACGTCCGTCCTACCGTGACCGTGACCCCGGAAACGACGAAGGGGCTCTGGGACCGGGCGGTAGAACTGCGCCCCGAGAGGAAGACCAGTCAGGGGTGTTGGGTTTCTTTTGTGCAGGATATGGCGCCGTGCATCCTTCGCGAGAATCTCGGGAGGAAATGGGAGAGTGGCGACAGGGTTCCGGAAGATCTTACTGTTGCACCGGTGCAGGTTGATATTATCACGGTTGCCTTGCTGTGCGTCGCGGCGGGTATGAAGTTCTCCAGGTACTCTCCTGCAACTGGCGAGATTGGCATGAGCGGAGAAATCGGGGCGATTACTAGTGCTGTACATCCCGTCTTGGGGGGTTTGATGCATTACACCCCTGGCGTTCTAGCGACAACGGATGAAAGCCTAGAAGAGATGAGGATGCACTCAAGGGCAGTGAACCAAGGGAAGGGGGTGTGGGCAAATGCGGTATTCGGAAAGTTCAATGATCGGGGGATTGGTCGCGGGTTCCTAGACTTTACCATGCTCCAAAGAGCAATCCAAGATTCTATGCCGGGCTATGGATGGCTACGACATGAGGGTATAAGAGCCGCAGGGTTCATGGCATTAGCCACAGTGGACGTCTACATCGTTACCCCACCGACATGCATTCACTCCTGGTGTGCGCACTTTGCAGAGGTTATCGTCAAAGCCCATCTCAATGAAATACAAGGCAGGGAGCCAGTGACATACCCTCCAGATTTCCCTGACGCCCGAGCGAGCATGATCGAGAACCATGGTGCCTCATCACCACACATCCCTTGGGATCAACTCGACCACGCTCACCTCGCCAATACAATCCCAGACTTCTCGAAATCTCCCATCGAGCCCCTGCAACCCCTCAATCTTGTGACCCAAGACCTGCTCTCCTGCGGAACCAATGAGACCGAAGACCCCAGTCAATTTGTCACCTCTACCGCTGCTTGGGAGGTGATTATGAATGCCGATGCTGCTTCTCACGCTCTCGAGAAAGAAGTCCCCGGGATCCGCGACTACTCGAATCACGTCGTGGCAGCATCAATCATCCAACTCGGAGATGCCCCGTCGTTGGACCGCGCCACCGCATGGCCACAAGACGTACTAAGGACTTGCAGGACCACCTCAGCGGATGAAAATTTCCCGCCTGAGAAACAGAGGCAGATTTTCGCGCATGCAAAGCTGTCGATGCTTAGGGCGAGTTATCTCACTATTATGTTAAAGGCGGCGGGAAGTGTAGGACCCGGGTTGGCCCGAGATAGTGAGCTAGTTACTGGGCTGGCGTATATGGCGTGATCGGACTTCTGGGAGCTGTATGGTGTGGGTTTGGGCTTCGATTGAATAAGCGTGAAACGAGCGATAGACCTAGCCATCAGTCATCGATCCCTTGGGTAACATGGGTATTATATAATTTATTGCTGGTCCAATATCTTGCAGGGTTTATCCCTTAGACTGTTGGATATCGCTGAAAAAGTGCTCCGATTGTAGACGAGGGATATGGAGCTCGGTGATCTCCTTCCCCCCGCACGCACGCACAAATAGAAAGAAAGAACAACCTTGCCATATGCTACCTGTAGTACCCCGACAGGAGAATGCGAGCAATGCAATATATCATACCATTATCTTAGCGCCGCCAAACCAGCATATATACCAGAATGCAAGATAGCAGATAGACATATTGCCAGATATGCGGCACCGACAATAAAAAGTGATGGTGGAGAAGGAGAATGGATGAGATATTCATGATCGAAAGGGGGAGGTCTACTCATATATACACCCCTATAATATCGTGCAGCCAACAATCCTTACACTACCTCCTCCCCTTTCAACCCAAGTTTCCCCAGTCAGCCAGCGAAATCAGAATGACTATGGTTGGGCGGAGGTTGGGCGTAGCCGTAGTTGGATCTCCATTATAATTGTGTCCAATTTTTATATGATAGTTGGAAATTTCAAGTAGCGGTTCGCCAGTCCTGGGGGAAATGCTGTCACCCCTCCAAAGTCGAATATACCATAGCAGATGACACCGTCACTACTCAGTGCGTCAAGTACTGGGAACCATGTATCCAGAAATACACTAGGTCTCCAACTACGTATCTAGATATGATACAAGGAAAATAAAAGAGAAGATAACTCAATTTATACGATGAAATCTATTACGATCGGCCAAGGTATAGAATCTCAAAAACTCCCCATCATACAATCGCACTCCCACCCCCCCTCCCCAACTTTTTCCTCTCTCACAACATTAGCAGCAGCACTCTTCTCCTCAGAGATTTCCTCACTAGCTCTATCCGATTGGAGTGTTGGTTCTTTCTTCTACCTTTGGTATGCCAGCGTTAGGGTTCGTCCCCCCAGGAGAAGGTTCGGTTGTTATTAGAGGTGCATGGAGTGGAGCTGAGGGTCCAGATAATCGCTGGTGTTTGGGTGGCTTCCCTAATGCTTGTTTTGGACATTTG
>Ga0307509_10007267_pt1 | contig 14550 bp, 19 predicted proteins | sample 10_EM_MG_FD_202245 | JGI IMG/M metagenome (GOLD analysis project Ga0307509, IMG submission 202245) | Populus trichocarpa ectomycorrhiza microbial communities from riparian zone in the Pacific Northwest, United States - 10_EM | ecosystem: Host-associated > Plants > Roots > Unclassified | place... | reverse complement strand
TGTACCAGCAATCATTGGGTTGAAAATAGATTTTAGGTGACGGAAAAGCGGACCAAAAACGTAAACATGTTTAATTTATTTTTGTAATCATTTTTGGTCTACTTAAATAGCCTGTTGCCAGCAGTGTCAAGATCAATTGAGCTCCAATACAAGGTGTCCTGCAAATCCGGCCAGTGTGGGTATCTAAGGGGTTATTATGTAACCCCAATTTTTTTTCGAGAACCTTATCCCTTAAATAAAACCTTAATTAAGGCTTGATCTAAGGTTATTAACACTTTATCTAAAATCTGCTAAATACTGTGGACACTGCTATCACCGTAAACAAACTATAATTCCCTAGCATTAGGCTTTTTTTCTTCCTATAACCTGGAATTCCATCGACTTAGCCTGGTGTCTGCTGGAGGTACATAATTATGACACGTGATTTATATTATTAAGGCTTAATTAAGGGATATTAAAATCTTCCTTTGATACTTAACCTAACCTTTAGGCCTTTAGGTCTTAATGCCAACACTGAATCCGGCCTCAACGAATTCGTACAACAAGATACTTATAACGTTTATACAACAGGATGACTGTCGTTAGATCCACAGTTGAATGAAAGTTCGTCATTAGAAAGGATAGATTTATCATATCTCTACTCCCAGAGAGGGGGCCAGATTTTTGGAAGCGAATCAAAATCGAATGAAAAGGATGGGAACAAACATCGAGCCGCATTTCTTTCAATTCATGTGCTTTAAGGATGGTAGTAAGTACACGGGGAGACTACTATCAATGTCAATAGAACCTAAGTACTCTCAATCACCACCGCTTCAGATCGTTACTGAAAGCCATCCATTGGGCCTGGATGACAGGTCTAACAGCCTGTTCAACAGCAGGGTTGATCACCACAGCACGAACGAGCGTTTGTAAATTATTAGTCTTGGTGGTCAATTCCGACCAGCTTTGGCTGAGAGAGCTCGTGATGCGTCCGACATCGTTCGACATCTGTTGAACTCTGCTAACGTAAACTTCTGTCTTCTTGAGTTTGTTGATATCGTTTCTGAGCGTATTGATTTCCCGTGTGGCTTGTTTGATGGAATCGATGATAGTGTAGATTATTGCGCCTACAAAAAAAGTACGTTGTTAGTGTCTGTGAGCAATGATCGTACGGAGAAGGATTTTACCGATACCAGGGGGGAATGGCCAGTACTATGGAAGTAAACCGTAAGAATTTGGTTTCACGAAGAAGGAATGATACCTGCAATGACCCAGCTCCATTTGTCGTAGTCTGCCTGAAGCTCACGCAGCGATGCTTCTTTCGATGCAAGCTGTTGGTTTAACTCATTGACATGGCGAGCGAGCTGTGAATAAACATATTTAAAGCAAATAGTGGCCGGATAATGTGCGAAACAATCTTACTGTGTTAAGCGCAGCTTGGGAAGCAGCCCGGAAGTTGATGAAGACAGTCTCTGCTGCCTTGGTAAGATTGCTCCCAGTGTTGAGTTCCTGCCATCTCTCCGCAATCGACCTCTCCATTGCCGATACTGAGGTTCCCTTTGCAAATGGATCTTCTTGACCATCTGCAAATTTGATGTAGAATTCTATAGCACTGTTCAAGGACGGAATCAGGCTGGTCGTGATCGTAGATGCTAGCTGAGCCGCATCATTTGAAGACCCGTCGTATACGCCCCTAAAAACTAGGGTTAGTAGTTGAAACCACTGTGGCATGTGTAAGATGGCACTTACTTGAGGAGAGCTGAAATCTGACGATACGAATTTGCAGCGTCGTTGAGCTCGGCGCGGTTGGCTCCCAGGGTCAAAGAGGGAGGCGACAGCGCAATAATTAAACTATTGACATCACTGGCTTGCGCCATGCCTCTGAATTTCCCCACACGATCAGCTGGGCTTAATGCAAATGCCTCGCCCAGTACCCTTTCGTACCCGGGCAAAACTGCAACTTCGTAGGGCGGCGGGGGTTCTTCGCCGGCTATGAATAACGGGGCGCGCATCGATTTAAACGCTTTCGCGAATGATGGGTGTTGTCCAGCTACGATAGAAATGTACTTCTCGCATTGGATATTGACCTCCTCCCAGTTGCTCAGCGCGCCTTTGATCATTTCTGGTGTGAAGTATGCGGGGTTGTTCCTATAGCACAAGTAAACCATCAGGCTGATGCAGAATATTCCGTGGATAAAGTGCGCTTACCACAGATCATAAGTTTTCTGAACATCTGTCAACGTGGCAGAAATCGTTTCCCATACTGTGTGGATAGTACCCATGAGATTGATGATAGTACGGAACAGCGGAATGACTATTTCCAATTGGCTGCGGGTGGCCTCTGAACTCGAGATAATATTCTTTATGTTGCCAATGATGCTAGAAAGACATATATTGAGCATATCTTTCTCTCATCATAAAATAAAGGCAGAAAACTCACGTTGAAAGTTGGCCGGCGTTCACAGCGTCATAAATCATCTCAGCAAAGTTCGCTCCGGCGGTCATATCCAGTCCAACTGCAAGCACACCTTGCCCAAACGCTAGAGCTGTGATAGCAGCAATAGTGAAAGCAGCTCCAAGAATCCCAGTGATGATTGCGTGTGCTTTGGCAGAGTCATATGCCTTCTGCGCGTCATCTAGAGCGGCTTTGTTTGTCTCGATGGATTTGTCGATCTGTTAAATCCCTTATAACTTAGTGAATTGTGGAGAAAACTACTCCTTCCACTGACTTCATCTATATTCTTATCAAGAACCGCTAGCCACCCCTCAAATTCGGTGAGTAGAGCTTGAGTATCGGCAGCAATCTTCTTGGCGTTTTTGCCATATTTCTGGGAATTTTATCAGAATCTATCAAACAATCGAGTGTACGAAGCACAAACCATGACTAGGGGTAGATTCGTCAGCAAGAACTCCTCGAGAGTCAACCCATCATCTGCGTTGATGATCGGCAAAACAACCTAAAGACAGTGAGAGGGATCTCGAAATAAGTAAATTTGACTTAATTGTACCTCCTGGAGTATGCTGTACGCGTTTAATTCCCTTACAATCTCGACTGTTGTGCCTTGAAGTGTCTCGTACTGTCTCTTACAGTTTATCATGACAGAGTAAACCGATGTTTCTACTCCGTTTATATCTGTGACTTTCAGAGAGCTTTAGGTTCAAATTAGAGAGATAATTAATCTTTGAAGTTATGACACGTACTCGACAAATGGTAGCGCGAGTATCTTGTAAAAGTTTGCGACGATTTGGCCAGTTGTCGCACTCATTTCAGGGAGCACGCCAGGTGTGTCGGACGGAGGACCAAATATCGCAGTCACATCACCAGGAGTCTTTGACGTGCGGTCCGTGGTCATCATTTGGAAGGATTTCGCAGCCAGTGTCTTCTCTGAAGCTACCTTACCACCAGCTACTGCACCACCAGATAACAAATGGATGAAATCAGTTCCCACGTCTTCGACACCATTCCACGCAGTCATGCATTGGTCTCCAGTAGTAGGCTGCGGTCCAGGAGTGTCGTCCATGATGCGTGGCACAATGGCAGCTTGTTCCTCTGAGAGCACGACATATGTCTCTGAGAAGGTTGTAAAGAGCGGAATAAGACTTTTGAGAGTGTCCGAGTATTTCTTGATAGCATCGACGAGGTGCACTTGAACAGCCTCAGCAATCATAGCCTTTGGATCTGGGCTGGTCGGGAAGAAGGGGAATAGCACTTTGTTCAGTGGTGTCGAGGTCGTTTTGAGGGGAACGCCGAGAACACCAGCAAGCGAAGATGCGCCCACAACGCCATCGCGGAAGCTCGCAAATGAAAGGATGGGTCTGAGAGTGTCAAATAAAGTCTGGTGGAACCACCACGGGGGACTCGACTTGTCGATATTGACCAACTCGTCATGGAATTGTTGCAAGTCTGCCAAAATGGTATCCAGCTTTGGTAGGTAGGATTGGAAAACGTTGCTATATTCCTGGATTTTTGATCAGCAGAAACATCTCGTCCCAGTGAAGGCTGACGAACCTTATTTAGAGCAGTTAGATCAGAGACATCCAATTTCTGCCACCTCGAGGCCTCTGAGAGGAGAATGGATACAAGGGCATCCCTGTTGGCGATGGCAGGAATGAGAGAAACGATCAAGTCGGCGTAGGATATACAGTTGCGAATAGATGGAAGTGAGCGAAATGCGACTTGAAATTGGATATTCTTTGCATGGACGATGTTGGCTAAGAAACAATGTCATTGATGAGCAGCGGCAGCAATGTTTCTTGATACAACATACGGGCATTTGTGTAGACACCAGGCAAAACGGTGTGCAGGTATGCATTGCTGAGCTGGTTGGAATTGTCCTTGTAAACCTTGGTCAACGCCTTTAGCGTCGACTCCAGTTCACCTGGTAGCAAGGAAGCGTAATCAAAGTTTGTCGCCATTGTGGGTTTGGAGATTGAGTCTTGAGTCCATCATCGATGCACCTTTATACACGCTACGCATCCTACCACATTCCTTCCTTTGTGGTATTTTAGTTCGTTCGCCGTGACCCGAGGCTGATCATAATAGATGTCGTTATCGTGATGAAGATAGTGTCTGGAGGCATGGAATTTCTTAGAAGGAGTGGCGCCATATTAGTGTTCTGGAGTTACGAGGAAGTCAAGAACAATCAAATTTGTCGACTGTCCTTCCATATAGGGTAGAAAAAGTGAAATACGGAAAACTGCATGAAATTTACCATCCACAACCATCAAATCCTCCCGGTGACCTCACAAGTTTGTTCCGGAACTACACAACACCGAAACTCAAGCGGAAACTTGACAATTTGTTTCCGGAACTTGACAACACCGAAACTTGACGTGACTTTTGGAGCATCTACTTGAATGCTTTTTTTAACACAAATATTCTCCCGGTGACGTTACAATTTGTTTCCGGAACTCAACGACACCGAAAAGTTTTCACAAGCCTACTCGTTTCCAGAACTCAACAACATCACTATTTGTTGCCGGAACTCAACAACACCGAAACTTGGCTTATCGGTGTTCGAATTCGTGTGTCTAGTACAGCAGCGTGTGGTTCCATAATGCGGAAGAATTTCGGAGACAGGAGGAATTTTAGAGGGAAACCAACCTGTAACCTCAAGTGAGTAACATATAGCCTCCAGGACATGAGAGAGCCACACTAAAAGAAGGCTGAAGGGTTTAATCTGACACATCTGTAAGGCCAAAAGATGAGGTCTTATTATGACACCGTCAATAACGACCAAAGATGAGGTCCGTGTAATATTTTCCACAAGGAAGGACCGTGAAAGCCTGGTCAAATTTTGACCACCGATATCATTGGTGGAAATTTGATTGTTCTTGACTTCCTTGGCAGCTCCACTCACACAAGACTGGCCTTGAATTTACCCAAAAATATGTGACGGGAGGAACTAACGCTTGGTTGAATTTAGTCCGAAATTATATTCAGGAGATTCAAAAAATATTTTCTGAAGGCAGTCCACCGTACCGCAAATGGTTTAAATACGACGCAGTGTAAACCCTCAGCGTCAACCCCAGTATCACCTCTACTTCCAACTTGAGCCAAACTCAACAACATGTCTAAGATTGTTACTGCTCTCGGGCCTGGCAGAAAACTTGACTCCCTCACCAGCTTTGCTCCTGACTATGTTACCGCTCGTCGGGCATTCAATGGTCTCCTTATCTTTCCTCATCTTGAGGCCATCGAAATCAAGGGCACTTCCCAGTCCAATCTACTATCACTCGTCACGGAAGGGAACAGTCGGTTTTCAGAGTTATCCAACATCGATATTGGACTTGCTCGGAAGGTTATCAGCTATGACGCCGCCTTCTCTGCGCTAGTGGACGCTTTGAATATCCAACTACTTGTCATGACTTTGCAACCGGTAGCCCAGGAGTACGCCGACCACGCTCGGGCTCAATCAGAGGTCAATCTGAAATTCTTCGCCGACGTAAGTCATGCATTGCGTCGACCATACTTATAGCCTAATGATGACACAATTTTTAGTTTACCGACTATATCACTTATGTTGATGTACGTATCGGCGATCTGGACGCAGCGTTAGCGCAGCTCGATGCACAGATACAAGCACAGACCGAAGCACTCGCCAACAAGAATATTGTTGCAACCTTGTGGGAGGTATTGAAGGTCAGTCAATACCGTCCATAAGCCTCAAGGAGGTCGTTTCGATAACCATGCTGGTTTATAGACATTGTACAAACTGGCATCGACTGCTGAAGATTCGGACGTGCAAATTGCGGCTATCCTCGGCGTCACGCTCACTACTATTACAGGCTCGTTCAAAAGTTTGTTTGATGATCAGCTCCGCCTTCAAAGGATCATCTCCAGTTTGAAAGGTCTCCGTACCCGAACCCAGGATCTGAAAACCAGATTTGTTGCCTTGAGCGGCAGTCTCAAGACCGTCAGCACCGGCTCACAGAGTCTTTTAAATGTCTGGGACGACGTGGCAGCTCGCATGGGCACCGTCGCTGAGGACACGGACTCAGTTCCTGCTCCCGAAGCCAAGCAGCTCAAGAATGCGTGGGCCAAAGTCGCGACTGATGCCAAGGACTATATCGATGTCCTTCAAAGGCCCGCATCCGGCACTGCCAACGCTAGTGCTGTAGAATCCCATCGAGTCATAATTGCCAAGTTCAACGCTATTCCCAAGGTTCCCATTACCGCGGCCGAAATCCGTTTGCATAAATTGGCTGCTGCACACGGACACGATGCTCTATATGCCCCAGGACTCTCAAGTCGCTCTAAAATCAACGTCGCCACTAGGTAAGACCTCCTCTTTTGGTCAATCTGCCCATCTACAAGCGTTCTAATCCTTTGCATAGCAATAGCGATGAAAAGGAGGTTGAAAAAGTTCTTGGGTGCGCATATTATTCCACAAATTGATTTATTCCCAAGACGTTTATGTTCAATACACACAGGCCTCCAGATAAAACTCAGAAGAGGCTCGAAGATTTGGCTGATAGTACTGGACGCGTCATCGACCAGTTTAATGTGAGGAAATATTTTTCTGTCTTGGATCCACTCCTAACCACTTTCGTATCATAGACTCTGCTTCAGCAACCATACCTTGACCAGTACAAATGCACTAGTCCTATCGATGGCTCTGACTCCGATCTGTATACCGTCATGAACTTTTACCGCAACGAGTACCTCAAATTGCAACAGGACACACTCCCCGTTGCCCGCGATTTGCATGCTTACGCTGCACTACAGGCGTCGCTCCTCCCTTTTGTTGTTCCAGACGCCCAAGCACACGGGACTGACTTGGCCATGAGCCTGTTCCTTGCTACTAACACACCTCTTGTTCAGGACTATCTGAAGAATGCAACAGCCCTATCCGAACGTTCGTGAGTTACTGATTGGGTTGGAATGGAGGTGTTCAGTTTATTAATGAATAATTCTAGGACCAAAGTGAAGAATGACTGGGACAACGTTGTAAACTTGGTGAACAAGTTAATAGCTGAATGTGACCAGAATATCACGACGTGAGTTCACCTAGTTATTATACAGACTCATCACTGATTTTTGGGTAATAGGTTTAATAATAGCATCAATGAACTCACTGAGCAACAGAAAAAGATGACTCTTTACGCCTGTCTTGCTATTTTTGGTGCATTCCTCGCTTTTACTGCGGCTGTTTTCTTGCCAGGAGTAGGAATGCTGGTTGCCCTTGGCATTGGAGGTGAATTAAATTTAAACTACGTCTTGCCTGATATATTCTGAATCCTTGACCTATTTCTACCAGCTATACTTGGTGGGATTGGTGTATGGCAGGCCATTTCATCAGGAAAGGTTTGTCGATAATCGCCTTCGCTATTAATTTTTTTATTGAGGCGAATTGCAGCTCACTATTGCTATCAATGACTTGAGGGCCGCCGTCGGCAACGCCGAGAGTACTAAAGCTAACCTTCAGGCGTAAGCACACCAATTTTGCCAGAATGCTTACTGGTGTCATAACATTACTATTTCTACAGGCTGCTTCCATATGCCACTAGTGTTGCAGAAAGTCTATCCTCGATATCCCTCATTTGGGCCGATATAACCACGGCGTTGACGACTTTGGATGCGTTTTATAGAGTCTTGAGCGGTCCAACGGGCCCTTTGGTGCTCAATGCTTTGAGGCCGCAGATCATTAACAACTGGATGGCGGTTCAGAAGGCCGTTGATGATTATATAAAGGTGGTGTCAAAGTAAAGGTGGTATCTCCTCCAAGACTGTATATTTCAAGAAGCTTTCAAACGCGCGGATCGCTCAGCCCTGTATTATAGCCTGTAGGAGTAGAACATTGCCCTCAGATTTAGCATAACATGGACTCCATTACTTTCTAGTGACATATTTTGACAGCAATTTACTTTGCGCCTTTCATCGGACCATTATCATTGCTCCACGCGTATCAGTGCAGGGCAGAGCTCTCGACACTCTCGACGTGGTTTCCCCAGTGCGGGTCGGACAGATTGATGGCCTCAGAGATATGAAATTTCAAATCATACACATCAATTAACTACTGAGTATCTGCACCTAGCATCAACCACAAGCCACTAGGTTATAAATTCAACACTGGGCCACACCACCTTTCCCAGACCTCTTCTCACAACACTTGTGGAAGGCCTCTTGATTGCCGTTCGCAACAGCAAAGTACCTGCTGTTGGCCCAACAATAACAGTCCCTGCGAATTCCCAACTCGTGCATGCAGAGTTCCGTATTTCTCCACGCGCTGTTCCCGTTGCCTTCAGAGCATCTGATAGTTGAGTCTTCATCACCACAACCCTTGACTAAAACGATGTGTTCATGATCAGGTACTTATTTCGCATCACGGGAGAATTCACATACCTTGAGTTGCAGCGAGTGCAACGATGGCAATGTAAGCAATGAAACGCATGTACATGGGTGCAATAAGGAAGAGGCGCGGGGTTGGCAATCTAGACAATTTGGTCGGACGATGCAAAAAATCTGCGGGGACGCGGAATGAGGATTGCCATCGAAAATAAACTGGTTTATATATTCGTTGGTGAGCCAAAATCCTTGTCCTTATTCGCTCCCGTCAAATCCGATTTTCGTTTCGATGACCTCAAGGAGTGCATTGATTTGTTAAACCGAGTTAGAACCAATTTAGCCTAGTGTGTTTAGTGGCGATCAACGGCAACATGATGCGGCAGCCAACCTCTCTTCCAGCCCACCTTCTGCCCCGCAAGCAATCTCTGATTTTTTTAAAAAAAAAACGAGCTTCGATCGGGGTCGTATCCAAGGAGGCTTTATGCTTGAAAATATTCACCAGAGCGCCCATACAGCTGCATGATCCCGGCCCCGGAATTTGCCATAAGGCACCATCAACTGTCAGTACGCCCAACTTGGTGGAGCAATTATACATGCAAACAGGCACCAACAGTGACAATGGGAGAATCGTGTGAGAACATGCAAATTCAACGATTTTTGTCGACGGTCGAGTGGTGCAGCCATACCCTCCTCGTTCGTAATTGGGCTTTTCCGGGCAGATATCCACATCAAAAAGAGACTCGGAAACCCTTCGGTCTTATCCTCTTCTTCCCGCACGACTATGCCAGAGCCTGATGTGTGCATTTAACCCGCTCTGTTCTTATTCGCAGTATTACAGGGTCGTCTTGAATTGGCAGTTCGATAAACCTGTGATAGCCAGTGGCCGGAAGACATCCCGAAGGCAAACATATAAACATGTACCAAGTGCGTGGCAGGATTCCCAGTGTGACCACGCCCTGATACCATTCAAAATGACACCGCCTCCGCCAAGTTTGCGATAGGGACTAAGTATGAAACGAATGACTTTGACTTTGGCAATGCTCAGTCCTGGCGAGCTCTGTGCACCAATTCCCCCACCTCTGTGTCCATACCCTGCTTGACTCTGCCGCTCGCTTGGACTCATTGTGGGACATAAGTGACCAGAAACCTTGCACCACGTGAACTTGTGGAGTACACGCCAACTTCCAATCCACATATGTTGAAATTTATATTCCAGGTTCCACCAGGGTCCAGCACCCATGCCGCACTGGAGTGGCGGTGCGCCTCATGCCTCGGAGACCCAAGTCCCTGCACGCTCGTTAGAAGTGGCCGACCGCAGTATACCATGTGTCCATCGCACAGTCTCAAGCATATTCTCGTTCTGTTCTTTCCTGCCTTGTGTTGGCATAAGCACCGCTTTGTTGAACTGTAACAAAGGAAGGCGGCAAGTCTAATGCGAAAATTGCTCTTACACTTCACCGCCTTATTCATTGAACTCGAGTGTTGTGAACATGCCTCGTGTCTGCGTTCGGTTTCAACACAGACATCGCATCGCTCTGCGTAGCATGGGCGTCTAGAGAACCTGAATATAAGGATGGGCTTCTTTTGTCGGCCACCAAAGAATTCCAAGCTTCCGACTCTTCAAGTCCCCCCACGTTCGCTACCAAGATCCCCAAAATACTTGGTGTGTACAAATTCCAATAATATTGTAGTGGAAAATATTAACATAACCGCAGCATCATCATTCTAGAATGGGAAAACAACCCGGGTTTCTCCAGAAATGCGCCAAAGTCCTCCTCCAATGTTTCTGGCCCCAAGACCCCACCGATGCCATCTACGAGAAAGCCACAGCCGCCTATCAGAAATACCAGTCTTCAAATAACCCACAAGATCTCAAGTTTGCTCTGGACAACTTCGAAGCTGTCCTCGCTGCTCGTCGCGCTGCCGACGGAGAGCATCCACAGCTCGCAGTGACACTCACAAATTATGCCGCCGCCCTCTGGGCACACTACGAGACAACAGGTCGTCCTGAAGCCGATCTGCGGCGGGTCATCAGTTTCAACAAAGAAGCACGGGATATTTGGTGCAAGATCACCCCTCGTCCAAAGGGATACCCCATCCTCCTTACCAACCTAGGCAATGCCTACTTTGAAGCTTATTGCCGCGATCGCAATCCCGATGTCTTCCAGAAGGCGATCGCTGCATATGAAGCCGTACAAGACGATGAAACATCGAATGCCCAAATCCGCAACACGGCACTGGCTCGCCTAGGTATCACTCTCTGGACCCGGTGTGATCTTGAGAAGATGAACCGCCGGCTGGACGAGGGCATCGACAACCTTGAAAAAGCACTTTGGGTAGCTTCCAATCCACCCACGAACGACAACATCCTCAGGGCATTGTGCCTTGCGAGCCTTGCGAACGCTTATGACGTACGATTTCAGCGATTCAAGCAAGCCGAAGATTTGGAGCACGCCATTCAGTATGGGGATGACGCACGCTCGTCCCCTCAGGCAAGTCCAAGTGAGCACCAGGCATCTTTGTACAACCTTTCTCGCTTGCTTTGGGCAAGGTATCAACGCATGCAAAATCGGGACGACTTGGATGGGGCGGAGACAGTTGCGAAGGAAGCACAGGGTATGGTAGGGAACGGCGAGCTGAAGACAAAGATAGATGGCATATTGAAAGCCATGGAGGTTGAGAAAATTAACTTAGCATCATAGGAATTCATTTTTACGCAACATGCTTATAATACCTGCACTATAATAAATTTCTTATTATATGTAAAGTTTAAACCTGGAGGCCGGAAATGACTTTCTGGTAACACGCCAACAATATTCGCCATCCACCGCGGCCATTGAATGCGTATTGGCGGTAAGAAAAGGTGTCGACGTTGAGTACTGAGTAAGTCTCAGTGCCGTGGTGCCGCCTACGCCGGCAATTGCCATACTGACGTTCAACCTTCTGTTCTAACTTACTGACCAAACCTTTCCACCACTACTATAGTACCGGTCTGTCATGAACTGAACAGCTGTAGTAAATGTAACACGTGACGAGGAGAACACAAACACAAAATTTAAATGAAACATACTTTAAAAACGGAAATATTTCCCGCTTGTGGCGCTAGATTAGGTACCGCTAGATACAGCTATTTTCAGTCTACTTTCAGAACACAAAGTCCATGTAGCCCAAAACCGAGCCTGTTTGAACTTTGAAGTTGGTTTGAAGGCCTAAAATTGGCTCAAGTGAACAAAATTTCCAGCTATAACGGGTAAAAGTTGGACATGAATAACCTGTCCCGCGAACAAGTTAGGTAACGGGTAACATGGCATGAATCACCGGTCGGAGTAGTACAGTAATAGAATGTATGTGCTGTGGGTAATTTGGGCAATTCGGGTATGACATATGTAGGCAGGCCAGTGTTACGGGTCTTACGTTAAGCTCGCTCGTCAGGAGCTTCAACTATGGCGCATAAAGTGTACAATTATTATTACGCAAATATTTTCTGTCTGTGCGAATATAATTAGGGTATAAACATGCATTTCCGGGAAATTCTAGTCAAGGATGTCAGACTAAATGTTGAGCGCACTTTAGGCCTGGCGCGAATAATTTTTCTTTCCATTCTCTGGGGAGCAATTTTTTTTTACAAGTACAGCGAGTACCCTATGTGTCGATCCATTGCGGGATGTGTCGCTGGCCCGATTTGGGGAGTTTTTATACTGCTAACCATCCACTCATATTCCTGCCCCCGACCGTTTGAGAGTGTCAGTCACTCAATCAATAAATTATGGAAATGTAGGTACACTCATTTAACACTCATTACATACAACCTGATGGTCGTCATTCAAAATTCTGACATTGGGCGTACCCGTAAGTTGACTACTGATCGATAGAAAAATGCGAAGATTAATTCCTGTTACATAAACCTCTCGAATTATTGCATTAAGCGTCGGCTGTGAAAATTTCCAAAGCTTTCTCTGGATCCTCCCAATGCAACTGAAAATAATAGGCAAGTTAGTTGTGACTTTGAGTTAGATTGGTGGAGCGGGAGACGCACAAAATGATTAGCACCTTTCACGACCTTGTATTTAATACTGTCGCCTAATCCTGCTTCCTTTAGATCGTCCTGGGCTGCCCAGAGACCAGACAATGCAAATGATGGACTCCTATCGGCACAAACGAACGTAGTCTTCAATTTAGGTAACAGGGCAGCAGTTTCAGAGCCACCAAAGGCCTTGCGGAAAGTTGCTTTGAATTGTTCTGCAAAGAAGAAGAGAAGAGGAAGGTCAAGTCCGGCTTCCTGGCCGTAGGTTGCAATGTGGCTGAGGTCGTGGCTGAAGATGGTGGGGACCTTGTCAGTAGATGGGAGGACATATTCGAGGGTATCGAGATCGCGCTTGGAGTAGTCGCCATTATCGAAATAACCGGTCACCCATTGTCCGAACATTGGCAGACGGAGATTTTCAGGCATGGTAGTGTCCACCAAGGGCGCCCAATTCCTTTCAGGAGTCGGAAGACCAAAAATGATCGGCGCAGGATCTAAAAAGCGCCGTGAGATTTTCTGGACGATAAAAACCGAATGGCTCACCATAAACGACGAGAGCGCGAACATGCTGAGCAATCCGGGAGCGCACATCGACTGGTAAAGTTGGTGCATGTGCAACGGTGGCTGCAGCGAATAGTGACCCCATGGACCACCCCAATACAATGCTCCCGCCGGTTTTGCCATCGTCGGAAATGGGCGGCAAACCAAATTTCTGCGTGAATATATCAATAAAAGAGCCGAATTCGTGTCCCCGAGCCTCCATGAAGGAGGCTCGTTTCTCTGCATCGTCATCCACATTGATGATCAAGTTGATCTCCTCGGCATTGAATGGGGTGGAGCCTGCAAATGGCCGCCTGTTGATGGCGACAAAACGAAATGGCTTAGCGGATGCAACTGATTGTACCTTTTCGTATATAACTAGGATAAAGAGACTCATAAAATATTTAAGTCAGAATCGAATGATTCAACATACGATTGGTAAAGCACATGCCATGAATTGCGAAGATCGTGGTGTAAGGAGACTGTTTGGGGGCACCGCTGTCGGTGTAGGCCAACTCAACGCCGGGGCTGACAGTGATGGTATTGAAGGACATAGTCAATATGGTTATAATAAGCTGATCTCTGGAAGCGGTCTTATAACTACACGATGGCAATTGTCACTGGCTTTCAAATTCCCATACGTTCCACGTCAGGCATAGACCATGAGAATCGCATCTCAGAAACCGATCTTTTCATCAAGGTCACTTGCCTTCACAGATCTGACGAATGACTAAGGCAATAGGCTCGAACATGGGATATGGTCCGTTTGCGGTGTTGACAGTACAAATCTGGTGGTATGATTCCAAGAATGGAGTTTAGATGTAACGTAATCTTCCATCCGCGACGGCCAATTCGCCGTGTCAGTCACTAGGATATCACTTCGTCCGCGGAGGACGACTCATTTATTCATGGCGGTAAAACATCTCCGATGTTTTACAGCATATTTTTACCCTGAACACGATGTCGAAAGAATCTGTTGGGCATTTCCGATCGAGGCATCAGCCAAGCGAAACCTGAGATTTCTCCCCGCTATGGAGTGTTCCAGAGTGCTTGATAAGAAGGGAAGTAGTATACATTGCTGATTATGATGCCGTATATAATTATTCGAGCCTGTGAATGCAAAAACGGTGCTCGGTAAAACCTTGACATGTCAAGTTTTATCGATTACTTACTACCAATGTGCTATTGGTTTTTTTGACAAGCACCAGTAACCAGATAA
>Ga0307509_10007266_pt1 | contig 14552 bp, 11 predicted proteins | sample 10_EM_MG_FD_202245 | JGI IMG/M metagenome (GOLD analysis project Ga0307509, IMG submission 202245) | Populus trichocarpa ectomycorrhiza microbial communities from riparian zone in the Pacific Northwest, United States - 10_EM | ecosystem: Host-associated > Plants > Roots > Unclassified | place... | reverse complement strand
TCCGGTTTTGTACGAGCCAGTAAAGAAATAACCGTCAAACGCTGTGCTGAGCAAAATCTCTCCAACACTCTTTGCGCCAATGGCCAAATGAAATACCGAAGAAGGAACACCCGCTTCTTTCAACAACTTTTCTATTTCAAGTCCCGTGAGAGAAGAATATTCCGAAGGTTTATACATTACTGCGTTGCCGGCAAGCAACGCGGGAACAAATACATTCACACCAACGAGATAAGGATAATTCCAGGCAGAAATATTAGCGATAACACCCAGCGGTTCGTAAATAATTTTTTCTGTGAGTCCGGATTGCTGAACCATTGTCTCATCTGAAAGATATTTCACGGCATTTTCCGTCAACCACTGAATGCGAGCACAAGCTCCATTAATTTCATTTCGTGATTGCTGTAGTGGCTTGCCGACTTCCGAGGTTAACACCGATGCAAGCAGTTCAATATTAGTTTTCAACAGTTCAGCAAATTTTTGTAAAATCTTGATGCGGGTTTCAAGCGATACTTTACTCCAATCGTGCTGTGCTGATTTTAGATCTGAGAATTTCTTGCTTATTGATCTTTCATCATCCTCTGGAATGTCTCGAATGATTTCTTCGGTAGCAGGATTAATGATTTTCATTTTATAGACATAAGATGTAAGACATAAGTATCAAGACTATTTCAAGCAGTGAGCCAAAAAATTCTTCTTAATATTTTGAGACAATGGATTCTCTTGATCTACCATTCGTTCTGGATGCCATTGCACAGCAAGCAAAAAAGGTTTGTCTCGTTCCGAACTCTCAATCCCTTCTATTGTTCCATCATCGGCCCAGCAATTTGCTTTCATTCCTTTCCCTATTTTGTCTATAGCCTGGTGATGGGAGCTATTAACCTCACCTTGAGTTGCCCTTGAAATTTTATTAAGTAGTGTCGCCGCCTCAATTCCAATATTATGAATTTTATCATCCTTCCAAATACGCGTATGTACTTTGTTCAATTCACCGAGATCTTGCTTCAACGTTCCTCCCAATACGCAGTTAATCAGTTGCAATCCTCTGCATATCCCTAAAACAGGTAAGTTGTTCTCTTGAGCCTTTTTAAAAGTTGCCATTTCAAATTCATCACGCTTTTCTTCAAACTCAGATGGTGCATTTGGGTAGTGAATTTCTTTACCATAAAATCGTGGATGAACATCTTCTCCCCCGGTCAGAACTATGCCATCACATTTTTTTATATCATCAAGATTTGAAAACTGATAACCGAGACGAATAACCTCGACATTTGGTTCAGCTAAAATCCATCTTTCGTAATTGAGGTATTTCTCGCAGTCGGTGATGCCAATGACTACTTTCTTGCTCACAAGGCTTTCAAATAAAGTTGTTTGAAGTCTTCTCGCGATACCGGCTTGGGATTATTGGGATGAGCAAAATCTGCAATGGCCAGATCGGCGAGCGTTTCAATATGTTCTTGCTTCACTCCAATTTCACGAAGCTTATGCGGAATATTTATTCTTGAATTTAGATCAAACAAATATTTTACGACAGCTTCACCGGTTTCATCTTTCAATTCCAGCGTTCGTGCAATACGTTTGAATTTACTTTCAAAACCTTTGATGTTAAACTCCATTCCATAAGGAATATTCACTGCGTTCGCCAAACCATGATGTGTATCCAGTAAAGACGAAAGTGGATGTGCCAGTGAATGCACCACACCCAGTCCTTTTTGAAAAGCAATCGCACCCATTAATGAAGCAATCAACATTTTACTTCGCGACTCAAGATCTGGTTTGTTCACCGCTTTTTCCAACGACTGACTGATCAATGAAATTCCTTCAAGCGCAATGCCTTCACACAATGGGTGCGGTATTTTCGCCACATAAGCTTCCATATTGTGTGTGAGTGCATCCATGCCAGTTGCTGCAGTAATAAATGCAGGGAGCTCCATCGTGAGCATAGGATCAGCAAAAACAATTTTTGCCAACAGCTTGGGAGAGAATAATATTTTCTTTTGATGGGTAATATCATCGGCTATGATTGCACTACGACCAACTTCACTCCCAGTTCCAGCCGTTGTTGGAATTGTAATAAAATGCGGAACATCATTGGTAACATAGACATCGCCACCAATCAGGTCATCGTATTTAAAAAGATCTTCACGATGATTCACGCGCAATACAATCGCGCGCGCGACATCTAACGCAGCACCGCCTCCAATACCAACGATTGAATCACGTTTGGCTTGATCAAAAGCATCCGTTCCTTTATACACGTCTGACTTCACCGGGTTTTTGTGGATGTCGTGAAATACCTCCGCCGATAAATTCTTCTTTTGAAGATCAGAGACAATCGTCTTGAAGAAACCTAATTGAACTACCGTTGGATCGGTCACGATTAACGGTCGCGATAAATTATTTTTTAAAAGATAATCTCCAAGTTCATTGACAGCACCAGCTCCAAAACGGATGGTAGTTGGAAAATTGTATTGATAAACTTTATCGAAGGTCATAAACAAAAATAGCTAATTCTTTTGAAGAGAATTAGCTACCTGAATTACGTTATCGTTAAGCGATTTACGCCTCTCCCATCGTCCCGCCAAAGTTCATGGGGAAAGTAGGCAAATCATTGGTCTGTTTAATCGGGCCGAAATTGGCTTCGTATTTACTGATGTTGTCTTTCAGTGCAGCAAGCAAACGCTTGGCGTGCTCAGGAGTGATTACGATTCTTGATTTTACTTTGGCCTTTGGAACGCCTGGCATCAACCTGATAAAGTCAATCACAAACTCGCTGTTGGAGTGCGCGATCATCGCCAGGTTAGAATAAACACCTTCGGCAATTTCTTCCGAAAGCTCAATGTTGATCTGGTTTTGAGGAGGAGGAACGTTTTTGTCTTCTGCCATAATAATTCATTTGATGATTTAAAAATTTGAAGATTGCTTAAAAAGAAAAATGCGAATGGATTTAAACCCATTCGCATATTTTCAATTATCTCATCTTCAATTAGTCTTGAAGTTCTCTTTCCTTCGTTTTGCGTTCCGGAGCATTCAACAATTGTTGATACTCTTCTTCCGAGCCTACGATCAGGTTTTCGAAATGACGCTGACCTGTACCGGCCGGGATCAAGTGACCCACAATCACGTTCTCTTTCAAGCCCATGAGTTGATCTGCTTTTCCACGGATAGCGGCTTCGCTCAATACTTTCGTAGTTTCCTGGAACGATGCAGCCGACAGCCAGCTTTCTGTTTTCAATGAAGCCTGAGTGATCCCTTGCAACGTTGGTCTTGAAACTGCTGATAATGCATCGCGCACATCCACCAATTTCTGATCTTTTCTGCGCAGTGAAGAATTTTCATCGCGCAACTCACGACCAGAAATCAACTGACCTACTTTCAAGCGATTTGAATCTCCAGAATCCAAAACAATTTTCTTATCGAGGATCTCGTCATTCACTTCGCGGAATTCAAATTTGTCAACGTATTCGCCTGGCAAGAACGTAGTATCACCTGAATCGATGATTTCCACTTTCTGCATCATCTGACTTACGATACATTCGATGTGCTTGTCGTTGATCTTCACACCCTGCAAGCGGTACACTTCCTGGATTTCATTCACCAGGTATTCTTGTACGGCAGTCGGGCCTTTGATCGACAAAATATCAGAAGGAGTAATCGCGCCATCAGACAATGGCTGGCCTGCTCTTACAAAATCATTATCCTGAACCAGAATGTGCTTGCTCAATGGCACTAAGTAACGCTTCTGCACTCCGTCTTTCGACTCGATGAAGATTTCGCGGTTACCGCGTTTGATACCACCATAGGTAACAACACCATCAATTTCAGAAACCACAGCCGGGTTAGAAGGATTTCTCGCTTCAAACAATTCCGTTACACGTGGCAAACCACCGGTGATGTCGCGCGACTTACCCATCGTGCGAGGAATCTTGGCAAGTACTTGACCCGCTTTAATTTTCTCGCCTGCATCAACTGCCAAGTGAGCACCCACAGGCATGTTGTATCCTTTGGTATCACTCTTGCCATTTACGATGACAGAAGGGTTTTTCGTTTTATCGCGTGTATCCGTGATCACTTTTTCACGGTGACCTGTTTGCTCATCCGATTCTTCTTTGAAAGTGATACCTTCAATGATCGCCTCGTAGCTAATCTCTCCATCAAATTCAGAAAGAATAACCGCATTGTAAGGATCCCAGTAGCAAAGCTCTTCACCCTTTTCTACTTTCTGTCCATCTTTCACGCGAAGGAATGCACCATAAGGAACGTTGTTCGTAATGAGAGCACGCTTCTCAGAATCCAAGATCCTGATCTCACCTGTGCGACCCATCACCACCTTCACTTTATTGTCGTCTTTATCTGTTGTATCGACCGTACGAACTCCTTCGAGCTCAACAACACCTGAGAATTTCGCTTTGATGTTTGCATCAACAGCAATGTTGGAAGCTGTACCCCCCACGTGGAAAGTACGCAACGTCAACTGTGTTCCAGGCTCACCGATTGATTGCGCGGCAATTACACCAACCGCTTCACCTTGCTGTACCACCTTTCCGTTAGCCAAATTGCGTCCATAACATTTAGCACAAGCGCCAAATTTAGTTTCGCAAGTAAGTACTGAACGAATCTCAACTTCTTCGATGGCCGTCTCATCAATTTGCTTCGCAATCTCATCAGTTATTTCTGCATTCGCAGCACAAATCAATTCTTCAGTTACCGGATCATAAATGTCATGAACAGAAGTACGACCTACGATACGTTCTGATAAAGGCTCAACGATATCTTCGTTGTCCTTCAAAGCCTTCACGTTCAAGCCGCGAAGTGTTCCACAATCCTCTTCGTTGATAACTAAATCCTGTGCAACGTCTACTAACCTACGTGTTAAGTAACCGGCATCAGCAGTTTTCAACGCTGTATCCGCTAAACCTTTACGTGCACCGTGAGTAGAAATAAAATATTCCAATACATCCAGTCCCTCTTTGAAGTTGGAGAGGATCGGGTTTTCAATGATCGCACCAACAGAGCCAGCCAAATTTTTCTGAGGCTTCGCCATCAATCCGCGCATTCCACCCAACTGCCTGATCTGCTCACGTGAACCACGGGCTCCTGAGTGCATCATCATGTAGATAGAGTTGAATCCTTGCTGATCTTCTTCCAACTGCTTCATCAGCGTGTTGGTTAGCATGGTGTTCGTGCGAGTCCAGATATCAATTACCTGGTTGTAACGTTCATTGTCAGTGATCAAGCCCATCATGTAGTTATTCCAAACAGAGTCAACTTCTTTCTGTGCATCTTCCACCAACTTCTTTTTCTCAGCCGGAACTTTCACATCACCAAGACCCATTGAAAGACCCCCGCGATACGCCATTTGGAAACCAAGCTCTTTGATTTCATCCAAGAACTTCGCGGTCTTAGCTTGACCTGCCAATTTATATACATCAGCAATGATCGTCTGCAATTTTTTCTTCGTGAGCAATTCATCCACATAGCCTACTTCTTCAGGAACTACCTGATTAAAGATCACGCGACCAGTAACTGTTTCAATTAATTTTCTTGAAACATCACCAGTCTTCTTGTCTTTTAGATTGGCCTTTACTTTAATGATTGCATGCTTGGAAAGCTTGCCTTCATTATATGCTACTACAACCTCATCAGCAGAGTAGAAAGTTTTGCCTTCGCCCATTTCGCCTTTTCTTCCTTTCGTCAGATAGTACAATCCTAACACCATGTCCTGAGATGGAACTGTGATAGGCGCACCATTGGCAGGGTTCAAAATGTTGTGCGATGAAAGCATCAATAAGGAAGCTTCCAATACAGCTTCTTGTCCAAGTGGAACGTGAACGGCCATCTGGTCACCGTCAAAGTCAGCGTTGAACGCAGTACAAACGAGCGGGTGTAACTGAATAGCTTTTCCTTCAATCAACTTAGGTTGGAAAGCCTGGATACCAAGTCTGTGTAACGTTGGGGCGCGGTTCAAAAGAACAGGATGCCCTTTCAATACGTTTTCCAAAATATCCCAAACTACAGGATCCTTACGATCTACAATTTTCTTAGCCGACTTCACCGTCTTCACAATTCCTCTTTCGATGAGCTTGCGAATAATGAATGGCTTGAATAATTCGGCTGCCATATCTTTTGGCAGACCACACTCATGCAATTTCAATTCAGGACCAACAACAATTACGGAACGACCTGAGTAGTCAACACGCTTACCCAATAAGTTTTGACGGAAACGTCCTTGCTTACCTTTGAGCATATCGCTCAACGATTTCAATGCACGGTTACCATCGCTACGAACAGCATTCACTTTACGTGAGTTGTCGAATAATGAGTCAACAGCTTCCTGAAGCATACGCTTCTCGTTACGAAGAATAACTTCAGGAGCTTTAATATCAATCAATCTCTTGAGACGATTGTTACGAATAATAACGCGTCTGTAAAGATCATTCAAATCGGATGTAGCGAAACGACCACCATCCAACGGCACAAGAGGACGCAATTCAGGTGGAATCACTGGAACCATTTTAATGGTCATCCACTGTGGCCTGTTTTCCACGCGAGTATTTGCTTCGCGGAAAGCTTCCACCACTTTCAATCTTTTCAATGCTTCTGCCTTGCGTTGTTGTGAAGTATCAGTCGCAGCCTGATGACGCAATTCATAAGAAAGTTCATCCAACTTCAAGCGGCTCAACAACATCTCGAGTGCATCGGCACCCATCTTGGCGATAAATTTCTTAGGATCGTTATCGTCAAGTAATTGGTTTTCGCGTGGCAATTTGTCCACGATTTCTAAATATTCTTCTTCCGTTAAAAAGTCAAGACGATTTACGCCATCTTCTTCTTTAATACCGGCTTGAATTACTACGAATCTTTCATAGTAAATAATTTGATCGAGCTTCTTTGTAGGAAGTCCGAGTAAGTATCCAATTTTGTTTGGTAACGAACGGAAATACCAGATGTGAGCAACAGGTACAACCAGTTCGATGTGACCCATGCGTTCGCGTCTAACTTTCTTCTCAGTCACCTCCACACCGCAACGATCGCAGATGATTCCTTTGTAGCGAATACGCTTATATTTTCCGCAATGACATTCCCAGTCCTTTACTGGACCGAAAATTCTTTCGCAGAACAAACCACCCATTTCAGGCTTGTACGTCCTGTAGTTGATGGTTTCAGGTTGAGTGATCTCGCCATGTGAGCTTTCCAGAATCGACTCCGGAGAAGCTAAGCTAATGGTGATCTTGGAGAAGTCGTTGTTGATCTTTTTATTTTTTCTGAAAGACATGTGTTGTGTTATTTCAGTTAACTAACTCATTTATAAATCCAGTGTCAATGGTCGATAGTCGATGGCACTATTGACCATTGACTATCGACAATCGACTATTTAATCCATCGTAATCTCTAACGCGAGACCACGCAATTCATGTACTAACACGTTGAACGATTCAGGGATATTCGGCTTGCGCATGTTCTCCCCTTTCACAATTGATTCGTATGCTTTCGCACGACCAATCACATCGTCAGACTTGATGGTAAGAATCTCTTGTAGGATATGCGAAGCACCAAATGCTTCGATCGCCCACACTTCCATCTCTCCAAAACGCTGACCACCGAACTGTGCCTTACCACCCAAAGGTTGTTGCGTGATGAGTGAGTACGGTCCGATTGAACGGGCGTGCATCTTATCATCAACCAAGTGACCAAGTTTAAGCATGTAGGCGATACCTACTGTTACAGGTTGATCGAATTTTTGTCCGGTCAAACCATCAAACAAATACGTACGTCCAAACTCTGGAAGACCTGCTTCTTTCAATTCGGCAGAAACCTGATCCAATGATGCGCCATCGAAAATCGGTGTTGCATACTTACGATTCAGTTTCTTACCAGCCCACGCCAACACGGTTTCAAAAATCTGACCCAAGTTCATACGTGAAGGCACACCAAGCGGGTTCAAACAAATATCAACCGGTGTTCCGTCTTCAAGGAATGGCATATCTTCTTCGCGAACGATACGAGCTACCACACCTTTATTACCGTGACGACCGGCCATCTTATCTCCTACTTTCAACTTGCGCTTCTTAGCAACATAGACTTTAGCCAACTGCACAATGCCTGCAGGTAATTCATCGCCAACTTCCAATGTGAAACGCTCACGCTTGAATTCACCAGCGATAACATTTCTTCTATTCAGATAGTTTTTAACCAATTCAGCAACAAAATCATTTGTTGCATCATCAGTCGACCAGCTTTCTAAGCTGATGTCCGCAATCAAGTTCACTTCTTCAGGAACATTGTAATTGCTTTCATCGCGATAGATATTCTTGTCAGGGAATAAGTTGCTCTCAATTACTTTACCGGAGAACTTCACACCCTTGCTGATCAATTCATCGCCAAACTTATGCTTCACGCCCTGGCTGGTTTTGCCAGTCAAAAGAGAAGTCAATTTCTTGATCATCTCATTGCGTAAATCAGAAAGGCTCTTGCTATAACGGTTTCTCAGCGCATCCAATTCTTTCTTTGACTTGCTGCGAACATCTTTGTCGCGCTTAGGGCGAGAGAAAAGTTTGGTTTCGATTACAACACCTTTCAATGATGGAGGTGCTTTCATTGATGCATCTTTCACATCACCCGCCTTGTCACCAAAGATGGCACGCAATAATTTTTCTTCCGGTGTAGGATCAGTTTCTCCTTTTGGCGTGATCTTACCAATAAGAATATCGCCTTCTTTTACATCGGCACCAATACGAATAATTCCATTTTCATCAAGATGCTTTACAGCTTCTTCACTTACGTTAGGAATTTCTGAAGTCAATTCTTCTTCACCACGCTTGGTGTCGCGAACCTCCAACTCGAATTCTTCAACGTGGATCGAAGTGTAAACATCATCACGAACAACCCGCTCAGAAATTACAATCGCATCCTCGAAATTATATCCTTGCCAAGGCATATAGGCCACCAGCAAGTTTCTTCCAAGTGCTAATTCACCATTAGCGGTTCCATAACCTTGGCAAAGGGGTTGACCTTTGTAAACCTTGTCACCTTTTCTCACTAATGGAGTCAGGTTGATACAAGTATCCTGGTTGGTTCTACGGAACTTAATTAAGTTATAGGATTTAAATTCATCTTCGAAGCGAACGAGTTGTTCTTCCTCAGAGACTTCATATTTGATAACAATTTTCTTAGCATCAACATATTCTACTGAGCCATTTCCTTCAGCCAAAACCAAAGCACGTGAGTCGATAGCAATACGATGCTCAAGACCTGTTCCTACAACAGGTGCCTCAGGTCTCACCAGTGGCACAGCCTGACGTTGCATGTTTGAACCCATCAAGGCACGGTTAGCATCATCATGCTCAAGGAATGGAATCAATGAAGCAGCGATAGATACAATTTGATTAGGGGCGATGTCCATGTAGCGGATGTCTTTCGGTTCCACGACAGGGAAGTCACCTTCAAAACGTGCTTTCACTTTTTCATTCTCCAACTCACCGCCAGCTTTGATCTTCACATTCGCCTGAGCGATGTTGTGTGTATCTTCTTCTTCAGCAGTAAGGAAGATTACATCCTTCCCTTTTACTTTACCATTCTCCACTTTGCGATAAGGAGTTTCAATGAAACCCATCTTGTTCACTTTCGCGTGAACGCAAAGCGATGAAATCAAACCGATGTTCGGACCTTCCGGAGTTTCAATGGTACACAAGCGACCGTAGTGTGTGTAGTGAACGTCACGAACCTCAAAACCTGCGCGCTCTCTTGAGAGACCACCTGGCCCGAGTGCCGACATTCTTCTCTTGTGCGTGATCTCCGCCAATGGATTGGTCTGATCCATGAACTGAGATAACTGATTTGTTCCAAAGAACGAGTTAATAACAGAAGACAATGTACGCGCGTTGATCAGATCAACAGGTTTGAAGTCTTCGTTATCGCGAACGTTCATTCTTTCTTTGATCGTTCTTGCCATACGAGCAAGACCAACACCAAATTGAGAATACAATTGCTCACCAACTGTTCTTACGCGTCTATTGCTCAAGTGATCGATATCATCAACTACTGCTTTCGAGTTGATCAAACCGATCAAATATTTTACGATCAGGATAATGTCCTCAGTCGTCAACACGCGTTGATCTGCGCTAAGGTCAAGTCCTAATTTTTTATTGATTCTATAACGACCTACTTCACCAAGGTCATAACGCTTCTCACTGAAGAACAAGCTCTGAATAATATCACGAGCAGTTTGCTCATCAGGAGCTTCGGTATTCCTTAGTTGACGATAGATTTGTTCAACCGCTTCTTTTTCAGAGTTGGAATTATCTTTCGCCAGTGTGTTGAAGATGATTTGGAAGTCAGCCACGTTCACATCTTCACGGTGAAGAATGATGGATTTAGAACCTGAGTCCAAAATCGTATCAGCATCTTCGGCAGTGATCACGTGGTCACGCTCCAACAACACTTCGTTACGGTCGATGGAAACCACCTCACCGGTATCTTCATCCACAAAGTCTTCCGTCCAGGTTTTCAAAACCCGGGCAGCCAACTTGCGGCCTACCATTTTCTTCAAGGTGTTTTTGTTGGCTTCTACTTCTTCGCTCAAGCCGAACAAATCCAGGATGTCTTTATCTGTACCGTAACCAATTGCACGAAGCAAAGTGGTTACCGGGAATTTTTTCTTACGATCGATGTATGCATACATCACTGAGTTCACATCAGTCGCGAATTCAATCCACGATCCTTTGAACGGAATGATACGCGCAGAATACAACTTCGTTCCATTCGTGTGTTTACTCATGGCGAAAAACACACCCGGTGAACGGTGTAACTGCGATACGATCACGCGCTCAGCTCCGTTGATTACAAAGGACCCTTTCTCAGTCATGTATGGGATATTGCCCAAGAACACTTCCTGTTCGATCGTCTGGAAATCTTCGTTGTCCTCATCGTTACAGGTGAGGCGCAGCTTTGCTTTCAATGGAACTGAAAACGTGAGGCCACGATCGATACACTCATCGACACTGTATTTCGGCGGATCGATGGTGTAATCCACAAACTCGAGCACGAAATTTTCACGCGAATCGGAGATAGGGAAGTTCTCTGCAAACACTTTGAAGAGTCCTTCGTTCTGCCTTTTTTCAGCAGGTGTCTCGATTTGCAAAAAATCTTTGAACGATTGAAGTTGAATGTCCAAAAAGTCTGGGTATTCCAGCACTTTATCAATGGACGAAAAATCAATTCGGTTGTTAGTTGTCTTCTTTGCCAAGGTACTTAGCGGTTAAAATTTTCCCGAACCAGAATTATTCTAAAACTTTTGGATACAAAGCTTGTTAGCCCAAAATAGGAATAGACCCCAGCCCTTTTTTCAAGGAATGGGGCCTGAAATTCCTTTCAGACGGTATCCGCGTCTTTCAAGAATTTATTTCAACTCAACTTCGGCACCAGCCTCTACGAGTTGCTTCTTGAGGTTTTCAGCTTCGTCTTTAGGTAAGCCTTCTTTGATAGTTTTTGGAGCTCCGTCTACCATGTCTTTAGCTTCTTTCAAGCCAAGGCCAGTAAGTTCTTTCACCAATTTCACAATCTGAAGTTTGTTAGCACCAGCTGCTTTCAACACCACATCAAAGTTGGTCTTCTCTGCTGCTGCACCACCACCTGCTGCACCACCCGCTGCCGGGCCTGCTACTACAGCTGCTGCTGCCGGCTCAATGCCGTGCGTTTCTTTCAAATAAGAAGCAAGTTCATTTACTTCTTTTACAGTAAGTTCTACTAACTGGTCTCCGATTGCTTTGATATCTGCCATGATTGATAATTGTTTAAAATTTTAAAATCGTTAATTAATTTTTTCTTTCCTCTAATGCTTTCACCAAGCCAGCAACAGTGTTCTTGCCGCTCAATAAAGCAGACAATACATTCTTAGCAGGGGATTGTAACAGAGAAATGATTTCGCCAAGGAGTTCGTTTTTAGATTTCAACTCAGTAAGCGTGTTTAGGTGTTCTTCACCTATAAAGAGGGCGCTCTCGATGGAAGCTGCTTTGAAACCGGGTTTGCCCTCTAGTTTTTTACGATACTCCTTGATCACTTTTGCTGGTGCATTACCTGCCTCTTTCGAGAACATTACACCCGAAAAGCCGTGGAGCGTCTTGAAAATTTCTTCGTAGTTAGCAGATTGCTTCTCCAATGCTTTGCGAATCAATGTGTTTTTGTAAACCACATATTCTACACCTGCATTGTAGCATAACCTGCGAAACGCATTCACCTGAGCTACTGTTAATCCAGAAGCATCTGTGATATAAAAATGATTGTTCTGAGAAAACTTCTCAGCCAATTCATCAATGATCTGTCCTTTTTCTTCCTTGGTCATGTCTTTAATATTAAACTCCCAATGAACTTGAATCAATCCTGATACCAGGGCTCATCGTAGTAGAAAGTGCTACACTTTGAATGTAGGTTCCTTTCGAAGAAGCTGGTTTCAGTTTTACAACCATGTTGATAAGTTCAGCAGCATTATCTTTAATCATATCTGCGCTGAAGGAAGCCTTACCTATACTTGCATGAATAATTCCTTGTTTGTCGATTTTGAAGTCAACCTTACCCGCTTTCACTTCTTTCACAGCTTTCGCCACATCCAGGGTAACCGTGCCTGACTTCGGGTTTGGCATCAAGCCGCGTGGGCCAAGTACCTTACCTAACTTTCCTACTTTCGCCATTACGGTTGGCATCGTGATGATCACATCAATATCTGTCCAGCCCCCCTCAATTTTTTGAATGAATTCATCCAATCCGGCATATTCAGCACCAGCATCTTTTGCATCCTGAACTTTGTCAGGGGTGCAAAGCACCAATACACGAACAACCTTACCCAAACCGTGTGGCAATGAAACTACACCGCGCACCATTTGGTCAGATTTTTTTGGGTCAATACCTAAACGGATATCTACGTCAACAGAAGCATCAAACTTTGTAAAAGTTATATCCTTCAACATTTTTGCTCCGTCAGTAAGCGAGTATTCTTTCTCCAAGTTGTACTTGGCTGCTACTGCTTTTCTATTTTTTGAAATTCGTGCCATTTTCTTTTTCAGTTAACAGTTAATCGTTATTAGTTAATTGTTAATCGGCCTGGAAGCTGCTTTTAACTTTCAACTTTTAACTATACACTTTTTATTTATCCCAAGGCGCTGTTCCGCTCACTGTAACACCCATGCTGCGAGCAGTACCGGCTACCATTTTCATCGCTGACTCAACTTTAAATGCGTTGAGATCAGGCATTTTCAATTCTGCAATTTTTTTGATCTGATCCCAAGAGATAGAACCTACCTTAGCACGGTTCGGCTCTTTTGATCCTTTTTGGATTTTGATCGACTCCATAATAAGTACAGCGGCTGGAGGAGTTTTAATAACAAAATCAAACGACTTGTCATTGTACATCGTGATCAATACAGGAAGAACCTGACCTGGCTTGTCTTGCGAGCGAGCATTGAACTGCTTGCAGAAATCCATGATGTTCAAACCTTTTGAACCTAATGCAGGACCGATTGGAGGTGCAGGATTGGCTGCTCCGCCTTTCACCTGTAATTTCAAATAACCTGTAATTTCCTTAGCCATTGTATTCTTAATCTAACTTTTCTACTTGCATATAACTCAATTCAACAGGCGTATTCCTGCCGAAAATTTTCACCATTACATTCAACTTCTTCTTGTCCTCAAAAATCTCTTCCACATTTCCTGTAAATCCGCTGAATGGACCATCCATAACTTTCACTGATTCTCCTTTTATAAACGGAGTCTCTAGTTTTTCTTCGAATTGGTCTACTTCATCAACTTTTCCAAGGATCCTATTTACTTCCGATTGCCTCAAAGCAACTGGTTCTTTGTTAGTTGCGCTTGATCCGTTCGAACCTAAAAAGCCAATTACTCCAGGGATGTTGTTCACTTTGTGATAAGCTTCTCCATTTGAAAGATCAGCTGACACAAGAACGTATCCAGGGAAGAAATTTCTTTCACGAACACGCTTCTTGCCATTGCGCATCTCGTAAACTTTCTCCGAAGGAATCAATACCTGCGGGATAAATTCAGTCAGTTTTGAACGTTCGATCTCAGTTTCCAGGTAAGATTTGATTTTCTTTTCCTGGCCGCTGATCACACGCAATACATACCATTTTAACTCTGCCATGATTTCTTAAAATTCCCTGTAAAACCAGTGCAAAGCATTGTTAAAACCAAAATCGATTAGACCAATGACCAAGGCGAAAATCACCGATGCCACCAATACCAAAATAGCACTGCTTTGCAATTCGTTGAATTTCGACCAAGAAACCTTATTACGGATCTCGTCAATCGAATCGAGAATATAGTTTTTCAATTTTTCCATCAAATTCTTCGTTTCTGCACGGATTACTCATCTTTTGAGTTAGCTAACATTATGATGATTGATCACCTGTCAGCTCTACTTTGAACCGTGTTTCAAAGCAGATTTTTCGCACGGGTGCCTGGATTCGAACCAAGATCAACGGTTTTGGAGACCGCTATTCTACCGTTGAACTACACCCGTAAAGTACCTCGGCTTCCTCTTGACTCC
>Ga0307509_10007265_pt1 | contig 14555 bp, 15 predicted proteins | sample 10_EM_MG_FD_202245 | JGI IMG/M metagenome (GOLD analysis project Ga0307509, IMG submission 202245) | Populus trichocarpa ectomycorrhiza microbial communities from riparian zone in the Pacific Northwest, United States - 10_EM | ecosystem: Host-associated > Plants > Roots > Unclassified | place... | reverse complement strand
TGACAGACATGGAGGAAAAAAACGAAGGTCAGAGGTGTCAGAGCGGACCTCCCCAGTGACATATTAACTATTCAGTTCCTGTCCAAATTTACGGGATGAGGGCACGCTTGGGACACGTTGAGAAACATATCAAAAAGGCAAGGGCAGAACTATGTTTTGGACGGTGGGGTCTAACCTTCCCCGCAATGCTGCCCACATCACGGCACAGACATTGCTCCATATCCAACGGACAAATTAATCCCAATAAATAGGAAGAGAAGCTGTCCAAACAATGGAAGAGGGAACGGGGTTGCACCACGTTGTACTAACAGCGCCGAGAATAGCCTCCCATCCTGACTATATAACACGTGTAAAAGCCATGCACCAATTGAATACCAATCAATCAAAGATAAACTTTCTAAGGTGTTATTGCACCGAACACGAGCTCATTATTTTTATCCCAAAGCCGCGTGTCCACTTCGAGTTTTTCAACGTCGGACTCAGTGGATGAAGAATCACGCCCACATCAAACCAGAGACCAGATGGGTGGCAGCACCGTAGAGACTCGTCTTCTGCGGTCATCAAAATCCAAAGTCAGGATCAGGAAGAGGAAGACAGAGACGCCAAGGAACATACAATCATGGATGGCTTCCACGCACCGAAGACGAAGAGAAAGACAGGAAGATTTGGACGTAGACTAGCAGAGTTCCGGCTCGATTACTGCCTCTGTTTACGAGTGCATTCGGGAGTTGGAATGTCCGGCAAAAATGTCCGGCGAACATGTTCGGCGGCAATTTCCATGTTCGGCGGGACTATCCGTCATCTTTGGTTTACCGTTTTCCCCTCTTCTATATGCGGGCCCAAATGGGGTCGCCGACCACAAAGGAAATAGTTACAACGCCAGGATGGCGGCGCGAGCCACGCCCCCTTTTTAATGCAGGTGAGGAGGGAGAGGGGATGGGCGGTGGAAGCAATAGGCGGCTGGCTGTTTCCATGCTTGAAACCCTCTTACAAGCTCATTCGCACTACAGCACACAGAACGAGGTGACGAGAATTCTGTCGCTGGCTTCGCTTTGTCCAAGCTGTCATACAAACCGTCACAGTCACATTGGCGGGCACCCCAGCATAAGGTAGCGCAATTCCCACCGCTGCCTCTGCCTCCCTCCTCAGGACTGTTCCGTTTGTAAGGAAACAACACAAGTGTCACGGTCGCCTTAACTATCCGCATTACCTCCCACTGCGCTAACACTCCACCTACACCTCGAAGCTCGCGCCGCCCCTTTTTGGTTCAATCTATTACTAGATAGATATCACTCAATTCGTTATTTTTCCCCAAATAATTCATTCCCATGGATTTGAGCTATTAATAATGACTGTTATCCAGGACCATTCCTTGGCTTTCAGGTCAATTCGACTCAGCAGTCAAGTTGCCTTGGCTGACATGCTCAAGGTAGTCACGTTATCGCGTTATGGAAATTGCCGCCGAACATGTTCGCCGGACATTTTTGCCGGACATTCCAAATCCCAAACTTACTGCTGTTTACGCGATGCGGAGGGCTAAACTTGAAGTCTCCAACAAAAGTCGAATAGGCAGAAGGGCGGAAGGACAAAAGGATGGAGGAGGTGGAGTTGTCACTAATACAATGACTCCTCGAGAGGAAAGCGATGGAACCTTCCAAAGCGCATGACCCATCAGCAGGAATTATCCCAGAAATTTGCCAGAAATGGAATTTCCTGAGGGACCGTGTACAACTGCCAGATCGAGGTTCGATGGCTTCGGGGCGGTAGGCAGCCAGCCCAATGACCGGATCCTATTAATTGCTCTCCAATTCGTTTTCATGGTCTGGTCATCGCAGTCAGTGTTCAAGTTCACGAATTGGAATGACCCCGGATCGGGGTTTGGAAAAAAAGGATGTCGGAGTGCATGCACAATATGACACCGTCTTCGAATGAGCTGGACTAAGTAGAGCATTGGGCCATTCGGGATAAACGGCTTCAATAGTACTTTCGAAAGCCTTGGGAACAAAGTTCCGGATGATGGAGAAAAATATTTCGGTAAAGGAAAGGTCATGGCTGTGTTGGAAAGTTCTGGTTGGACGGATGTTTTTTTCCGACTATTCTGGATAAAAACCGTGTAGACCCGGGAGGTGCATTACTCGTTTATCCAGGCATTGCCATTAAACGCTCCCCGGCACACGGATATTAATATTGGGTGAATCAGCAGCGACATCGACGACTCCGGGTGTGCCGGGCCAAAGACAACGCAATGGAGGCCACCTAACCCGGATTGGGAGTGCACTGGAGATATGGTGGAAGATAAGAATGTGCATATCACACACTATTATGATTATGGCCTAGGCGAGGGTCATCGCTTGTAGTATCTTGATCGTATATGATCTTTGCCTCACTCTGCCGCTCCACACCCTGACAACATCCTATAAATAAAGGATACAATGAAACCAAGAGGAGACCTACATCCTGCTTCCAGGCTATCATAGCCTTCAACTCTGTCAGACCGAACAGTAAGATGACATCGTAGTCGAGGCGGTAGAAACTCCCTCTCCCACAATATTTTGGTCGGGGTGACAAAGGGAGGTGCGAAAAGTCAACTTCGATGGTGCAGAGCTTTGTATAATTTTCTGTATTTCCCCATCGATCAACGCTTCATAATTTTATCAAGAAAAGACAAACGCGTATCGACGTCTTCCCACTTAGGCGTAGCCACAGTACCCCTGTAACACCACAAAGAGAAAGAAGATAGCTTGAACTCGTGCTTCGACTAGGATTCCCGGAAAAAATCTTTTCTGAACTCCTTGGTCTCCTACACTTGCATGTCCTGCATGGACTGACCGGTTAACAGAGAGATTAGTAATGGAGCACTTAAACAAACCTTCAGCAAGATGATCTCAAAAATATCATTAATACGCCTGAGCCCTGATGTAGATGTAAACGTATTGTGGAGTCTTGATTGGTGATCTGGGGCAGCGGGATCGAAGGGAATATGACAGAAATTTACGTAGGTAACATTAGAGACTGGAGTGTGTATCATAATAAAAGGAAATGGCGCCATCAGGCACGGCGTTGTTCCTGAAGACGCAGTTAGGCTGAGAGGAAATTGGAGATGGCGATAGAACGAATGAGACTCAGGTCGAATGGTATTTATTCCATGGAGAAGCAGGGTCTCGTAAACTTTGTGGAATAACCAATCGCTAGTCGCGAATTCACCGACAAGAATGACATACTGAATAGAACGCAAGCTCAACAGATATAACGAAGAAAGAAAGAAAAGCAACGCACAGACATAGGTTTATGAGCCGCCTTCTGTTGGTGAAGCACAGCCTTCAAGATGCATTCAGCCGACGGCTCGAAGAATGTGGCCACATCCGACCCCAGGAGTTTGAGTCGACCGAACAGGATATTGCAACTTGGATCGTTGTCCCTTGGTCTGCCAAAAGGGATAAATTGAGGTTCATCGGAATTTCGTAGTTTTGTCGAAGCAGTCAACGATGTAATCAAGGTCCTGCAAAAAGTCAGACTCCTGGAGATAACCTAAACTGCTCCAAATGTTATAATCATCTAGGACATACCTTGTAAAAACTTCCGAGCATGCATGGTCACAAACACCGAGCCACGCAAACGGCCTGTGGGTAGTGATGAGATTTGAAATGTAAAACTTTAGAAAAGTTATCTTACATTGGGGTGCCGCCACTTCCTCGAAGGTGTCCCTCGCCCCCCCGATCTTTTTGATATAAGTACCACCCAATCTCAATGGTAGTCCTTCCAGCATCAATAATCACTACCCCTTCTCCGTCCTTCATCGCGCCAATTGGGAGACCATTCTGCATAGAGAAGTGAAGGTTGGCCCCACCCTCCGTCACGAACGAAAGACGAGTATGTGCATCGGTGTTAGGGACAAGCTTCGCCAACACTGCCGCTTCACGCATCTGTGCCTGTTGCGTACTTTCCCATCCGTTCGGGTGAGGCAGAATGAAGTCGATATGGTCCTTGACGGACATCCAGGGGTCTGTTCCATTTAGGTGCCTCTCCTGGATGTAATTTGAGGCACATTCCAGTAGGTAGGCGAGGAAGTCAGCGAAAACCTCAACAACGGTTTTGTTGAGGGGTAGCGGATGAATCGCGTCGGTCACTTGTCTTCCAGCGCCCACTCGAGATCGGAGGTGTAGTTTGAATCTGGTTTGGTGTCAACAAGTTACGACTCATCAACTGATCGCCAAAGAAGGGATCAAGACATACCATTCGGCCTTGACCCAATCCTCATCTTCCGCAGCCATGCAGATATCATCTTTCATCGCCTCTGCCCCTATAGCCCTAACCTTTCCAGTACGATCATAGTAGATAATAGTCGGGATAGTTGGGAGCGCGCTGGCATATTCTTGTCTCGGAAACCTACAGAACGCTCAGCACTTGATCAATGTGCTGAAAATTATTTCGATTGACCTGGTTACCGCCCTTATCACAGGTACTTCTCCAGGGATAAACTGTGAAGGTGAAGAGGAAAGTGTCTCCCATCTCCGTCTGCGCGGTCGCATACCTGTAAGAAATACTATAGGTAGTTCCTACGTCGAATGCAAGGACCAGCTTACAACGAGGACCCCGAAATTCTGGACGAGAGATCGACATTATTGAGAATGAGCGTTGAGTCTGTGAGAATGCGTCAATGGATTCCGCAGACCCCCCATTTCGGGCATCCCCCGACCTGAATCTGAGAGTAAATGTTTTACAAATAATCCGTGCAAGCAGAAGTGATTGTTCCCTTTTGTGTTGTCTTCTGGCACCGACCAGAATGTGATATTCGACGAAATTCGACTCAACAAGTATGGAGTTGTGTTAGTTTACAAGAGGTCGGGTAATAAAACGCGGTTTCAAAACGTAGCTTGACTGTAAGTACAAAATAGCAATTCCGAGATTTCAAGGGTCGTCGTCAGCAGTGTCTGGGTTATACACAATATTTGCCGGACTCCGTCGTTCGACACCCTGACAACATTGTAAATAGAGAGAGATAATAAAACCAAGAGAGAGACCCACATTCTCCTCCCACGCAATCGCAGCCTTCAACTCCGTCAGACCAAACAACAGAACGATGTCATAGTCCACTCGGTAGAAGCTGCCTTCCCCAGAAGATTTCGGACGGGGCGAGATTGGGAGGGTAGAAAGGTCGATTTTAATCGTGCAGAGCTTCGTGTAATTTTCTGTATATTTCCCATTGAAGCAATAGTTGGTGATCTTAAAAGCAAAAACTTACGCGCGTCGACATCTTTCCACTTTGGCTGGGCAATAGCACCTCGATAACACCATACGAAGAAGGAAGCCCCCCTGAACTCATTCTTCGACTCGGATTCTCTGAAATAGGACTTCCTGAATTCCTTCGTCTCCGAGACTTGCGTATTCTGCAAAGAAACACTGAACAACAGCAAACGATCAGGAAGTGGAATAAATAAACCTTTGGCAAGATGACATCGAAGGAATCGATGATAAGTCTGTCCCCAGACAGAGATGTATATGTCTTGCTGAGCCTCTGCTGATGATCCGGGGAAGCGGGATCGAAGGGAATATGGCAGAAATTTCCATATGTAATCTTAGAAACACGAGTGCGCACAAAATGGTTGTAATAGAAGGAAATGGCGCCATCAGACACAGCTTTGTTCCTAAATGGAAAGTGAATACGAGATCGGCTTTCAAGGGATAGGAACGAACACATGGTTGTCTGGCCGAATGACATTTACTCCGTGTGGGAGCAGCTTCTCGTGGACTTTATTGAATAACCAATCACTAGCAGCGAAATCACCGATGAGAACGACGTGCTGAAATGCAAGTTCAAGTGAAACGATGACCAAGAACATAAAGGGACGCACAGAAATAGGTCGATGTGCCACGTTGCGTTGGTCTAACACAGCCTTGACGATACACTCAACCGAAGGTTCGAAAAACATTGCCACATCTGATCCCTGAAGTTTAAGCTGGCCAAAACGAATATTACAACTCGCATCGTTATCGCGTGCACCTCCAAATTTGATATATTGAGGTTCGTCGGAATTTCGGAACCTGGGTTTCGTAGTTTTGTCGAAGCAGTCGACAATGTGTTCGAGGTCGTCCAAAAATGTAGAACCCTGGAGGAAATCTAAACACCATTGAGTGTCAGTTAAATATGTGGCAGAACGCATGACGACACACTCTCTAAGAACAATCGTGCATGGATGGTAACGAATACCGAGCCATGGAGGTGGCCTGTATGGAATGATAAGATTGAAAGAAAGAAAATAAAGATTGAAAAGATTGACATTGAGGAGCTGCCACCTCCTCGAAGGTATCCTTTGCCTCGCCTACGTTTTGGCTGTACGAGCTGATATCGATTGTCTCTTCTCCGGCGTCGACAATTGTCACTCCATCGCCATCTTTCATTGAGCCAATTGGGAGACCGTTCTGCAAAGCAAAATGAAGACTGGCCTTTCCTTCCGTTATGAATGAAAGACGAGCATGGCCTGCGGGGGTATCTGGGACAAGCTTCGCCAATATGGCAGCTTTCCGCATCTCCCCTTGCTGTGTACCTCCCCATCCATTCGGGTGAGACAAAACGAAGTCAATTTGATCCTTGACAGATGCCCACAGGTCCGCTCCGTTTGCGTGAGTGTCTTGGATGTAACTGGACGCACATTCTAGCAAGTATGCCATGAAGTCGGCAAAGACTTCAACAACAGTTTTGTTGAGGGGTAGAGGAGGGATCTCGTTCGTCACTTGCCTTCCAACAGCTACTCGGGATCTGAGGTGTAGTCTGAACCTGATTTTTTGCCGTGAAAACAACCCGGCAAACGAAAGATTAAAACATACCATTCGGCCTTGACCCATTGCTCATCTTCAGCAGTCTCATAAACCCCCTCGTTCATAGCCTCTGCTCCGACAGCTTTGACCTTCCCAGCACGATCATAGTAGATGACGGTGGGGATCTTCGCGGCCCCGCTAATATGTTCATGCGCCGGAAACCTACAGAACAATCGAGATGAATAACTTCAATAAGTTGTTCAGGGTCGCTTCTACAGACCTGGTCACTCCTTTGATTTCTGGCACGACTCCAGGAACAGATATGCTGTTATCAGGTGAATCAGTACCTGGGGCGCTCATTGCTTCTGGCTGCAGGGTTCCTACCTGTACGAAATACCACTACATTTTGTGCCCACATCAAAAGCAAGCACTAGCTTCCGTCGAGGGCCACGAAACACTGAACGAGAGGTCGACCCAACTTCCTTTTCAACGAATTGTTGCGAGATATTCGGAGGGGGACACCGTGTCGACTTGATATCTTGAAATTTGTTACACGACAATTGGATGTCGTCTCCGGGAAGGAAGGATTCATCCAAAGCAATGTATGTGGTCGCAGTCGGCAATATTGCGGTATTGAATGCAAGGGAAATATGCTGCTCGGGACGGCTTGCGAATAAAAACATCAGTGGGAGCCGATGTTGTCGCTGGGCATTCGCCAGAACTTCCAGTATGTTACGCTGAACCTTAGGGTTGACGCATTCATCAAGTCCGTCGATAATCACAAGACGACGAGAGTTCGGTTCATTGAAGAGGCCTGCCTCCATTAGTTGCCGAAGTGGTTCCACAATCAGAGATTTGAATTGGATTGCAAGAGATTTGGAGAAGATCAGGGGATCGCGGGCAACAGTTCCAAGGATGGCATCTCGAACCTCGGGAATGTTCAGAGTGATTTGGTAGGCGATGGTGGCAATAAGTGACCGGATATTGTTGCGCGAGGGATCAGTCCTCGAGAAAAAGAAGCTTGCTAGCAAAATCATTTCCTCCTCGCACATCTCCGCGATAGTCTGCGCGATCGCAGATTTCCCGGCTCCGGTAGGTCCATACAACCACATAATGAAGGAATTTATGTCTCCTTCCCACTTGATCCACTTCATGATCTCGGAAAGAACAGCCAGCCGGGTATTGGGATGACATTTTGGGGCATCAAATCGCTCGCTTGAGTTGTGAAGAGCAGCCGTAGCTACCTCTCTGTAAAGGATGTTCGAGCTTTCTAACGATTTCAAAAATCCATGAGTTTTCCAAAGGGAAGTTGTCCGAGAACTACGCGCCTCGAATGACGTGTTGACTATCCACTGCACTGTTGCCCGTGAAAACAGAAAATGTCCCTCCGGCGATGGAGATGTTGGATGCAGTGTTAAACATTGAGCGCTGAGCTCTTGGGGCCTCTTAGCCCCCAGATCTACTTCGCTGTCTTCGACTCCAACTGGAGATTGAGTCACGCGCCCGGGTCACGTCACGGCGGCTTTCTCTCTTTCGTTGCGCCACCATGTCCTGCTGCATCCCGGATCCCATTCCACAGAACCAGTCGCTCTTAGTCGCTCGAAAAATTCTTTTCACCCACACATCCCTTCCCCCATTCTTTTACGGCTATCATTTCCCTCCCGTGTTCCGTAATTCTACCTGGGGCTCCTTCCTCGCAAGACCTTCTTTCATCCCACTGGGTTTTGGAGGCTCGTGAGATTTCGATGCTATGATATAATTTGCTTGCTATTAAACATCAACATTCAACCTTCAACATTCAATACTCGGAGCATTTTATGTACCTTGGTTGCTCGTCGACCCCCCCTTTCGGCAAGATTGTCTCCCCAAGGCACATTTCAAAGACATAATAGAGAACACGGATATACTGTAAATGATGGCCCTGTAAAGCTTCCGCTTCCTGACCTCACGCGTTGCTTCCATCGGGCTGTGTGGCTAGACCGGTAACCGATACCGACTATAGCATGGTAACTGGCCTAATCTTCCGCAACCAAGGACTCGTTTTAGACGAGAACCCCCAAAGGCTGGACGAAAGATCGACATTGCGGAGAATGAGAGCAAAGCTGTGAGAATGACAATGTATTCCGCAGGCCATTTTTCACCCACCTTCCCCGACCAAAATCTGGAGTAAAGTCTTGCGAATTAATCCATGCAATCGAGGCGACTGCTCTGCTTTGCATTATAAAAAAGAAGACAACTCGAGCAGTATCAAAGAGTCTTTTTTTACGGACCAGAATGAGATATTCGACGAAGATCAACTCAACAAGTATAGAGTTGTATTAGTCTACAAGAGATCGTCCCACAAACAGGAATTTAGAAACATAGCTTGAATAGATGTATGAAATGATAATTCCGAGATTTCAAGGGTCGTCGTTCGTAGTGTCTGGATCGTACACAATCTTTGCCGAACTTCGTCGTTCGACACCCTGACAGCATCGTAAATAAAGAGACACACGATGAAACCAAGAGAGAGACTCACATTCTGCTTCCACGCAATCACAGCCTTCAACTCCGTCAGACCGAACATCAAAACGATGTCGTAGTCAAGGCGGTAGAAACTGCCTCCCCCAGAAGGTTTCGAACGAGGAGAGAGTGGGAGGTGAGAAAGATCGATTTCAATTGTGCAGAGCTTTGTGTAATTTTCTGGGTATTTCCGATTGAACAATTGTTTATGATCTTAAAACTGAAAAACTTACGGGTATCGACATCTTTCCACTTTGGCATGGCGACGGCACCTCGGTAACACCATACGGAGAAGGAAGCCCCCTTGAACTCATTCTTCGACTCAGATTCTCTGAAATAGGACTTCCTGAATTCCTTCGTCTCCGAGACCTGCGTATTCTGCAAAGAAATACTGAACAACAGCAACCGATCAGGAAATGGAATAAATAAACCTTTGGCAAGATGACATCGAAGGAATCGCTGATACGTCTGTTCCCAGACACAGATGTAAATGTCTTACTGAGCCTCTGCTGGTGATCCGGGGAAGTAGGATCGAAGGGAATATGGCAGAAGTTTCCGTATGTAATCTTAGAAACACGAGTGCGCACAAAGTGGTCGTGATAGAAGGAAAGGGCGCCATCAGACACAGCCTTGTTCCTAAATGACGGGTCAATATGAGATCAGCTGTCAAGAGATAGGGACGAACACATGGTTTTCTGGTCGGATGATATTCAAGCCATGGGGGAGCAGCTTGTTGTGGACTTCATTGAATAACCAGTCACTAGCTGCGAATCCACCAACAAGAACGACGTGCTATAATGAGAGTTCAAGGAAAAGGACAGCCAAAGAAACAACAGGGACGCACGGAAATAGGTTTGTGTGCCACGTTGCGTTGGTCTAACACAGCCTTGACGATACATTCAACCGAAGGCTCGAAAAACATCGCCACATCTGACCCCAGGAGTTTAAGCTGACCGAATCGAATATTGCAACTTGCATCGTTATCGCGTGCACCTCCAAATTTGATATATTGAGGTTCGTCGGAATTTCGGAACCTGAGTTTTGTCGTTTTGTCGAAGCAGCCGACAATATGTTCGAGGTCGTCCAAAAATGTAGAATCCTGGAGGAAATCTAAACAGTATTGAGTGTTAGTTAAACATGCGGTAGAATGTATGACACACTCTCTAAGAACAATCGTGCATGGATAGTAACGAATACCGAGCCGTGGAAGTGGCCTGTAATAAATGATGAGATTTGAAAAGAAGAAAAAAAGATTGAAAAGTCTGACATTGAGGAGCTGCCACCTCCTCGAAGGTATCCTTTGCCTCGCCTACGTTTTTGCTGTACGAACTGATATCGATAGTCCCTCCTCCGGCATCGACAATTACCACCCCATCTCCGTCTTTCATTGCGCCAATTGGGAGACCATTCTGCACGGCAAAATGAAGACTGGCCTCTCCCTCTGTCACGAATGAAAGACGAGCATGGCCTGCGGGGGTATCTGGGACAAGCTTCGCCAATATGGCAGCTTTCCGCATCTCCCCTTGCTGTGTACCTTCCCATCCATTCGGGTGAGACAAAACGAAGTCAATTTGATCCTTGACAGATGCCCACAAGTCCGCTCCATTTGCGTGAGTGTCTTGGATGTAACTCGACGCGCATTCTAGCAAGTATGCCATGAAGTCGGCAAAGACTTCGACAACAGTTTTGTTGAGGGGTAGAGGAGGGATTTCGTTCGCCACTTGCCTTCCAGCACCTACTCGGGATCGGAGGTGTAGTTTGAACCTGATTTTGCTGTGAAAACAACCCACCAAGCAAAAGATGAAAACATACCATTCGGCCTTGACCCATTGCTCATCTTCAGCGGTTTCGTAAATCCCCTCTTTCATAGCCTCTGCTCCGACGGCCTTGACCTTCCCAGCACGATCATAGTAGATGACGGTGGGGATCTTCGAGGCCCCGCTAATATGTTCGTGCGCCGGAAACCTACAGAACAATCAAGATGAACAACTTCAACAAGCTGTTTAGAGGAGCTTCTACAGACCTGGTCACTCCTTTGATTTCTGGTACAACTCCAGGATCAAGTACGCTGTTATCAGGTAAATCAGTACTTGGAGCGTCCATTGGCTCCGTCTGCAAGGTTGCGTACCTGTACGAAATACCGCTATATGTCGTTCCCACATCAAAAGCAAGCACGAGCTTCCGTCGAGGACCACGAAACGCTGAACGAGAGGTCGACATGGGGGAGATGGGTGTGAGATCAGAGGATGTCACTCAGGCTGCCTTAAGTGACACATCGAACAGCCTCATTGTCTTATTTAGACTTTGGCGCTTAATCAGTAACCCTTTCCGCACAGGAGAAGCGCAGGAGTGGCTTGCGGGTAGCTAACATGGGACTAAGAGTTGACGTTATGGCCTCCGCAAAATTCAAATTATTTTAATCAGTATAGGTGGACTAATGAATTCTCGCTAAGGCTAAACGTTCATGAATAAATAATTAGTCCCGACGATTCAAGGCCATCCTGCCAGTGGTTTCAAATGTCCAACAAGTTCTCGTTGGCGTCGTTCGTTGGATCAGGGTCATACACAATCTTCGCTGCACTCCTTCTTTCGACACCCTGCAAGAACGCATTCAACAGAGGCAAGCAAAGGTCATCGAAGGAAACGCACATTCTGCTTCCACGCAACCAGAGCCTTCAATTCCGTCAGCCCGAACAAAAGAACGATATCATAGTCAAGTCGGTAAAAACGACCACCTCCAAAAGGTTTCGACAGAGGGGTCAGAGGCAAATTCGAGAGATCGATGTCGATTGTGCAAATTTTTGCAAAGTTTTCTGTATAAAAACTCGTTTAGTACTTGTCAGAGCGTAGCACGGAACTTCAGAGATTACCGGGATCAACATCCTTCCACTTCGGCTCAGCTAGTGCCCCTCGATAGCACCACACAGAGAAGCTTGCCGCTTGAAACTCGCCCTTGGATTTGGCCTCCCTGAAATACGAAGTTTTGAATTCCTTGGTCTCCGAAATTTGCGTGTGCTATACGAGAAGATTAGCGAACAAGCGGACAAAAATGCCGCGCGACGGGACTACCTTCGGGAGAATGGTATCAAAGGAATCACGGATGCGCCTCCTGCCGGATATAGATGTGAAGGTATTTCGGACTCTCTGTTGGTGATCTGGTAAGGCTGGGTTGAACGGGATATGACAGAAAGTCCCATAGGTGATCTTGGAAACCCGGCTTCGAACAAAGCGGTCCAGATAGAAGGAGAGAGCGCCATCAGATACAGCCTTATCCCTGGATTATCATATCAGGAAGGTGAAAACCGTCTTCAGCAAGGAACAACGAACAGGTGAGGGGTTTCAGGCCGAATGATGCTCAGCCCGTAAGATATCAAACGTTCGCGGACCTGGTTGAATAACCAGTCGCTTGAGGCGAACCCACCAACAAGTAAGACGTGCTAAGGTGGAAGTTGAGTACCACAATGGTTGGAAAGTTATAAAACTACTCAACGAAAATGGGTCTGAGAGCCGTCCTTCGTTGACTTAACACAGCCTGGACGACACAGTCGATCGAGGGGTCAAAGAACAGCGCCACGTCCGACCCCAATAGCCTGAGCTGACCGAACTGAATATTGCACTCTGGGTCGTCATCCCTTGGCCCACCAAATCTGGTGTATTGGTCTTGCCCAGAATTTCTGAACCTCAGCTTTGTGGTTTTGTCGAAAGACTCAGTTATGTGTTCAAGATCCGCAAGGAATCGGGAATTCTGGAGAAATTCTGAATGGACATCTTAGATATCGTGGAGTTTAGGAGATGATCTTAAAAACGCACGTCGGAGGAAGGCCTCAGCAAGAGCAGTGACAAAAACCGATCCCCTTAAGTGACCTATTTTTAACAATCAGAATGCAAACAGGGTGAGTAGAGAGCGATTAGGAATTCCTCACATTGTGGGGCGGCTACTTCGTCGAACTTGTCGCCGCCGACGTTCTTACAATAAGAACTAATATCGATTGTTCCGCCTCCAGCATCAACGATCACGACGCCCTCGCCATTCCTGATCGCACCGGTCGGAAGGCCGTTATGTATAGCAAAATGAAGGCTGGCTTCTCCCTCTGTCACGAATGAGAGACGGGCATGGCCAGCAGTGGTATCCGGGACAAGCCCGGCCAAGATAGCAGCCCGACGCATCTCCGCTTGCTGAGAGCCTCCCCATCCATTTGGGTGGGATAGCACGAACTCGATCTGATACTGGACGGACGCCCACCACCCAGTACCATAAGACTGCTCTAGATACGCGGAAGCACATTTGAAGAGGTACTCCAAAAAGTCAGCGAAGACTTCAACAACAGTTTTGTTGAGCGGTAGAGGCCGTAGGGGTATATCGTTATTGGCTGCCCTGTCTGCCAAGTGAAGTTTGAACCTTCCTTGAGAGATGCATACATCAGATCCGAAGAGCCCAGAGCCTGAAGCCATACCATTCAGCCTTAACCCAATGCTCATTCCTGGCAAGATGGTAAATCGAGTCTTGCACTGCTTCAGCACCTACAGCCTTGGCGTTCCCAGCAAGATCATAATAAATGATAGTAGGGATCTTTGACGCGTGATTGATATGTGCGTGTGCACCTCCAGGGTATCTGCAACAAAAACAGTGAAAACCCAACAAGAGTATAATGCCTTATGTACAGACCTAGTCACTCCCTTGACATCGGGTGCAACTCCAGGATCGAGTATACTGATTTTGCAACACTCTCAGAAACTAACCTTGCATGTGGGTGGCAAGGTCGACTTCACCTGTAGGAAATGCCGCTATAGGTAGTTCCTATATCGAATGCAAGAATGAGTTTTCGTCGAGAACCACGATATACTGAGCGAGAAGAATACATTTGGGGGGAAAAGAACGGCGTGAGATAGAATTTCCAAGTTCCAACCCATGAAATGGTCAGCGGAATGGATAAGGAATGCTGCGTCAGACCCTGGCGCTTAATTAGGTTACATTCCCACTGGCCATCTCATCTAATCTAATCTATGTAAATCTGTGAACATAATTGGGATTTTGTCTCTGTTCGTTTAGCGCTTTGGCAGACTTTGTTTCTTATACTCAAACCATGTAAGGAAATTTAGGCGGTGGACTCTTTAGTTGGTTCACTCTAAGGGGTCAATTCTTCACTTGCGGGTCTCTTTCCCTTCAATAAGTTAAAGTATCAGTGTCGGATGTTTTTTTTTATTTGAGATTATGGACCCTCATGTTTGTTTAAATTTCGGAGTTCGATAACCTTGTAATATTTAAATCCCCGTTAGATGGTGTCTTTGGAATGAGT
>Ga0307509_10007264_pt1 | contig 14555 bp, 18 predicted proteins | sample 10_EM_MG_FD_202245 | JGI IMG/M metagenome (GOLD analysis project Ga0307509, IMG submission 202245) | Populus trichocarpa ectomycorrhiza microbial communities from riparian zone in the Pacific Northwest, United States - 10_EM | ecosystem: Host-associated > Plants > Roots > Unclassified | place... | reverse complement strand
TTCATTAAGGGTTATGTGCTATTGTCCACAACCTTGGGCCAGGCAACAGTTCGGTTTTCCTTGCATAATGTAGTGGTTTCTCGGGGATGATAGTCATGGACCCCGTTGAAGGGCAGAAGGAGTTATGGAAAGCGGGGAGGTATTCAGCGACTTCGACAAGCTTTTTTTCTACTGGGAGGTCTTGGAGATGTGCACGAATTGAGAATTGGTCAGAAATTAGAATTGCCTGATATGGCAAGACCTACTGTACCACCGCAACTGCATTTTCTAGCCAAATCACCACCTGCAAAGTCAAGTCACCACCATGTCTGTCACCCAGGATCGCCAGCACCTCCCTCATATTCCTCCCTCTGGATCTCTCCCAAAGCCGAAAGGCATTCTCAAGAACACACCCCAATTTCATAGTGCAAACGCGCTGTGAGTTCCCTATGTCCCCCAAGCCAGAGCGAACACTGATCCTGTATCTCCTCGTTTTAAGCAGTCTGCAATGGGACGAAGAAAACATTGCCCTAACCGAAATCCAGAAAGACAGCTTGATGAAGATCACGGAACCCAAGACACCTTATGTTCGATATAATGCAGAGACCGACACCATTGAAGGAGGTTCACAAGCATTTTTCATGCCTTCCCTCACCCATTCTGACGACGTTCTTTAGACATCCCAAATCTCGACTTGGGATTCCCTCAATCTCCCACAGAGATGGACCATCCAACCTCACCAGCCTCTGTTTCACCCACTGGTGCAGATACCTCAGGCCCGTCATCACGCCGCACTTCTATCTCCAGCAATGGCCGCCCGGGAACTTCCATGTCTGGTCGCTCTGCAAGTGTTACTTCGAGCAGGAGCACAAGCTTTAATCTGCCCAACGATGCTCGCAATTCAATTCGGGCTGATTCAAGATCACCCGGCGAAGAAGTAGAATGCGAGGAAGAAATGGACGAAGAAAGTGAGTGAATCTAGACCGTAAGTTCACGGCATGCGCTGATTTATGTCTAGCCGCTGCAAAACATGCTGCCTTTGTTCGTGCTCGTGGGCGACATTACTCGAACGAAGCGGAAGCCATGAAGGTGAACCTGATCAAACATTGACCCTGACTCCGTAAATTCATTTGCATTTTTAGCGTGCTGCACAAATGATGGACGAGGATGACGATGAGGAAGCCCCCCCTGTCCCTCGACTCAATCACGATGACACGGATGAAAGTGGCACGGATGCGAGTGACACCACGCATGAAGATCCTGCTGTGGGTATCAACGGCACCAGGATCCATTGAGCAGCCTAGCTCCTTCCCTCGACGACACAGATTGCTTGCGGGTGCCAGTTTGTACCCTTCTGTCTTGCGCCGTCATCCTTGTTTTTTATTTCATCTTCCCTTACCCGTTGATTTCCGGGACAAATTTGCCACTCGTTCTTGTGTGGACTGAAATAAACGCGGCGCTCTCTTTAAATCACAGTCACCGGAACTTTCCAGGACACTCAACGAGGCTTGTGTATACTTAATTGGATTTACCGTGAAGTATTGTCAATTGACATGGACGATGATTTATTCATCGAGAGAGATGATAGTGAAACACCGCTCCCGACGCTGACAGCGCTCACTGATCCCTGAATATATTCCTAAGTAGCGGCTTTGGTCAAAGGCTTGACATTACATAAAAATCTAGCCCAAGATGAAATAAGATAAGATTCACCTAGAGATAAGAATAGATTCCGTAAAATTTCGCCAACTTATAGTCTTATACCAGTTCTTCCGGATCCTCCACTAAACTTCACTTGACATGACCACCATCAACCCGAGAAAGGGTCTCCTCATTAAGGCCGATCCGATCGCTTCTCAGTTTCGCGACGAAGTGAAGCAAGCTCTTTCCCAACGCTCATGTCGCCCCAAATTAGTCGGTATTCTCGCGACAACTTCTGCGCCAAGCAAAAGTTATGCTGAATTCACGAGAAAACAATGCGAGGAACTCGGATTTGATTTTGTTTTGAAAACGACGGGTGCAGCTGCTTCATCAGAACTCGGAGAAGGTGACGGTGTGGAGGAGGCCATCATTGAGGCCAATGAAGATGAATCTATTCATGGAATTATGGTGCGTGGCGAAATGCTCACATCTGCACATACCTTTTTATATGACCTCATATTATCGTAAAGGTTTATTTCCCTATTTTTGGTGCCCAGCAGGTTAGTTAAACGTGTGGCTGCCAATAGTACTCCAGAATCTAACACTGGAGAGTATAGGATCACTATCTACAACAGGTTGCACATATGATATATCATCGGTCTTATTTGCTTAATATGATATTTGATTACAGGTCGTCTCGCCTTTCAAGGACGTCGAAGGGTTACATTTCAAGTTCCACTACAATCTATACCATAAGTGTGTGACCTCAGGCTTATCTCAATTCCGCTCATCAGCTAATACTTCCACCAGCATCCGCTTTATAGAACCTAACTCCCTTCTTGGATCTGTCGCTTCACCAATAGCACCAACAGAATTTGAGGGTGAAGAACCTCCTGCTGGCACGGTCAAGTCCATCATCCCTTGCACGCCTCTAGCCATTGTAAAGTCCTTGGAGTTCACCGGAGTCTACAACAGTATTTTACCCTATGGAGATCGGGCCTACGGAAAGACTATCACCGTTATAAATAGGTTATAAAAACTTTTGACGCACGCTTTTTCAAAACTTATTAATTCTTGTGACAGGTCGGAAGTCGTGGGTAGGCCTTTGGCAGCACTGCTTGCCAATGATGGGGCCCGCGTCATGTCCGTGGACATTGATTCCATTCAGGTCTGTATCTAGGGACTAGTTCATACCGTGCTGATTCGCGTCTGTCACCTAGGAATACACGAAACGGCCAAGGGTTGCATTCAACCCTTCCTCATCTGAATCGATGACTGCCCAGAGATACCATCCCCGACATATCGTCCATCCCAGTAATCTAACATTGCAAGAGTGCCTAGCGATTTCTGATGTCGTTATTTCCGCTGTCCCAAGTCCGACATACAAGGTCAAGACAGAATGGCTGAAGGATGGCTGTATCTGCGTGAACGTCGCATCCGACAAGAACTTTGAAAAGGACGTTCGGAATAAGGTGAATCAAGTCGAAACTCATGCCCAAGATACCTATTCATCACCTGGTCTAGGCGTCAATATATATCCCTGCGGTTGGAAAAGTGACTATATTCATGTTGTTGCGGAATCTGTATGTTAACTTGTATTACGATTATAATTTTTCTCTCTCATTGAAGTTGCTGTACAGATTGCGCTTGCAGCAATACCAACAAGTGTAGGAGTTCTTTCTAGAATTATAAGAGCTGTAAAGTCTATGTTGTCATATGGGACACAGATAAATTATGGCAAAGGAGATGGTCGCTTTTCCTTGGAAGTATCTGTATTAATACAGCCCATGTCGGGAGCGGCGGACAAAATGATTCTCTCTCGATGAGATTTGGACTCGACCTAAAATACGATCAGGACAGAAGACCTAGTTACCGGAAGTGGGCTTCTGTAATATTATCAGGACCAGGCTTCTCTATTGAGGGTGTCGATCTACCGGAATTAGGAAAGCTTGGTGTCTGAGGTGTGGCCATGCCAGACGCGCTGTCAGTCATGAAACGAACTCGTTGTCGATGCAGCTGCGGATGAGATCATCAAATAAGGTCTGGTGACACCAATTACGGGGGCTAGAGCTTACCTGAGGGAGTTTGGGTATTAGTACAAAAACCAGGGCAGTTACATTGATCGCGAAAAGCCATGGATTGTAGTTTGTGTAATGTGTGGATGCGAGGAAACTGTGGTGGCCGTTAACGCCGACAGCGATCAGACATGAATTGCTTACAGTCCGATTGGGACGGTGAAAAGCCACTTCTTGGCAGGTGTGTATTGTGCACCATCATCGATTTGTTCCCATAGCGTCAAATCGTCGTATGCGCCGCCGTGTAAATCGTTTTCGAAGGGGATGCCTGTTACCCAATGGAACATAAGATATGAGAGCTGTAGAGGTGTAGAGTGAAATCAGTCACGGCATCAGGAGAGGGAAAGTCGTAAGCATACAGCTAGATATAGCAAGTTTACTAATGTCCAACTAATTTGTTGTGTCATCCCGGGGATAGTGTCGATGATTATTTTTCCCAGTATGATGAGGACGACGTGGATCATCCACGCACCTTGAGGGGTCCGGTTGAATGTAGGTATGAGAAATAAACCGGGGAGACGCACCCTTGGCATTTACCCAGTCTGCATTAATGTTAACATATGCACCCCGGTCGAGAACTTCGTCAATGGAGCGATCACCGACCTCCTCCACCTTCACGATGCTGCCGCTGCGGGCTCGGGATCTCAGAGGGGGCGCAGACTTGGTGGAAGACAAGTCCAATGCTGGCAGCTTAATTGTCGTTGAGCGACTCATCCCCAGCGATGGAAAGAAAGTGTATCACAGGCCTGGCAGGGGGTGCTTGACGAAGCAGAAAGAGAGTTCGGTATTCAGCGTGACCGACTTGTTCGGATTTCTCCGAGCAACATTGCTTTCAACCGTAAATGGTCCCTTCGGCTGACCTTCAAGCCTTCTGAGCATTATGGGACTGCTCGGATGGGAGATACTACCGTCCCAGAATTCCACAGCAGCTATTCTTTTTCCGGCCCCGGTTCGCGTCTCATCAATTTGTGTCTTTCCAACGGGTGCCCAACCATTTGCAAACTCTCCTCAAACTATCGCGTGTGTTCCGTCGTCTAACGATTGATAATTAATTATCTTATGGTTAATATAGGCAGACGGAACCGGAGGCTTTTTTCCTTGATGTGTACTTCAATGCTTACTCCACACAATCACACAACAGCCAGTCGGATTTGCCAGAGAAGCGCGTGGTCAAGAATGCCCTTGCCCCAACGCGAATTGCGTATGGCGGAGGTCAAATTGAATTTACGGTTGATATGGGCGCTGAGGTATGTCGTACGACTCGGACGCGACGCAGCATTGCTGATTCGTCATGTAAGTATGCAACACGATTGATCATCTTCCGAGGGGACTTCAAAGTCATTTCTGTGGCTACCTACGGCGAAGTGGTCGAGGAACCCTCAGTAGCCGAGGAATACGAACCTCGACCCCTTCCAGTTCAAACCCCCGGCTATCTTCCTGCAACCGTTGATCTGGCAAACACCTCCACACCTACATTACTTGCAGAACAATTGCTCTCTTTATTATCCGTCGTTCCTCCCCTCCATCTTGCTACGCGTCTTATATTTTCCTTGAAACCCGAAGATGAAGAATGGGATCGGGATGGCTTCCCATTTCTTTACACGGATTTGGACATTGACACTGAAGGCATCTTGGACCTCGAGACTTTAGTGCAGTCCGTCAGTAGACCCATTAGAGATGACGTTTCTCCAGAGTCTTTGTCCAAATTCGCTACGAGAATGCATGATTTTTTGGGCTCAAACGTAAGCTTATAGTCGGATGGCCTTCGACGCTCTGACCCCGAGTCTTTTCATAACCAGCCTTCGGATGACGCGTATTTTGTTGCCAAGCTTCTCACTGTTGCTGCCTCACAAGCTACCCAAATCTCACAGACGCTGCTAGTTTGTCCCTTCTTATCTACTTTATGTGAGATGCGTTTATCTAACAATTGGATTCTAGCAACATCTTGACCTCCAGACTGTATTCAATGAACACACCTTGGACGAAACCACAATACTTTGTTTGCGAGACGCGGCCGCTCATATTGAAATTGCGCGATATATTTCTGGGGACGAGCCGTTTTTGCAATCGCTCGAAGATCTTCAAAGGAGTCCTGGAATTGATGAGTCGATTCAAGAGGCACTCAAGAGGCTGTTGAGTAGATTACGAGGTTGGCAAACCTTCGAGATTGCTCTGGCAAGTCCGAAAGGCGATTTTTCTGGGAGTGCTACTTTCCTCAAAGATATCAGCATGGGTGAACATTCGCTGGGTTGTTGGCTTGAATGCATGTTCAGGAATGAAGTCCTCGTTGCCAAGCTCCGGGAAAATCCAGTCCCCACTGGGTCGCGGCCTCTTCCACCGCTCCTTTTCCAAGATCGCCAACCAGAAGTTTCATATCAAGGATTCATTGGGTTCGTGAGGGCTCTTCTAGGAGTGTCTTCAGTACTGGGTGCCTTGTCGTGGGCGGATAGTGTTGGCAATGACCTTTGTCGCGAAAGAGCCTTGGCCGTGCTGGTGTTATGGCAAACCGTGGATGGATACCGGGAGGCGAGTTTCCATCTTATTTCCTCGTCAAATTCTTATTCGTCCCACAGATTGTAAACCACTGCTTGCTCTTACGGCAGTTAACGCGCAGACTTGGATGGAACAAATGCGACGACATTCCAAGGAAACTTGGTATTTATGCTGAACGACTTCTGGTCGGGCTAGCAAAGGACCCACAATCCATGATGCGGGAAGCTCTTCGAACAGTCGTTCTTGAACTTGAGCCACCATTCGGCTTCATTGAAAGCGAGGAATTGCTGGAGATTGGGAAGCTTGCCATGGTTGCTCGGGATGGTTTACTCTCTGCCATCGAGGAGCTCGCATATACGAGTGTCCGCCCGTTCTCCCTTCGGCGGTTACGCGTCCTGCGTGTCTCAATAGCGGTCATGGCAGGAGAGATTGCGTATGACGACGGCGAATGGCACGTCATAGAGAACTTCTGGGCGGAAAGGGGGGAGCGCTTCTTCCCAACACTTATCGCCCTGCTTTATGACATCTCGGAGGACCTGAACCATCACTTCTCCGTTACGTCAATACCTCGCATGAACCAACCTTTGACCGACCTCCTCTTTCGGACCGCAAGTGATCTCATTCATTTCATATCCCAATTTCCCCCAACATATCCTTTCGTTGGCCGCGAGTTGCGCAAATTCACGAGCGCCGTTGCTGATCTGTATATTTGCTCCCATGCAGCCAGAAACCGATTCTCTCCTTCATCCCCAGCATATTTGGCCGCACGAGATATTCGGCAAACTTGTCATGAAATTATCCGGAATATCACAGAAACCGCCACACGCCAGGAAATGCAGAATTCAAACTCCCACATTGTGTTGCGTGTCCTTCTAGACCATGCCTCTCAATCAGCTGGTCGAGACCCTGTTCATCACTTGCTACAGTTGTATGACCTCATCGACAATATTTTGCCTCCTCCACACATATTAAACGGTGTAACGACTCAGCATATTTCGCATTGGACTTCCTCCGTGTTTCCAAAAATTCTTACCGAATTAAGAAACTTTTGTCGTCTACTTGATCCAGAGACACGCACCCTTTTCATAGAAAGGATATTTGGCCTGGATGAAGGAGATATTGGGATCGGCGAATGGCTGCTTAGTGAAGAACTGAAATTTCTATCCACGACCTTGGGTAGCCACTTGCACCCAACGCATAATGCCAACTATCGACATGTTCTGCAATATCAGGTTTCATCCTCGATTCATTTCCTCGATTTGCTCTTGACCTCACCTGTGACATCGACGTGGACAGTAACCGCTCTGTCGAGGCATGGGGAGTTGTCGCAGGTCTTGGATCGCTGCATATCTTTCATTTTGGAATCCAATTTCTCTTCACCAACATTGTCTCGGGTCGCACGACAGCTGGCCGAACATGCTACTGATTTCAACCTAGATGTCAGGTTCAATATTCTGGTTCTGGTATTACGAAACGCACGGAGAAGCCCAACTGCGGATGCCCTGGAATCCATCTCAGGAATTCTCAGAAGCCTACCTTTGAACACCATCTCCGCAGAAACTCTTCGAAACGAATTAGGACAAACCATATCTTCCTATTCTGACCATTCATCCAGCCTGCAACTCGGTTCAGCCGAGTTTCTATTACAAATCCTAGAATGGCTCGCCTCGCAAAAGGACATCAAGCTGACAACGCTGGTCGGCATTTCCACTGAAAGTTTTCAATACCTCACAAACACAATTGCTGCCCACCTTCCTTTAGAGCGACAACAGGCAATCGACACTGTGGAAAAGACTCTCACAATTGACGAAGACGTGCTTTTGCCACCGTCTACGACTGAGCTCCCTGAGACGCTGACGATGCCCTTGCAATCCATCGTAAACTTGTTGTCTCCCCATGACTCTGAACCGTCGACACCGAAAGGAGGCACGAAGACGCCCGATATCCTGGGAGTCGTCATCTCCCCGCCCACTGCCATCCTTCGTTCGCCTGCAGCAACAGGCTTGACAAAGACATATGCCAACAACGATTTCCGACAACCCCGACAGACTTCCTCGACAAGGTTGAATACCAGCAGACTTCCTAGTACACATGGTAGGTTTATAGCTTGTTAAGATCGGTGCAGATCTGATTTGACCTTTTTTTTGTGTGCGGCTTCTCTCTCCTCCTTTTCATAGTTGATGTAGGTATCAACGGTCGTTCAGACCTGATTTTCCGCTGACCTGTACCCAATGTGGTCTAGGAATTCGAGTTCGCTCCGTCTCCGACGGCTATCGTTTCTTCCCAGCTCCCACCTGCTGGGATTGTATTACCTTTCCAGGGGATGCTACCTCCTTCCTAGAAAAACGAATTCCTGGCAAACTCGATGATGTATATTCTATTCAGTTACCCTTGCGCATAATGGTCCGTATTGAAAATCCAGTGATTGATATGGGGGTAGATTGTACATTGCTTACAATAACAGTATGAAAGAATGGTGGGGGGGTAAAATGTCGGAATATGTAAGAACTGCCAAAATTGGGCAATACAAAAAGCACCTACGGCGGAGCATACACTGACGACGGCTGGCGCAAGCTAGGGGGCCGTAGGAATGCCGTCGGATATCCTAACGGATGTTTCTGACGAAGCCGGGGCTGTTGACGAGAGACCCCCGTTGCCGTCGTCGCAGACGGATACCCCTCCAAATCATCCTGCGAGCTCGGGAAGTACCTATCCATATCCTCCACATCAAACTCGGACGGGGGTGTAGGGGATGACGCCCCGTGATGATGATGATGGAAATGTCTGTGGTGGAGGTGTTCTTCACCTATTTGCCTCGGGTTCTTGTTATCTGCATTCGTAGGCGCGGCTTCATCGGCCCGTGATGGCTCGGGTTTTTTGCCACCAAGACGATACATCCGCTTCCGCTTGGCCTTGACGGGCGCCTTCTCACCCATGGCCGCGCCGCCAAAGCCTAGAGCGCCTGCACCTACCCCCACCCCGCGCGGAGGAACGCTGCGCACAGTAAAGTGGGAGAGATCACGCGTGTACGGCGAAAGTGTGTGGTTCGAGATGCTGAGCGTCGAGAGTTGGTGTATTGAGTTATTCAAGGTGGGTCGGAGGACTATTTTTGCTGGCCCTTGGTGTTGTTGGTCGTAGGAATGGACGTTGGAGGGTGAGGTGGATAGGAGAGATATGTCGTGGCTGTTGTGGCTATTATTATTATTATTCGTGCTTGTGGTGGATGTGACGGACATGCGGCGTTCAGAGGGTGGGCGACGCATGTAAATATGGGAAGTGGCAGTGGCAGAATCTGCGGCTGCATTGGAGGCGGAGGACGAAAGTGCAGAAGGATGTTCGTACGAGGCGTGATCTGTGAGGTCTGTTGACAGAGTCCTCGAGGGCCCACTGCTTGACCTCGAAGGCTGTGACTCGAAGCTGTCAGGAGTGCGTGGTCGGCCTGCGGGATTGAAACCGCCCATGTGAGCTGCCGGTGCATGGTGCGGGATGCCGGAAACGCTCGCAGCTGTAGCACCGTTTGGGTTTAATTTGCTTGGCCCGGCACCTGCACTCATAGGTGGGTACTCTGGGGAATAAGGGTTCGATGCTGGCGTCACTATTCCTGAACGGTGAGGATGATACATTCCCAGACCAGTGCTCATATTGAGCGTTGTCTGCGAGTACGACCGTGTAGGTAGAGAGGACAGCGATTTTGCCAGTGGGACAGTCTGGATGGCAGACTGTGAGTGATAGATACGAGGCCGGGTAATCGTGCCACCTCCCACGGCAGGTATCGTCTCATACTCTGTCGAGCTCTGGGTGTCTCTGTCACGGTCGTGGTATACACTGGCAGGGGGCGAGCTGGCCGAATCGTCCCAATCGACCATATCGAATGAGTTATACTCGTATTCACCCATCTCGCTGGATCCTTCGTCTTCCAGTTCTTCTGTCAAGTCTGCCAGGCCTTTATTAGGCGTGAAGAGGCTGCTGAAGCCTTGAAATACGCTTTTGGTAGGAAGTCCTTCTGGTCGTAGGCCATATGTAGGATCGAAATTCTCCAAGTCGGGATGGGAGGAAGTTGATGGTTCGTGGGAAGGGGGTAGAGGTAGAGAAACTGATTTAGGCTGGCTGGAACCTGCTACTGAGGCTCCGGACGCGGATGCGGCGCGAGGACGTCTTGAACCTAACGAGCTCTGGGTCCGGTGAAGCTGAGGGTGTACGCCGATATCCGAAGCGGCAAGGGGTCTATGGGGAAATATGTCGGAAGTTGAGATTGTATCGCGGCGCGTGGAAGGGGCAGGAGGGGGGCGTTTATTTAAATAGGGTGCTTCTACTTTTGCTTTGACCCATTGCTGGCTGAGACGATGTATGATACCAGGAAGATCTTCACGGAACATCTGCCTGAGTTGGCCTTCTATCTCGCGCTGGATAAAATTCTGGATGACGGCGATGGAGTCAAAGGTGCTGTTGATGTCAACATTTTGGAGAGGGTCAGTCTTGAAGACGAGGGTTATGCCTTTTTGCTTGGAGACGACAAGGACGACGTAAGAACTGAGTTTGAAATGGGATAGGCGGAGGAGCATGGGGACAACGAGGGGGTGTTTGGCAGCAAGCATGCCTCGAGAACCGCCCATTAGGTGAATGTCGGGTTGCTTGTGGTTAAGGGGGTTTGCCTGGGCAAAAGGGTTAACGTCACACGAGAGACGTAAAATGGGCGGAGACATACCTGAACCTTTGTCTTGAGGACGAGGTGAGCGTCGCCCGAGTACGTCAAGCGAAATATGCCGCGGAACTGATCCACGGTGAGATCACCAATGTCGCGAATCTCTAGTTCTGGGGGCTGAAAAAAAGGACACGTAAAGGAGACGCGAAAAGGCGAATGTGAGGATACACACCTGTGTGCCCATCTCAAGTTCCACAACCTCGATTTTGTCTGCTATGATGGGTGGTTTGTTTCCCTTGTTGAGGGCGGTGTTGAGCATCTGAATGGCATCATAGTGAAACTGGTCTGAAAAACGAGGCCAGTTGAAGGTGAAAGACATGTAAAAGTGTTAGCTCGGAATACATAGAGGAGCAGGAGAGCCGTGGTGCATCATCATGGCCATGGTCTAGGGTTAGGGGCTATTTGAACTGGTTTTCACCACCATGCATGGTGTCCGTAGGCTGCTCGGCGGGGTCGTCAATTCCTCCCCGCCCTCCAATCCAGACTCCCCCCTTTCCGCACAGACTGTCCCCCTTTCCAAGGCTGGTCCTACCTGGCCGCCGTCATCACCATCGGCCCCCCAGCACTCCTATGGCACTCCTTCAGCTAGCCCAAACACCACCTCTGCCCTATTCCTCAAGAAAGACAGGCCGAAACCCCCACCCGCTGTTGACGACGATGCCAGCCGAACATACCCTGCTGGCCGACAATCCCTGGGCACAACTTCCAACTCGCAAAGCAACCCAATTCCATCCCCGACTCGGTCGCAGACCATGCCCACCTCATCCCCTGCTGGCCCTTCATCCGTCTCTGGCCGCGGAACACCACCGTCGTCTTACTCTGTCCGGGATTCAACACGAAAATCAGGCATCACCGATCCCGACTGGAAACGCATAAGTGGCAACCTCAACACCCGCGACGAACTCCTCATCAGCCTCATGGCCAGCGAAGCCGTCATTGACAGCCGTGACTTTGAGATCATAACTGCGGAAGAGGTCGACGACCTCAAAAAGGTTTTTCTTATTCTAATTTACTATCAACTGGCTAATGATCATCACAGGAAGAACAAGTCCTCAACTCTCGGCTCGAGGCGATGACCAAAAAAGTCGCTCTCGAGACTAAAATTCGGGACGCAGCACTCTCCCTCTCCAAAGTCAACGCTTCCCATAAAAAAGTCTCAAAACAAACGAGCGAGCAGCTCGAAGCAGCCAATAAACGTGTCGAGTCCGCACAAAAGGAACTATGGAGGATATCCGACCGTGTCAGCGAGGTCCATCGTCGACTTATGGAGCATCGTGCTGGCGTTCTCAGCCTGTCCGTCCGGAACATGGAAAAAAAGATGGCTCCCAGCGACGACTCGGGCTATGACTCGTCCAATCGCAGTACCTTGATGAGCTCTACAATGTCCTCAAATACCGCTTTTTCTTCCCCCACCACCACCGTCTCCTCCAAATCCCGCTTCGACGGTGCCCACCTATTCGCCGGTCACGCAGATTCCATCGTACCAAAAGTCAAGTTATCATCCGAGGCCGCTGCTGCTGCAATCTCCGCCCTCGAACTGAAGCTGAAGACTGCAAAGGACTCTTTGGCGGCCGCAGGGAAGAAACAAGCCGAGATGACCCGCGAGCTATCCTTGATGAAGCTAGAAAAGCAAGAGGTGGAGACTATGATGGGAATGGACATTCAAGCGGCAGAGGAGACGATCGCGGCACTCGAGAAGGAGATCCCGCGTCTGGAGGAGCTCGATTCGGAAGTGCGGCAGCTCAGGCAGGAGAAGAGTTCATGGGAGAGAGACCGTGTGGGTTTTGAGACACGGTTGATAGAACTGGAAACGAAGAAAGGAGAGGACGCTGGTGGGGCGGAGCGTATGCTCGCGAGCATTCGAGAGAGCATGCAAAAGGACCTCGAGGCGAAGGATGCCGAGATTCGATGGATACAAGAAGAACAGCAGAAGGAGAGGTCAGCTTGGGTGGAAGAGCGACAGCAACTGGAGGATGAGAAGATGGACGATCTAGCACGCCTACAAGAGGAAATGGACCGGATGCGAGACGAAGAAGACCTGACGATACGGCAGAGTCAGGACGAAATGGCTTCTGGCCTGGCAATACTGCAGTCCATGGTCAAGACCCATGGCATCGTCTTGTTCTCGCGAGATTCGTCGTTGCAGGGTTTACTGAATGCTGTTGGGATGCATATCGAGTCCGTGCATATGAAACTGGAGACTTATTCAAAGGCCGAAGCAGAATGGGATTCTCTGAGAAGGAGGCTGGAAGAGGATGTGAGGAGTGGTCTGGATAAAAGAGAAGCCATGGCAAGAGACCTGGAGGACGCGAGACGAGAACGGGATATCCTCACTCTCGAAAGTCGTGTCAAGGCATGTTCACATCCCCCATTGATAGCATCTCCCCTTTTAACATTATTCATAGTCCCAACCACCCCCTTCCGCGTCACATTTACGCACACCATCAACATCCTTGGAAAGCTCCGATTCGGAAGTATCACGTATCATCTCCATCCTCCAGCCTCTTTGGGTAACACTCCCCTCTCCCGAAGCACGCGCAGCAAAGTTCGTGTCCAACCGACCCTACCGCACTGGATCGCCTGTACCTGGGTCATCGACCAGCAGTTCGAATGCCGTTTCCTCACTCTCCGACCTCGACGTGCGCTCGCTCAAATCGCTCTATGACACACGGCAAAACGGGGCCTCCAGCCCCCTTTCGGCCAAGCCAGGCGCTAATGGCCTCCCAGCGCCATTCACTATCGAGGCATTCGCCTCGCGCGTACAGGCGCTGATAAACGATGACAAGGCACTCATTGAGCGTTTGTTGCGGTTCGCGCAGGCTCACGATCTGCTGAAGAAGAACGCGGAACGCGCACAGAAGTTGGCACAGGATGGGACCCATGCACTGGAAACATACCAGAAACAGACGCGAATTCTGGAAGAGAGGAATATGTCGATGGCTGCGAGGCAGTCTGCCCAGTGCGTATTTCGTTTCTTGGATTTAATCCGGACTCACGTGATACCACCGCCAGGCAAGAGGAATTGCAATTGCTGCACGACACGATCGAGAGGATCACAGCTGAGAGGCGCGAGCTGGAGAACCTGGCTGCAGAACAAGCACAGACGTGTCAGCAACTTACGGAAGCCAACAACACCCTCAGCGCCCGTGCATTGGCGCTCGCAGAGGAGGCGGCGCATGCCCCGGAGATGATGCGGAAGCAGTACGAGACGCAGCTACAGGAGGTGAAGAAGGCACTGGAGCTTGCACAGGATGAGGTGGAGGCGATGCGCACCTCGGAGCAGTCTCAGCGGATTGCGCTCCTGGACGAGCTGAACTCGATGCAGACGGAGAATGGGAACTTGAGGGCGCAGTTGAGGGCGGTGAAGAAGTAGTTGGGGCCTGCTCATTTTTTATTTTATTTTTTGAGTACACGCTTCTTTTAATTCTTCAATCTTCTTGGATTTATGATAGGCTTTTACACAAGGGATACATTTATGCTTCATCGACATACTGTACAATACATTCATTATCGAGCTCGTCAGAACAAATTACAAACTCAATAATCCCAGGACCAGAGAGTCACAGCGAAGCCGGATTAGCAAAAATGCAGTCATAAAAGTACTAAAACCCCCGGCGGGACTCGAACCCGCAACCTCCAGATTAGAAGTCTGACGTCATAACCAT
>Ga0307509_10007263_pt1 | contig 14556 bp, 12 predicted proteins | sample 10_EM_MG_FD_202245 | JGI IMG/M metagenome (GOLD analysis project Ga0307509, IMG submission 202245) | Populus trichocarpa ectomycorrhiza microbial communities from riparian zone in the Pacific Northwest, United States - 10_EM | ecosystem: Host-associated > Plants > Roots > Unclassified | place... | reverse complement strand
GACTCCGCCACGAGCGGCAGGATCCCGGTCCTGCCCCGTCCGGCCTGAGGGGACTCCATGTAGTCACGCGCCATCATCTCCTCGCGGTGGTACGGCAGTTGGGCCACCCAGAAGGGCGCGGCCGGCTCCCCGAGCGAGGTCTTCCGTCGCGGGTACGGCCCGAACAGCGCCGCGGCGGCATGCGGCAGCGGCGGATCGACGGCCACTCCGGCGCGTAGGGGCGTGCACCACATCTCCCACGAACTGACCGGCCTCTGCTCCCGCCACCCCTCCCGGTGCGAGCTCTGGCGCGGCAGACCGCCCTCGCGCAGCCAGCGCGCCAGCCGCTGTCCGGCCTCCGAACGCAGCTTCCCGGCCGCGTGCAGCACCTCCTCGCCCGAGGCGTCCGGGGCGGCAGGGGTGGCAGCGGTGTCGCAGGCGGGAGCCACCCGCAGCAGGGCCTGTGCCAGGTCGACCGGTGCGGGGGTGACGCCGAGTTCCTCCAACTTACCGATCCGCTGCACCAGTTCGGCGGCGTCGAGCGCGCCGGTGGAGAGGGTCGGCACGGCCAGCAGGAACGGCTGCGTGCCGGACTCGATGACGTCCATCGACTCGGTCAGCCGCGCCATGAGCATGGCCCCGGGGAGGGAGGGGACGCGGGCGTACCGGCTGTCCCCGCGCCGGTGGACGGCGTTCTCCCGCGGCTCGTCGCCCCGTACCGCCCGCGCCACGTCGTAGAGGTCGGACTGCGTGCAGTCGTACCTCTCGCGCGGATTCCCGCGCACGACCGGCGCCAGCGCCTCGGCCAGTGCGCTCCGGTCGCGGTGGGCGTGGCGGACCAGTCCGTCCAGGGCGCGTTCGAAGGGCACCACGTCCCAGTCGTTCGCGACGACCGCCGCGACCTCCTGTGCGACCTCGACGGCCGACTCGATGGGCCCGGGCACCGGTCGGGGGCCGGTCAAGACGGGCAGTACGTCGATGACCTGCTCGACGACGGCGGTTCCCGGGGGCACCCCGAGCAGCTCGGCGGCTCGTTCCGCGAGCCCGGGGCCGAGCCGCCCGGCGGCCGTCCGCAGCTGTGGCAACACCGCGTCCCCGGCGCTCTTGAGATGCCGGGCGACCACGTTGAGGGCCCGCTCCTGCAAGGACGCGTCCCGGTGGTCGAAGGTCATCGTCACGTCGGCCAGGACGCGCGCGGCGCGTGTGGGATCCCGCCGTATCTCCCGGTCCAGCCACGACAGTTGGGCACGGACGAGCTTCTTCTCCGGCCGCAGCAGGACCCGTTGGCAGACCTCGGTGAGGACGTCGGGTTCCAACAGCCCCGCCTCGGCCACCTCGGCCAGGACCTCCTGGGCGTAGGCGGCCACCGGCAACGACCCGTCCAGCAGGGCCACATGGTCCCGGACGACGGACGCGTTCTCGGCCGGTGCGGGTGCCAGGGCACGCAGGAAGGCGAGGGGCGGCGCCGTCTCCATGCGGGTGCCGTCCTGGAGGAGACGGGCGAGCAGGCGCTCGACGAGGGCGACGCGTTCGTCCGCGACCAGGGCGTGTTCGGGCGGCGTGAGGGCCAGCCGCTGCACGATCTCCCAGCCGTGGTGCGGGTGCGGCGGCTCGGCGGCCAGGTCCGCGAACAGGTTGCGGACGAGCTCTTCACGATCGATCAGACCGTCGGCGGCGAGGCCGGTCAACAGGTCCAGCCAGTACGTACGGTTGGTGACGAAACGCGCCGGGTGCGCCACGATCAGCGGCAGGAGCCGCGGGGTGAAGTCGTCGGCGGGCAACCGCTCCGCCAGGGTCGCCCCCGGTGCCCCGCCCAGGAGATGCCCGGGTCGCTCCCCGTGGTCACCGGCGCGGTCGGGCAGCCAGTAGAAGAGGAACGGATCCGACGTCGGCACCGGGCCGCCGGTGGCGCGTACGAGATGTTCGAGGGTCCTGAGCCAGCCGACGGACATGCCCGCCGCCTGGCCGTCGAACCGCGCGAGCAGCTCGGCCCGCCAGGCGACGGTGTGCAGGTCCAGCACGTCGACCGTCCAACTGGCGGGCTGGATAGCGGACTTGTGCCGCGCGAGCCAGTCGGCCGCGGCCTCGGGGGTGACCTGGCACCCCAGATCCGCGGCGTACCGGGCGGCGACCTCATCCTGGGGCCGCTGGTACCGGGTCTCCTGTATCGCCTCCCGAAGGGCCGCCGTGTCCTTTGCGCACGCGGCGCGCTGCTCCGGAGTCAGCGTGCCCAACTCCCGGACCACCGCGGCGATATCGCCGGTTTCCGCGAGTTCCAGCAGCCTCACAGCGCCGCCTCCGTCGTCTCGTCCCGGACCAGGCCCGCCGCGAGCACATGGGAGCAGGGGCCGCGTCCGCCCCGGTACTTCGCCCCCCACAGGCACGTGCACCTGAGTCGGCCTGTGTCAGCCGCGCGGACCAGGTGGACCCGGTCGCCCTTCCCGACCCGGGTCAGCGCGCCGTCGAACCGGACCGCCCCGTCGGCGACCAGGGCCCGCGCCGCGCGCAGCCGGAGGTTGCGTGTCTCCACGGCGCCCGCGGAGTAGGGCAGTTGGCGGTGGAAGTACGCCTCCTCCGCGAGGTCGTAGCCGATCTGTCCGGACGTCCCCAGCACCGTCAGCGCGGCCCGGACCCGCTCGGGAGACAGCTCGGCCTGCCGGGGCAGCTCGGACACGTCGATCCTCGGCTCCCACGCCGGCAGCGCCGAGACGAGGTCCGCGTCGTCCACCGCCGGACCGCCGGCCAGGTCGTACAGGACACCGCCCTCACCGGAGAACCCCCGTGCCGCGTCCTGCGAGAGCAACAGCGTCAGCCGCATGCCCGGCAGCCCGACCTCCCACGCGACGGCCGTGGCCCGCCCCTCCGTGAGCTCCGGGGCGTAGATCCGCAAGGTCGTGGCGTGCCGCAGCACTTGACGCAGCGTCAGCAACCGGTCGGGGCCGGGCAGGCTCACGGCTCCGGGTCCCGGCCTGCTCGCGGGACGCAGGGTGCGGCCCACGGGCGTCAGCCGGCGCGTCGTGCGGCTGCCGGCTCCCTGCCGTGGCAGCGCACGGAGGACGGCCGCGGCTTCCGCCGCCGGCACCTCCGCGCGCGGGGTGAAACCCGCCGCGAGCACCTGGGCCTCGGTGAAACCGCGCAGCCACCGTTCCGGCAGCGGGACCCGCTTCTCCACGAACCGGCCGTCGAAGGTCCTGACCTCCAACTCCTCCGGACCCACGGTCAGTTGCAGCGGATCCAGGCCGCCGAGTCCGGCGAGCGCCCGCCGGAGCGGGAGGCCGATGTCCATGTTCGTGGTGCCGTGGCCGACGTCGTCGCCGTCGAGGCCGGGCGCGAGCACGTCGAGGCGCGCGTAGACGCCGCAGCAGCCGGAGACGGACTCCATCCGCAGTCGGCCGCCGTCGGCCGTCACCACCGGGTCCAACGAGGCCGCGCGGCCGGACGGCAGTACCGGGCGGCCGCCACGTCAGCGACCGTCAGCAGTGCCGCCGCCGCGGCGGCCGGCGCGGTCAGAAAGCTGTGGAAGAACCGCGGGCGGTCCGCCGCACCGGCCGGGGTCGCCCCGCCGGAGGTCTCCAGCGCGAGGGTGCGCCCGGCCGCGGACTCGCGTACGGCCGACGGGCACGGGCGCAGGGAGGAGTAGGACTGTAAGAGTGATGTCACGCGCACACGCTATGGCGGGGCACTGACAGAAGCCGTCGGACCCGGAGACGGAGACGGAGACGCGGGCGAAGCGGCACGGACGTCACACCGCGACGACCGTCAGCCCCGCCTCCTCAAAGCGCCGCACCACATCCGCCTCCACCCCCACATCCGTCACCAGCGTGTCCACCAGCCGGGCCGAGCAGATCCGGGCGAACGCCCGCTGCCCGAGCTTGCTGGAGTCGGCCGCGACGATCACGCGCTCGGCACGCTCGCACAGCAGCCGGTTGATCGCCGCCTCCGCCTCGTCGTGGGCCGCCGCGCCGTGCGTCACGTCGAAGGCGACCACACCGAGCACCGCCACATCGACGGTGATCTGCGAGAGCACCCCGTCCGCGAGCGGCCCGACGAGTTCGTACGACTGCGCTCGCGCGACCCCGCCGGTCAGCACGATCTTGAACTGGGGCCGTACGGCAAGCTCGTTGGCGATGTTGAGCGCGTTGGTCACGATGGTCAGCGCCGGTGATCCGGAGGCTCCGGACGTGAGGTCGCCGCGCACGGCCAGGGCGCGGGCCACCTCTGTGGTCGTCGTACCGCCGGTGAGGCCCACCGCCTCGCCGGGCGCGACGAGTTCGGCGACCGCCTTGGCGATGCGCTGTTTCTCGGAGGCGTGCCGGGCGGTCTTGTAGCGCAACGGCAGTTCGTACGACACCCCGTGCACGACGGCGCCGCCCCGGGTGCGCACCAGCATCTGCTGCTCGGCGAGTTGGTCGAAGTCACGGCGGATCGTCGCGGCCGACACCGCGAGGTCGACAGCCGCCTCCTCGACGTCGAGCCGGCCGCGCTCGACGAGCAGCTCCAGCAGCGCCTTCCAGCGGGCGTCGCGCGACATCCGCACTCTCCGTTCCTCGATATCTCCGCGACCCTAGCGCACGTTCCCTTGGTCCAATTGCTTGATTGTGCTCGAAAACTCGCTATATCTTGCAGGAACGAGCATCACTGGGGAGGGGATACGGCATGACCTATGTCGAGGACGAGCTGAACAGTCAGCCCGAGTGCTGGATACGCGCCGCGGCGGAGGCACCCCGATACCGGGACGCGCTCCCGGCGCCGGGGGAGCGGGTCGCGATCGTCGGCTGCGGCACCTCGTACTTCATGGCCCAGGCGATCGCCGCCCTGCGCGAGGGAACAGGCCAGGGCGAGACCGACGCCTTCGCCGCCTCGGAGTTCCCGCACGGTCGGACGTACGACCGGGTCCTCGCCCTCACCCGCTCCGGCACCACCACCGAAGTGCTGGAACTCCTGCGGGAGTTGAAGGGCCACACCCGCACCACCGCGATCACCGCCGACCCGCACACGCCCGTCATGACGGCCGCCGACGACATCGTCGTGCTCGACTTCGCCGACGAACGCTCCGTCGTGCAGACCCGGTTCGCGACCACCGCCGTCACCCTGCTCCGCGCCCACCTCGGCCTGCACACCGACGCCGTGGTCGCCGACGCCCGCACCGCGCTCGCCGCCGAACTGCCCCAACAGCTCGTCGCCTGCACCCAGTTCACCTTCCTCGGCCGCGGCTGGACGGTCGGCCTCGCCAACGAGGCCGGGCTGAAGATGCGCGAGGCCTCACTGTCCTGGACCGAGGCCTATCCGGCGATGGAGTACCGACACGGCCCGATCAGCATCACCACCCAGGGCACCGCCACCTGGATGCTCGGCGAGGCGCCCGAGGGACTCGCCCAACAGGTGGGCGTCACCGGCGGGTTGTGGATCGAGGGCGGCCTCGACCCGCTCGCCGAACTCGTCCGCGCCCAGCGCCTCGCGGTCGCCGTCGCCGCGTACCGCGACCTCGACCCCGACCGCCCGCGCCACCTCACCCGCTCGGTGATCCTCGCCCCCTGAAGCCCCGGTATTTCAGGACCGGACCTCTGAAGCCCGGAACCCCAGGACAGGAAAGGACGGGACAGGCCGTGCCCCTCGTCACCACCGGCGAGCTCATCACCCGCGCCGCCACCGCCCGCTCCGCGGTCGCCGCCTTCAACATCATCACGCTGGAACACATCGAGGCCGTCATCGCCGGCGCCGAGTCCGCGACCACCCCCGTCGTCCTCCAAGTCAGCGAGAACGCCGTCAAGTTCCGCTACGGCCGCCTCCTCCCGCTCGCCCGCGCGGCCGTAGCCGCCGCCGAACGGGCCGCCGTACCAGTGGCGTTGCACCTCGACCACGTCCAGAGCGACGACCTGCTACGACAGGCACAGGCCGCCGGTTTCAGCTCCGTCATGTACGACGCGGCACGCCTGCCCTACGCCCAGAACCTCGCCGCGACCCGTACCGCCGCCGACTGGGCCCACTCCCAAGGCCTGTGGATCGAGGCCGAGTTGGGACAGGTCGGCGGCAAGAACGGCGAGCCGCCCCTCGACGCCCACGCACCCGGCGCCCGTACCGACCCCACCCAGGCCCGCGCCTTCGTCGCCGACTCCGGCGTGGACGCACTCGCCGTGGCCATCGGCAGCACGCACGCCATGACCACTCGCACCGCGACCCTCGACCACGACCTCCTCAAGCGGCTCACCGCGACCCTGGACGTCCCCCTCGTCCTGCACGGCTCCTCGGGAGTCCCCGACGACGAACTGGCCGCGGCCGTCGCCGGCGGCATCACCAAGGTCAACGTGGGCACGGCCCTCAACCAGGCGATGACCGGCGCCATCCGCGCCTTCCTCGCCGAACACCCCGAGGCCGTCGACTCCCGCACGTACCTGAGCGTGGGGCGGGAGGCGATGGCGGAGACGGTGGCCCGGATCATCGGCGTGCTCGCCGGAGGCGGACGGTCGGGTTAGCGCTTGACGGCCTTCAGGACCACGAACTTCGCGTCGCTGGCGACCAGTTGACTGTTGCCGAAGAGCCGCTTCAGTTTCACGTGGTACGCGAGATGCCGGTTGCCGATCACCCACAGCTCGCCGCCCGGCCGTAGCGCGCGCCGCGCCCCGGAGAACATCCGCCAGGCCGTCGCGTCGGTCGTCGCCTGGTGGGAGTGGAACGGGGGATTGTTGAGCACGAGGTCGACGCTGTCGGCAGGCACCCCGACCAGCCCGTCCCCGACCCTGAACTCGGCCTGCCCCGGAACGCCGTTCGCCTTGTAGGTGGCTTCCGCCGAGGCGACAGCCTGGAACGACTCGTCCACGAACAGGACTTCGGCCTCCGGATCGGCCAGCGACACGGCCGTACCGACGACACCGTTGCCGCACCCGAGGTCAACCACCTTGCCGAGCCCACGACTTGAGGGCAGATGCTGGAGGAGGAAACGGGTGCCGATGTCGAGACGCTCGGCGCAGAACACACCCGCGTGATTGACCACGGTCCGCCCCGAGACCACGCCGATGCCGTCGGGCAGGGCGTAACTGTGCGGCCAGGGATTGGTGCCACGCGCTGCCGTCGACCGTGGCGTGCAGAAGATCAGCCGGGCCTTCTTCTCGGCCAGCGAGGTCCGGGTCGGGCCGAGGATCCGCTCGAACAGCTTCAGCGTCGAGGTGTGGATCTCCTTCGCCATCCCGGTACCGACGACGACCGTGTCGGCGTGCACCGCGGGCGCCAGCCGCAGCAACTGGTCCTCCAACAGCGCGAGGCTCTTGGGCACCCGGACCAGCAGCACGTCGACCCGCTCGGGCGGCGGATCCTGGGTGGTGAGCAGCCGTACGGAAGCCGCGTCGACCTCGCCCCGGGCGAGGTTCGCCTTGGTCGCCTCCTGCGTGAGGAACGAGTCCGTGATCTGCACCGGGCCGTGTTCCGCGAGGGCCGTGGCCAGGGCGCCCCAGCGGTCGCCCACGATCACCACCGTGCCGGACAGCGGGGTGTCCTGCTCCGCGAGATGCTGCAGAAGGTATTCGTCGGAGGCGTCCCAGGCGCGCAACTGGTCGCGCGGGTCCTCGGGGAAGCGGGCCAGGGCGCGCTCGCCCCACGGAGTCGTCATTCGGTCGATATGGTCGTCCATCGTGCGCCAAGGCTAACCGAGTGCCAGCTCATGGCCGGTCGGGGCAGGATGGGGCCATGGACGCCGAGCTGTTTCCGAGAGTTCGTACGGAGATCGCGCCGGGCGCGGTGCATCTGCCGGACTGGCTCTCCCCGGACCGCCAGCGCGACCTCCTGACGGCCTGCCGCGACTGGGCCGGACCCCCGGCCGGACTGCGCACCGTCCGCACCCCCGGCGGCGGCACGATGACCGCCCGGCAGGTGTGCCTGGGCTGGCACTGGTACCCGTACGCCTACTCCCGCACGGCGACCGACGGCGACGGCACACCGGTGAAACCGTTCCCGACCTGGCTCGACGAACTCGCGCAGCGGGCGGTCACCGACACACTGGGGGCGCCGACCGCGTCGTACGACATCGCCCTGATCAATTTCTACGACGGCGACGCCCGCATGGGCATGCACCGCGACGCCGACGAACACTCCGACGCCCCCGTGGTGTCCCTCAGCCTCGGCGACACCTGCGTCTTCCGCTTCGGCAACACCGAGACCCGCACCAAGCCGTACACGGACGTCGAGTTGAGGAGCGGCGACTTGTTTGTGTTCGGTGGGCCGTCGCGGCTGGCGTATCACGGGGTGCCGAGGGTGTACGAGGGTACGGGGCCGGGGGAGTTGGGACTGAAGGGCAGGTTGAATGTCACGCTCAGGGTGAGCGGCTTTTAGGGGCGCGGGGAACTGCGCGACCAGCCCCCACCGTCCCGCACTTTGATCGCGACCCTTCAACGGAACACCGGTCACCTCTCCCGCCTGCGGATCATGGGAGACTCGCCCTCATGAGTGGCAAGGCGGACCCCCGGCCGGCGGGGGATGGGACCACCTCAAGGGCACGACTGGACCGGGGCCGCGGAGCGCTCGGTCCCGCACTGGAGCTCGTACACACCGGCCGCGCCCCCACCCGCGCCGTACTCACCGCGGAACTCGGCGTAACCCGCGCGACGGCCGGCGCGGTGGCCGCCGAGCTGGAGGCCCTCGGCCTGATCAGGGTCGACGCCAGGCCCGGCGCCGCGGCCGGTTCACAGGGACGACCTTCGCACCGACTCGCGCTGGCCGAGGACGGACCCGTAGTCCTCGCAGCCCAGGTACACGCCGACGGCTTCCGCGCCGCGCTGGTCGGACTCGGCGGCCAGATCGTCGCGACCGCGCCCGGCTGCGAGGCCGTGGACGCAGACCCGGCAAAGGTGCTCGGCTCGGTCGTCCAGGCCGGTGCCGACCTGCTGCGTGAGACCGGCCGGCGGTGCGTCGGTGCCGGGCTCGCCGTACCGTCCGCCGTGGCCGAGCCCGAAGGCCTGGCGCTCAACCCTCTCCACCTGGCCTGGCCCGCGGGCGCGCCCGTGCGGCGGATCTTCGCCGAGTGCGTGCGCGCGGCCGGCCTCACCGGACCCGCGTTCGCGGGCAACGACGTCAACCTCGCCGCGCTCGCCGAGCACCGGCACGGCGCGGGACGCGGCGCCCGGGACCTGCTGTGCGTGGCGACCGGACACCGGGGTGTCGGCGGCGCGCTGGTGCTCGACGGGCGTCTGCACACCGGGAGTTCGGGCCTGGCGCTCGAAGTCGGGCACCTCACCGTGAACCCCGAAGGGCGCCCCTGCCACTGCGGCAGCCGGGGCTGTCTCGACGTCGAGGCCGACCCGCTCGCCTTCCTCACGGCGGCCGGTCGTGAGCCCGGCCCCGAGGTGTCCCTGCTCCAGGAGTCCAACGAGCTGATCCGCCACCACTACGACGACCCGACCGTACGGAAAGCCGCCGAAGCCCTCATCGACCGCCTCGGGCTGGGTCTCGCCGGGCTGGTGAACATCCTCAACCCCGACCGGATCATCCTCGGCGGACTGCACCGCACCCTCCTGGACGCCGACCCGGACCGGCTGCGCGCGGTCGTCGCCGACCGGAGCCTGTGGGGGCAGAGCGGAGGCGTGCCGATCCTCGCCTGCACCCTCGACCACAACAGCCTGGTCGGGGCAGCCGAGTTGGCGTGGCAGCCGGTGCTCGACGATCCGCTGGCGGCCCTGTCCTGATCTTGAGGACGGTGTTCGGAAGAAGGAATCGACGAGCCCGTTGGGAGCCGGGGCAGAGTAGGTCTATCGTCGGAAACCTAAGGCCAGAGGATGGAGGGCGGCGTGTGATGCCGCAGGATGAGCCCGTGATCGGATGCACGGGGCAGGTGATCATCGCGACCCGCGGAAGCGCGGGCCCCGGCGAGATCCTGGTGCGCGTCCGAGGTGGCTCCGAGACCTTCCTCGCCTGGTCGGACGATCCTCTGCCCACGGGGGCGACCGTACTCGTGATCGAGTCGCGAGGAAGTCGTGAGGTCCACGTCATCAAGTGGGTGGATCCATTGGACGCGCTGGGCGGGGACCCCGCCGGCGCTGAGTGAGGAGTACCAGAATGTTCGGTTACCGCGTTCCCGCCCCCGATGAGGCGATGCTGATCTCGGGTGGCAGGCGGGGACTGGGGGGCGCGCCGTTCCGAGTGGTGACGGGGCACGGAAAGTTCGTGCTCCCGGTCTTCCGCAAGACCCGTTTCCTCACGCTGTCGATGTGCGAGGCCGAGGTCACCGAGACCTGTGTGACCAGGCAGGGCATCGCGCTGCACGTCCGCGCCGTGATCGCGTTCAAGGTCGGCAACGACACCGAGAGCATCATCAACGCGGGCCAGCGCTTCCTCTCCGACCAGGACCAGATGTCGGTGCTGACCGGCCGCATCTTCGCCGGTCACCTGCGGTCCATCATCGGCTCGATGACGGTCGAGGAGATCGTCACGGAGCGGCAGAAGCTCGCCGCCGAGGTCCTGGACACGTCAAAGGTCGAGATGGCGAAGATCGGCCTGATCGTGGACTCGCTCCAGATCCAGTCGATCGACGACGGCGAGGTCGGCTACATCGAGGCCATGTCCGCGCCGCACAAGGCGGCCATCCAGCGGCAGGCCCAGATCGCCCAGGCCCAGGCCACCCAGGCCTCGGTCGAGGCGGAGCAGGTCGCGGCCCGCAACCAGGCCGAGTACGCCCGGCAGACCGCGGTCGTCAAGGCCGAGTACTCGGCCGAGGTCGACCGGGCCCAGGCGCAGGCCGCGCAGGCCGGACCGCTCGCGCAGGCCCACGCCCAGCAGGAAGTGCTCGCCGCGCAGACCGAACTGGCCCAGCGTCAGGCCGAGTTGCGCCAGCAGCAGCTGGTCGCCGAGATCGTCAAGCCGGCCGAGGCCGAGGCCCAGCGGATCAAGCTGCTCGCCATCGCCGAGGCGGACCGGATGAAGATCCAGGCCGAGGCGGCGGCGTCGTACGACCGCGTAGCGCTCGACCGGATGCTGATCGACCAGCTTCCGCAGATCGTGAAGGAAGCGGCGGGGGGTCTTGCGGGGGCCAACGTCAATGTCCTCAACGGGGCGGATGGTCTCGGCGAGATCGCCGCGGGGCTTGTCTCGCAGGGGCTGACGATCCTGGACTCGGTGCGGGGGAATCTGAGCGGGTCGGACCCCGACGGGCGTCGGCCCGGTGACGAGGTCAAGAACCTGCTCCAGTTGCAGGCGAAGAAGGACGAGAAGAAGAACGACGGGCCGGTTGACCTGGACTAGGTGCTCCGCTGGGAGTAGGGGGTGTGCGTCGTCGGTTTGCTGCGGCGCCATCGTGGCTGGTCGCGCAGTTCCTCGCGCCCCTTCCGGGGCGCTGCAGCACAGCCTGGTGCCCTATGGCGCCGTTAGGCTCCACAAGGCCGACACCAGTGGGCGGCGCAGGTCCGCTCGTCGTACGCAGAGCCCGATCGGGAACGGTTCCGGTGGTGGGTCCGCCGGGATCGCCGTCAGCCGTTCCCGTACGGCGCTGTTGTCCAGGACGAGGCGGGGTACCACGCCCGTGCCGCAGCCCAGAGCGACCAGCGTCAACAGGCCTTCGTGGCCGTCCGGTTCGCAGGCCACGTCCGGTGTCGTGCCCCGGGTGCGGAACCAGCGGTCGGCCGCCTCGCGGACCAGGCCCCGGTGCGGGAGGACGAACGGGCCGTCGAGATGCGGGTCGGGACGGTCGCGCGCGGTGACCAGGACCAGTTCGGTCACCGTGACCGTCCGGCTGACCAGGGGTTCCGGCAGCCGGGGTGGGATGCCCGCGACCGCCACGTCGGCCTCGCCCTCGTCGAGGCGGGCCAGCGCCGCCGCCGCGTCACCGGTGCGCAGATCGAGCCGTACCTGCGGATGCGCGGCCCGGAACGGCGCCAACAGGTCGGGCAGCAGGGCCTGGCAGGCGGTCACCGTGGCGAACAGGGTGAGACGGCCGGTGAGTTCGGCCGGGTCGGGATGCTCCTCGCGGTAGGTGCGCCACAACTCCAGTGCCTGGACGGCGTATTCACGGAAGCGGTGCCCCTCCGCGGTGAGGGAGACCCCGCGCGCACCGCGGTCGAAGAGCCGGTGTCCGAGGCCGGCCTCCAGTCGCTGCACGGTCCGGGTGAGCGTCGCCGGACTGACATGGCAGTCGAGACTGGTCCGCCCGAAGTTCAGCGTCTGCGCCAGATGCAGGAAAAGCCGTAGCTCCCGATGGTCGTCCCGCATACCGTGACCTGGCCCTTTCGTCTCGCGCAACAGCCCGCTGCGTAAGTTGCGCTTGCCGCAACACTCGCCCGGAGCCTACAACTCCACCATGACCTCGACCACGTACACCTCCGCCGTCTTCGCCCTCGAAACGATGGACGTGCCCGGCGGCACGGAGACCATCCTGCGCGGCGGCCGGCACCTCTTCCCGCTGCTCCCCGAGGCCTTCGCCGGCGTCCGCCGTATCGGCGTCATCGGCTGGGGCCCGCAGGGCCGCGCCCAGGCCCGCAACCTGCGCGACTCCCTCGCCGGTACGGACATCCGGGTGAGCGTCGGACTGCGTCCCGGCTCGGCATCGGCGGCCGACGCGCGTGCCCACGGCTTCACCGAGGAGAGCGGCACGCTCGGCGACTGGCTCGCGGTCACCGCCGAGAGCGACCTGGTGATCCTGCTCATCGCGGACGCGGCCCTCGCCGCCCACCACGAGGAGATCTTCGCGGCCTTGCGGCCCGGTGCCACCATCGGCCTCTCGCACGGCTTCCTGCTCGGTCACCTCCGGGCCACCGGTGGGGAGTTCCCGCCCGGACACGGAGTCATCGCCGTCTGCCCCAAGGGCATGGGCGACTCCGTGCGGCGGCTCTACGAGCAGGGCGCCGAGATCAACGGCGCCGGTATCAACAGCAGTTACGCCGTCCACGCCGACCCCGACGGCAAGGCCACGGACCGCGCGCTCGGCTGGTCGGTCGCGCTCGGCTCGCCGTACACCTTCCGCACCACCCTGGAGAGCGAGTACCGCTCCGACATCGTGGGCGAACGCGCCATCCTGCTCGGCGCCGTCCACGGCATCGTCGAGAGCCTGTTCACGCACTACCGCCTGCTCGGCGACGACGCGGTGACCGCGTACGAGCGCTCCTGCGAGAACGTCACAGGACCCATCGCCCGCACCATCTCCCAGGCCGGACTACGCGCCGTCCGCGAGGAGTTGGACCCGGCCGGACGCGAGATCTTCGACCGCGCGTACTCGGCGACCTACGGTCCCGCCCGCGAGATCGTCGCCGAGATCTACGACGAGGTCGCCGACGGCACCGAGCTGCGCAGCGTCGTGCTGGCCGAACGGCGGCTCGGGGCACGGGAGATGAGCGGGATCGGTGGCTCACCGATGTGGGCCGTGGGCGCGGAGGTCCGTGCGCGCCGGGCCGAACGGGCCCTGCCCGTCGATCCGTTCACCGCCGGGGTGTTCGTGGCGACGATGACCGCCCAGGTCGACGAGTTCGCCGAGCGCGGCCACCCCTGGTCCGAGATCGTCAACGAGTCCGTCATCGAGGCGGTCGACTCCCTGCTGCCCTATATGCACGCACGGGACGTCGCCTACATGGTCGACAACTGCTCCCGCACGGCCCGCCTGGGCGCCCGCCGCTGGGGCCCCCGCTTCCAGGCGGCCTACGAGCAGATCGCCTACCCCGCGTCCGAACTCCCGCCGAACGCTGCCCTGTTGACGGCCTTCGACACCCACCCCATGCACGAGGCCCTGGCCGCGGCGGCGAAACTGCGCCCCTCCGTGGACATCTCGGTGGCCTAGCTCAGCGGCTTGGGTCGATGGCCCGGCTCAGCGCGAGGCCCCGAACGGCAGGGCGTCCTGGTAGGCGTTCACCGGCTTGGCGACCTTCTCGACGGTCACGCCGTCGAGCGCGGCGCGGGCGGAACTCGTCCCCAGGGTTCCGCTCGCGTGCCAGGTTCCGGTGATCGTCACCCAGGTGTTGGCGGCCAGGGCCGGGATGCCGTAGACCCGCACCTTGATGGACTGGGCGTCCGCCGCGCAGCACGAGATCATGATCCGGGTCAGATCCCAGTAGGTGCCGCCCTTGTCGGGCGTGACGAACCCGGTCATCTGGACGGTCCGGCCCTTGATGGCCCGCTTGCGATCCTGCTGCACGCGGGTGGTGAAGTCGGTCAGGGTGATCGGCAGCGGCGAGGTCGCGGGCAGCGGGTCGAAGGAGTCCTGCACGGGGACGGCCTTGGTCGCGGCGCGGGAGGCGGTGTAGGCGCCGAGGGCGGGTGGGGCGTAGAAGAGGAGGCTGAGCGCGGGGAGGAAGAGCAGCCAGGCGACACGGGGCACCTTGGAGTGGTTGTGGCCCATGTGCTCTTCGGGATGTTCGGTGTGGTCCTGACCTATGTGGTCGTGGTCCATGTGGCCGTCGTCCGCGCCCGGCTTCCGCCCTGACCGTGACCACGCCTCCGCGACGCCGAGCAGGATCAGCAGAAAACCGGACACGACCAGCATCGGACGCATGCTCGGCTTGACGTAGCGCAGGCACAGGTCGGTGAAGAGCGAGGCGTGCAGCAGGCCCAGGCCGCTGAGGACGAGCAGGGTCACCTGGAGGGGGCGTCTCACAGCAGTACGGCTCCGATCAG
>Ga0307509_10007262_pt1 | contig 14556 bp, 13 predicted proteins | sample 10_EM_MG_FD_202245 | JGI IMG/M metagenome (GOLD analysis project Ga0307509, IMG submission 202245) | Populus trichocarpa ectomycorrhiza microbial communities from riparian zone in the Pacific Northwest, United States - 10_EM | ecosystem: Host-associated > Plants > Roots > Unclassified | place... | reverse complement strand
CTAAGGGCGGGCATGGGGGAACAGTAAAGATGCTTTTGGAACGAAAAGACGTCGATCCCAACCAAACAGACACCGAATGGGGCTCAACACCACTATCGTGGGCGGCTACCGAGGGGCATGAGGGTGTAGTAAAGATCCTTTTGGAGCGAGAGGACGTCAATTCTGACCAAGCAGACACCGGATCCGGCCGGACACCACTCTCGTGGGCGGCTGGGGGCGGATATAAGGGAATAGTAAAGATGCTTTTGGAACGAGAGGGCGTCAATCCGAACCATGCAGACACCGAATATGGCCGGACACCACTCTCGTGGGCGGCTAAGGAAGGGCATGAGGGAATAGTAAATATGCTTATGGAACTTAAGGATGTCTCCATCGCTACGCCAGACATGGACCAAATCCCCCTGTCGCCTGCTCTCTCTGAAGGACACGATGGAGTTGTGAGACAACCACGGGAGTGGGACACTGCCGGTTGCGCCACAGCAGATCGCGGTAGCTCGACATCCCCTCAACCTTCCGCTGTGCCTCGGGACGAACGTGTTGGGGAGATGCAATTCCGATCTCATGATCCTAATCCCGACACGATAGACCCCAATGGCCAACCCGCCCCCCTACCGTCAACCCCTAATCAACGGCCGGGGCTATTGGACCCCGGGGATTCTGTTACCGAGTCCGCGGATGGCGGCCGCTTACCCCAATCACCCACGTGGTCTCAGCCACTCCCCATCTGGCCCCTAATGCTCTGCTGCCGTCGAAGGAAAATTAAGACCCATCCTAGTAATACCTAACCAGTCCCCTCGCCCGCGGTCGACCGGTGCCTTATCACCCCTTCTCTTATTCGTTTTTTCGCTTTGGTCCTTCACATCCTTCCTTCCTAATTGTTAGATATATTCTTACTCCATAAGCACTTGTCGTAGGAGGTTGGTGTAGCCAGGACCTCCGTCGATTAAGATGTAAGCAGGCTTTAATAAGTGGGATTTCTTTTTATAGTTTCCCCGAGATATCCACCATTTATCTACTTTTTTTTACTTTTTTCGTTCGCGTCTTATTTCCCTTAGGGTTCTAGTTAGACCTAATCCTGTTTTTACATTTCCTGTTTGTTAGACGAGTGTGTTTGGCTTTGTCGCGGGGGGTGTGAAGGATCGTTCGGGAGATATGTAGATGGTTCAGATACGGGAGATTGTTTAACAATATAATAATATTATTATACCGACATATCTTTCCCTTGTTATAACGGGAGTGTACGGAGGAATAAGGGCATGTGGGGAAATACCGAGATACGGGGTGTGATCCATGGAATGGTCAGGATGTGGTATTTGTGTTTTACTTATACACCGTTAGGTTAGAGAGTGCGAACGAGCGAATGCACGAAGTGCGAGTGGTGGAAGTTGCATTTCATATCCTTCCTACAAAGTGCCTAGGTTCCACGTGAATTCTCTTACTCTATCATCTACCCCCTTATTTTGCTTCTCTCCATTCCTATTCGTTAGGCTAATGTTTGTATTGTGCCTTGTGGATAATACTCGTGTAGTTTATAGCACAGCACCGCCCATTACAAGCAATCGGATGGGAATGGATGGTAAACGAGAAACACATGTCCTAGGTCCGTAAGCAGCTAGTATATTCCCCCGTGTAATCCCCACTACTACTATCAAGCTGCCCCTAGTGGATCCCTTCGCAGGCTATCATACTCCGACACTGGTTCTGCTGTATACCATAGGGGGAAGTCCCAAATACTAGAGCCACAACCCTAACCCTAGCTTACTTGATAATATTATCTTTTTAATACCGGTGAATGATCTGGTGGTATCAAGGAGACGGTGAGCGACTATTTTGTAGTGTGGATAGCTAAGATGGATTCTATAAACGTAAGAGATGCTGAGTTGGCTGCCCTATTGGAGATATTTGTTTGGTGCGGCAATAAGTGTAGCTCGCACTCAACATAGAAATACTACAAAAACAAAAGACTATACAAGTTCCTCACTGTCAACTAGTTCTAGATTTCTTCTGGTTTCTTTAACTGTTCATGTTATCTTGTCCCAAAAGCCGGTGCATGAAGGGGAGTGACAAAAGCGCAAGTGATCGTTTGGATTGGAGAAATGTGTGCGATGTTGGAGAAGATAAAGGATATGGGGGTGCTAAACAGTGTTCCAACCATCCAGTCCGTCCTTTTTCCGCTCCACTGACGATCCAGGGCATATGTAAGTAGGGCGGGACGCCCACCGGCCCAGTATGGCACCAGAGATGATTTCAGCTTCACCTCGGATGGGTTTACTCAGGCCTTTTAAGCAAGACACTTCAAGTTAAGGATTTCATATCCATCACTGTGTATCATTCTTAAAAGGTGAGGGTTAAAATGGCGGAAATATGACCCCAACGAGCACAAAGCATGGAATACTTTGGGACGGCGCAGGGAAGCTTGCTCTTTCTTTTCTAACTACAGCCACTGTATAAAACCAATATGCCAAAGCTCAGAACATGTATGGCTCCGGAAGCCTATACATTGATTGTACTAAATTTCTGACAAAAAATGTGACGCTTTTACATGGAACGCCAAGTGTAACACCATTTGTCAGCAAATAATATATTGAAATATGAGTGAGAACTTATGTTTAACATACCCAGTATTCCCATTTCCAGCCTCATTAAAATATTTATCGAACTTTTCCTCATTGCTAATATTTCTTTGTTCCATATCTGGAAGCTTGTATTAATCTGTAAGGCTCATATCCTATGTTACTCTCCCTTACATAATTCAAGTTTGGGTGGTAGGTTTCAAAACCTGGAAATAGCACAAAAGGTTGAAAGCGTTACACTTGGCGTTACAGGCAAAACCGTCACTTTTTTCGTTAGAAAGTTAGTACAGAATAGGTTTCCGGAACCATACATTAAATGATATCTATTATGAAAAGAACATGAGAAAGCGAAAGCCAAGGTAAACTCCAAAATAAAAAACCTGCACCCATTTCCGATCGTCAATGCGGCTTGTTTCCACTCTCGGAGGCGTTGGGGTGAGCCGATCGGAGTCGCAGCCCTTGTCGCTCGGGATCGTTGGCACCGAAATCTCCCAGCTGACAATGTGGGCGCTTCCTGTCCGGAGAGGGGTGGCGGGCGGGCAACAAAGAAGGCGAGCTGTAGAATGGTTTTGAGGATCTCGTGTTGGGGGAGATCTCGCGTTTTGGGGAACTCGTGTTTTGTGAGCTTGAGAGCTGCTACCTGTCGTGGGTGGCTCACAGACCCACCATGGTGGAGCTATGGTCCCGAGCTTGACGCGCCGTCGGCCATACCTTTTTCCATTGACCTCCGAGACACTTCTCCGTCCGTCCTTCAAGCAATCCCCCGCGTCCTTTGCCCAATTGGCAATGGGTTGTCCCAACCCGCATCTGGTAAAGACATGAGTGGATATAAATCATAAAGAAAATCGCCTATGACTTTCTGGTCTTTCTTTTTCCTCGCATGTAGAAGGTGCTTAGTGGGCCCGGGTTTTATCATATCATATTTTACATATTCTAGAGTGCCTCAAGTGTCGGTGTAAGCACCCTGCTTGGTGCACGGGAAAGTTCACAAACACTGGCACTACCGCAGTCGGAGAGCTCAGAAACCGGACGAAGGCACCTGAATCTGAGGTGGTAGATTGAGTTCTGCGGTGGGCCCTCCGGAAAATCCCAGGTATTCAGGTATTCTCATGAGAATCAACACCCGTAGGATCGGTAATTTAGCTTTGCTGTAGCATCACTAGAATGGCTAGAGTGTGATTTAGAGAAGCTATTGAAAGGGAAATTGAAGGTAGGAGAGAAATGAACTGCTTTGGTCTTATTCGTAATACTCAGAGGACCTGATGATCTATTTTGCCTTCTTCTCTTTCTTGCAGGTGCTAGATTTACTTCGTCTACTACACAGCATCATAATACCGTAAAAACTTAAATAATTGAACCGTGTGCTATGTCATTGGACTTTCCTCTCTAAGGTCAAGAGATATTTTTGTTTTTCTTCCTGTCTCGGAAGGGGGAAAGGGGCTGTGTTTTTGGTGTGTTTTTTCCCCCCGTTCCAGAGAGGGAAATTCTGGACTTCATAGCACACGGTTCAATTATTCGAGTTTTTACGGTATATCACTCATAGTTTGGTTGTGGTCCCCCCCCTGTCGCCAGCCATCCTTGGCCGTCCTCTTCATTTTTCCCTCTATCCGCGGTGGCCCTCTCCAATCCCAGCCATCTGTGGCTACCACCCACAGTCGTCGACACGAGGCCCTTGGCGGGAAAGTTGTTAGGAAAAATCTCGGCCTAGTAGGTGATGAACACTTAAGGCGGGCCAGAGTTGTAGGAGGAGTTGCAAATGGAGATGGGGGCAACGATCGCATCTCCCGCAGCCCCGAACTCGGGCCAATTAGGAGGCCCTAGTGGGCCCCTTGGTGAACTGTCTAAGTCCCGCTTAGGACTTGTTCGGATTAATCCGCAGGGCTTGCCACGGCAGTGGCTGCGCCGGGGATCCGCCGGCGTAGCATGGCGGACGTGGCTGAGGGAACGTCTGCGCTGCCCGTGATTCCTCCTCCGACACCTTCTCAGACCCATACGAGTGCGACGAGGACTTTCTCCTGAAGGGACTGCCACTCTCCCCCGTGGGATGTCACTTCTGCGAGGCTGCAGTTGTATATGCACCCCCAATGGCCCTCCCGGCTCAAGCTCCTGTCGGAGTTTGGGGTCCGTTTGAGAGTATGTCCAAACGGGGAGTGGATAATACAGCTATCGGCACGGCGTGTATATTCCCGTGACTCAGACACAAGAAACACCCCAGGCAGCACAAAAGTTCCTTCTCCTTTCTTCCTTCCTTCCCTCATCCAGGGCATACGGCCTGAGATAATGCTAAGTGATAGAGACAAGTAAACAAAATCTTTTCAATTTAAGACCGGGGCGGGTCTGAGGAGAGACGGTTAGGGCTGCGGCATTGAAGGTGCTAACCCCGGCTACTGCAAGGGTTGTTGGGGCTGTGCCCTAGTGAGAATCACTTCCCGGGGGGGAGGGGAGTGGATCAAGAAGGTTAAATTAGGTGGTTTATTTGACACGCTCGTTCTTGGGCCCGCTTTTCCGCTTTATATCGATTTACTTGTTTGTCGGTTCTTGGTTCCGAACCTGACCGAACTTGATTGCGTAATACTGTTTTTTGTTGACAGAAGCAATTAATCTATTGTATTAATTTGCCGAGTGAGATCTTGTGAATTGTAGTGGCACAGTACAGCACTCAGGAGCAAATTAAATACTCGAAATACCAGTGTCAACAATCATCCTTAGTCGGTCTTCAGCAAGTGAAAAGTAGCGCAACCTAGTGCCAGAAAAAAATAAGAAAAATATCTATCCCACGGGGTAACCTTGGGGAGGAACAAGAGTGGGGAAAAAATACTGAAAGGAACTTCGATGTTGTGGCTATTGTGGCAGTAGGTACTATAGTAGTGAGTTTGGCAGAGTGATGGTATGATAGTCGGTGAGGGACATTCGCTGTTGCTCCCTCATGTTCGTGAAATTAATTTGCGCCCTAGCACCCGTATCACTAGACACTCATACCCACTCTACCCCCCCACCATGCCCACCAGAAGCCCACCGAAGCTCTCACGCGGCCAGTACAGCACCTGACTGCCGCTCAACCGAAAGCCAACCAACCCATCACCAAGTCAGGTCCCATGAAAAACTCCGGTCAACCAATCCCCCCTTCGGCAATCAAACCCTTAAGTTACAGATCAATCCGCCAGCGAACACCACAAAAAGTAAGGTCAAAAAATAGCTGGGAGAGAGACGCCTGAATAATCAGGATGGAAGGAGTTTTTAAAGCCAGGCTCACCACTATTAGCGAACGAGGGGATAAGTCATCGTTCTTTCCCCTTTTTTCGTGTTCTGTGCTTAGGGGGAATTTCATAGTTGTACTGTTAGGTTCTCGGAATTGATTCTCGCCTCTCGATAGAACTTCCGCTTGGCGTTGTCGTGGTAATGAAGGTTGGGGGAGCTGGTGATGTGGGATTTGGACCTCTGTGGATTATTGGTATGGTGTTTATTGATGAGTTGTAGGTTAGATGCTCTCTTCAGGGGTCATATATAATCACCAGTGAATAGGGAGTTTCACCACTTCTCTTGGGGAGTTTATGCATCCTTTTTCTCTCCCAACATGACTACCATTTTTCCCAGCCTTGCTTATGGTATTCGTTCTGCGGGGCTGTCCTAGGTTAATTTGTACAGTAGCTTCCGGCAGCCGGAATTGTAGGCTGTGAGACTCAGATGTCATGCTCAAATCGCTTGGCAGTTCCAGCGGTCCTTAGGAATTGAGGATTGCTTGTCATGATGCACTGTGCAGGGTGGTTGAGAGGTTCAACTTTTAACGCTTTCGTTAAAACACCTCGCGCCTGTATAGGAATGGACTGCGGGTACGGTAAGGATGTATGTAAATGGGCCATACGCTAAGTCGTCCAAAATTTCCTGAGACAAACGACAGAGCAAATGGAAGCACTAAATGATATTATTATGTAGAGGACGCAACCCTAACGCTCTAGCACAAGGTCGGCTTACTTGAGTTCTTGTGGCAGTGTGGCGTCCACTTGATACTGTTTGGGGGTTTGGGCGGTTGTCGCGATTTACTCATGAACCTGTAGATCGTTGGCTCCAAGCAACTAAGCCCTTTACGCCGAACGCAGGGATCTCTCTGCTCCCCATTGGACAAATGATTGAGTATAGGCGCCGGTTCACCAATTTTGCTCGTAGCCTCGTGATATATATACTTCCTCTGATCAAGTACTGAATATGCTTTCGGCTTTCTAAAAGCAAAGCCTTGAAAGAAATCCCAGCGAGAACCATATATTCGGCCCTCTCACCCCCCGTACATTGAAGCTTCTATCACGGTTCCCCCCTGGGCACTCCATTTTGTCCCCAACCGCTGTTCCTCCTTCCCATTTCTTCTAGGAGCGTCCCTCTTGAACACTTCAACCACCTCCACAAATCCACTATAGAGCAAGTAACCGGGGATGAAGATCCAAAACGAATTCAAAAGTACAAAGCACACCCAGAAATAGTACCGCTCCGGCCTAGCACTCTCATAAACCTCGATCGCAGCGATAGCGTAGTATAGTACGTCACCGTACAATTGTACGAGACTAACATTATCTGAAGAGGGTAGCGGCTTAAATTGTTTCCTGACTAAGAGAGGTAAAGTTCATAGCTGAAAGAAAGAAGAAGGAGAGTGGGTAGTAGGAAATTTCAGTCAGAAAGGGGAAGTCTTTAAGAAATTCCTGCACATACCGTACAATTCCTACGAAACCAATGATGTGAATTTAGGAAAACATACTCGAGTAAGGAATTAAGTGAAGGATTCTTGCTGAAATGCGATGGTGCAAGAATCTTTAATAGCAATCGGGTAAACACCATAATGACGGCAGTAGACCTCTCAATTCATTGGTTGCTTGCCCCAGCCAAGAGGTCCTAACGGTTTAGGACTAGTTTGAAACTTTGATTTCCCTGCTCGAAATCGATTTTAGGGGCATTCACACTTTCGCCCTCCAAAAAAAAATTAGCTGGAAGGCAGTCCAGCCATTACAACCCTTATGTCCTTCGTCTCTGATCTCTGAGCTGTTATCGTTATATATCCCTTGCCAGGCCCTCTATTAGAGCTCGCTGACTCTAGTTACCTTAGCATCACGCTACTATATGTTGGGACTTTAAAGTTTGGACTTAAAAAAAGCTAAATTCAGCAAGGTATCTAATAGGCTCACCGTGGACGCCCCATCGGTAGATTAGTACCTCTCCACCACCGGGCGTGAGGATAGGTGGAAGAAAAATAACCGGGAAACAGGTCGCTGCTTGGCCGTTTCGTCGGGTGACGTAGGATAAGGCGAATTTGCAATCTAAAGCTATCGGTTGTCTTACCTTGGGATGGTACTGCCTTGGGTTGCACATAAGCCTGGATTGGCGGTGGTTCTCGTTATTTGGGTGCAAAGAAAAATCGTGAATGGTGAATGCAATAGTCTACTTGGGGTGAACGAATAATCCGGTTTCCAAGAAGTAGTCGCGCTGCAAATTCTCTGTGAGAGGGACATCTTGGCAACCGAATTATATTGCTCACTCCAAGTACTCGAGTGGATATTTGAGTTCACTATTCCACCAGCTTGAATAGTTCCTAGTCCTTCTCGTCATAGTCCCAAGCATGCCAATTAGGTATAGTCGTGTACTCAAAGAGGAGGAACTATCACCGGAAAATTCTCCAAGTCTCATAGGATCCTCCCCGCGTGGATGTGGCTGGATGTTGCTTAGGCATTGTCACACCACAAGCCACATCGCCCTGCTTTCTTTAGTTCCGCTCGCAGAGAGTTTTCTCAACCATGATACCCCGATACCCCTAAAAATTACCACACCATTTCTGCCCTCAACCAACATTTTTGAAAGAGCATCATGGCCCACACTACAAATGCGCACTCGATCGAATTGGGCGGTCGCAATGCCAACTGCGGCAACATAACCGATAGTTTCAGCACCACCGTCCATAAATCCGACGAGCATGCACGGATCATGCGTTGGCTCTCTCCAGTAGAGCCGAATAACAGGCACCAGAAGGGCGTGCGCACCTGCCGATTTAGGGGCGTTGGGGATTTGCTTTTGGAAACGAGCGAGCTTCGGGAATGGAGGGAGGGTGGAGCCGATAAGGCAGTCTTGTTTTGCTCCGGGAATCCGGGGGTGGACAAGACCTATCTGAGGTAAGTGGCAGCATTCTTTGAAGGAAACGAATGCGGCTGACGGGCGAGAAATCATAGCTCCCTGGTGATCGACAGGCTGTGCGATCAGGCAAGGAAGGAAGATATCACTGTTGTACTCGAGTATGCTTGTGCTGCGACTTCCTTGCCCAACGAGAGCAGACAATCACCAGCATGGTGGGAACTATTCTGGGGCAGCTAGTAGGCAGAGGCGACATCCCGATTTACCTACGTGAAGAGTTTCAAGAAGGGCAAAAGGAGATTGGTGGTAGAGGGCTCCTACTTTCGGATTTGATGCGAATGTTGAGGATGGCTATTGCTTATCTGAGGCAGGTTTTTATCTGTATTGATGCGCTCGACGAATGCCTACCGAAGAATCTGCCGGAGCTTCTTGGGTCCCTGAGAGATGTTGTGCGAGGGTCGTCTGAGACGAGAATATTCCTCACCGGGAGGCCCCATGTTGGGGGAGCTATTCAACGATATTTCATGAATCCGGTCGTGATACCCGTCAGCCCTAACACAGATGGTATCAGGAGGTTCCCGGAGATGAAAGCAGACGGAAATGGCGAGCTAGAGGCGATGGACAACAATTTACGGGCGGATATTGTGAAAGCTATTCTGGACATGATGTCGGATATGTGCGTAGGAGCATTTTGCCTTTCTATCCTATCGATGATGTATGCTTACGAACAATTATGTGTGCTAGTAGATTCCTCCTCGTTTCGTTAAACATTGAGGCTATTCTAGAAGAAGTGACAATTGGCCAGAGAAAGAAACATGAAGAGATGGCACGAGGCAATGGACTTGGCGACGCCCATACGGCGACTCTGGCCCGAGTGAAGGGGCAGAAAAAAATTGAATCAGCATTCGGACTTAAGGTCCTAAAGTGGGTGCTGTATTCGGAACGGCCATTACGGGCGGATGGGCTCTGTCATGCCCTGGCAGTGAAGACGGGGTCTCTAGATCTGGATCCGAAAATCATCTCTGTGTTACGGACACTCTTATCATCTTTCCTGGGGCTTGTCGCGGTCGAGGCATCTTCATCCATAGTTCGACTGGTGCACTTTACCCTACAAGAGCATCTCTTAAGTAGCCCGACCCTATTCCATAGTCCCCACTCAAAAATTGCCGAGGTTTGCTTGACATACCTCAATTTTGGACGTATCCAAGAATCTCCCGCCAGCTCTTTACCCAGCCCCCCAACAATGCCCCTTCTAGAATATCCTTCTTTTTACTGGGGGAAGCACGCAGGTATGGGGATGACGGGGAATATCAAAATACTTGCGCTGAGGCTTCTGGATAGATTTGATGAACATATATCCGCTCGGCTACTCTTATTGCGCTGCAATAAAAATAGAGGTTCGGGCCCTTATTTTCGCTTGGAGAGAGGGGATACTGTATTTACTGTACTCCACGCAGTATCTTTTCTCGGGATAGTAGCGATAGTTGCTACTGTATTGGAGAGAAAGTAATGAGATGCTAACGCGACCGATCGCATGGGGAGAACGGCTCTCAGATGGGCAGCTAGAAAAGGGCACGCAGAAGTTGTAAAGATGCTTTTGGAACGGGAGGGGATCTATCCCGACCAGGCAGACACTATATATGGCCGAACGCCAATTTCGTGGGCGGCAGAGGGGGGGCATGAGGGGTAGTAAAGGTGTTTTTAGAACGAGAGGAGGTCAACCCCGACCAGGTAGACACCGACTACGGCCGAACCCTACTCTCATTAGCAGCTCGGCGCAGCAATTCTGGGGAAACAGTAATTCAATTAAAGCGGATGGAGCGGCGGTGGATCGATAGGGCACAGGCAGGGTATCTCACCGTAGAGGAAAGTCGTCGTGGAGTAGGGGCCCTGTGAAGGACTCGGAGGAAAGGGTGCGATAGGAAAAAAAGAAGTGTATCCGTTGCTAGATGTAAGTATAGAGAAAATAACTCAACCATGATAGAATAAATACAGCGTGTAGTGGTCAACCTATGTAGTTGGCTCACTATCACATATCGCCCGAAACCAGTCCCCTCAAGGCACTAAACCTGGTGACAAACCTATCCGTATATCATACCCTAACTTGACAATACCACAATGGGATTGTTCCATCCAGGCGTTCCCTACCTTCACGCAAGCTTTCAAGAACTCGATTGCACTATCATACCATTGGATAAACTTGCCGACATCACAGACCTTAGCGCCCAATCTGCACTCCCACCAGCTAACCCCACTGAGCTGGAAGGGCTATTTGACCCAAAGGAGCCTCTTCCCTGGTCCGCAGATCGCGACCTCTCCTTAACCGAACCACCTAGACTGCCTTACCCACCTTCCGTCTAGGAAAACTAATACATATCCTAACAACACCAGACCAACCCTCTCGCTCGCAGTTGGCCAGTATTTTATCATCGCATCTTTCATTTGTCTCTTAGCTTTTCTCATTTACATCCCGCCTTCCTCGTTACCACACATATCTCCATTCCATACTGTAAATAATTACCTAACGTACTGGTGAAGGCAAGGCCCCTGTCGGTTTATGTGAATAAACTCCGATAAAGCAATTACTGCACAATACTGGGTACCATGAGCACGCGAGATGGCTCAAAAATTTCCCTCCTTTCCCAGTACTTTAGATAGTATTCTAGGGATCCATCGGGAAGGGATTAGGAATATGGGTAGGAGTAGATTTCCAGAAAAAAGAAAGCTTCGCGATTGAAGGGTGTTTGTGCGGATAGATACTCTACTACAGACCAAGGAACTTCTGCGCTCCCCCCTTTATTTCCATAGAACTACAGCATCATACTCGTCCCCTGAAACCCCGATGGGGTCTTTAAGTTCTGGGCACGAGCGAACCACACTGCCGGTAATGAGAGGGGAGGCCAATTGAAGGTTCTATCTTGACAGTAGACGGCAGGCATATTCCTACGCTTGAGGAATCGTCCATTGGGTACTATTGTCGCTTCCTAAGTGCCCTGTTCAATGTCCTACGCTACGACCAAGCCCCCACCGGCTAGTGATATTTACTATGGTAACAATAACATTAGCGTCACTGCTCAGAAGAAAATTAAATACCCGGAATGCTAGTGTCAACAATCGTCCTTATCATCAATCACTAGCAAGTGAAAAGTAGCACAACTTAGTATGATACTAGAGAAAAAGTAAGAAAAATATCTATTCTGCGAGATAACTTTAGGCAAAAATAGGTGTGGGGAAGAAACACTGAAGAAAATTCGATGCTGTGGTTGTTGTGGCAGTAGGTAGTATGAGTGTGAGGTTAGAAAATTAGTAGTGTAATAGTAGGTGAGGGACAATCGTTGTCCCTCCCTCATACCGGTATTCGAATATTTAATTTGCCCCCGAGTAGCTGTATGTCGTGTTGATCGTGGCGGCTCGCAATCCGGAAATGACTGCATGGGGATTGTTGCCACAACAAGCCACATCGCCCCGCTTTTTTCAGCTCGGATTACAGAATGTTCATAAACTCCCCTAGTCCCCCCACAAATCGCTACACTATTTCTACTTTCAGCCAACATTTTGGATAAGGCATCATGGCCCAAGCTTCATATTCAGTCAGCGTCGGCGACGGTAATATCCACTCCGGAAACATAATAGGTAGTGTCAACAACACTTTCTATAACTCCGATGAGGATGCGCAGATCATGCGATGGCTCTCTCCACTGGAGCCGAATAATAGACACCAAGGTGTGCGCACCGATCGGTTCGACGGTGTAGGAGATTGGTTTTTGGAAACGGGCGAGTTTCGGGAGTGGAGGGGTGGTGAGGGTGGAACCGATATGGCTGTCTTGTTTTGCTCCGGGAATCCGGGAGTGGGCAAAACATATCTGAGGTGAGAGGCGAGATCCTTTGAAAGAGGCGAATACTACTGACAGCTAGAAATATTAGTTCGTTGGTGATCGACAGCCTGTGCGATCAGGGTGGGGAGGAAAATGTCGCGGTCGCAGCCTTCTACTGCGACTTTCTTTCACAGGAAGAGCAGACGATCAACAACATCGTGGGGGCAATTCTGAAACAACTAGTAGGTAGAGGGGGGGTCGCGAAGGGTCTACGGGAGGCGTTTCAAAAAGCGAAAGGAGAGGTTGGTGGTAGAGGGCCGCGACTTGCGGATCTGATGGGGATGTTGAGGACTGCTATTGCTTCACTACCCCAGGTTTTCATCTGCGTTGATGCCTTAGACGAATGTTTACCGAGGTGCCTACCGGAGCTTCTTGAGTCTCTGAGAGATATTGTTCGGGAGTCACCTAGCACGAGGGTATTCCTCACCGGGAGGCCCCACGTCAGGGAAGATATTCAAAGGTGTTTCACCAAGATGGTTGTGATACCCATCAGCCCTAACACGGATGACATCCGGAGTTATGTAGAGATGAGGTTAGCCAGGGATGCCGACCCAGAGGCGATGACCAACGATTTGCGGGGTGATATTGTGAGAGTTATCCTGGAAAAGATTTCCGATATGTGCGCAGGACCATATTGCATTTCCACTCCATTAGTGACGTATGCTTACCAACTATTCCGTGTAGATTCCTCCTTGTTTCGCTCAATATCGACGCTATTCTAGGAGAGGTGACAATTCACCAGAGAAGAATGAAACTGGAACAGGTGGCACAAGGCAATGGATTGAGTGATGCCTACATGGCAACCCTAACGCGACTGAAAGCCCAGAAGGGATATAAATCAGTGCTCGGGCTGAAGGTCCTGATGTGGGTGTTGTATTCGGAACGGCCATTACGAGCCCAGGAGCTTTGCCATGCCTTGGGGGTGGGGATAGGATGTGCGGATCTAAATCCGGAAAACGTTCCCGCGTTACGGACACTCGTATCATCTTGTCTAGGTCTTGTCACGGTGGAGGTGTCTTCGTCCACAGTCAGATTAGTACACTTCACTCTTCAGGAGCATCTCGCAAGCGATCCGACTCTATTCCATAATCCTCACTCAGAAATTGCCGAGGTTTGCTTGACATACCTCAATTTTCAATGTATCAGGGATCTTTCGCCAACTCTTCGCTCGGCGCCCGCAGAAACGCCTCTTCTGGAATATGCTTCTATTTACTGGGGAAGGCACGCGAGAGGGGGGATAACGGAAGACACCAAAATACTTTCACTGAGACTTCTTGATAGATTTGATGAGCACATATCTGCTCAACTACAATTATTGCGGTATAGTCGGGATAACCACGATGGCCTATACTTTAATAAGGAGAGAGGGCCGACGGGGTTTACAGGACTCCACGGCGTCTCGTTTCTCGGGATTGAGGAGATAGTGCCTGTTGTATTGGAGATGAAGGAATGGGACGTTAATGCATATGATTGCATGGGGATGACGTCTCTCACGTGGGCAGCTACAAGGGGGTATGAGGAGGTCGTAAAGATGTTTCTGGGACGGGACGACGTCAATCCCGATCAGGCAGACACCAAATATGGCCGGACACCACTCTCGTGGGCAGCTATAAACGGGCATGAGGGAATGGCCAAGATACTTTTGGAACGAAAAGACGTCAATCCCAACCAAGCAGACACCCAATGGGGCTCAACGCCACTCTCGTGGGCGGCTACGAAGGGGCATGAGGGGATAGTGAAGATTCTTATGGAACGAGAGGGCGTCAATCTTGACCAAGCAGACACCGGATCTGGCCGGACACCACTCTCGTGGGCGGCTAAGGGCGGGCATGAGGGAATAGTAAAGATGCTTTTGGAACGAGAGGGCGTCAATCCCGACCGGGCAGACACCAAATATGGACGGACACCACTCTCGTGGGCGGCTGAGGGCGGGCATGAGGGAATAGTAAAGATGCTTTTGGAACGAGAGGGCGTCAATCCCGACCAGGCAGACACCTTGTATG
>Ga0307509_10007261_pt1 | contig 14556 bp, 18 predicted proteins | sample 10_EM_MG_FD_202245 | JGI IMG/M metagenome (GOLD analysis project Ga0307509, IMG submission 202245) | Populus trichocarpa ectomycorrhiza microbial communities from riparian zone in the Pacific Northwest, United States - 10_EM | ecosystem: Host-associated > Plants > Roots > Unclassified | place... | reverse complement strand
TTTGTATATAAACACGATGTGTACTACAAAAATATCATCTAAGTGATCTACTTCTTTCAACATCAATGCCAGCAGCATGTATACTGCAGCTGGTCAGATCTCTGCAGAACACTAATGACCATATCAGATCATGTTTGATCAATTATGGTTTTTGGCAGCCCACGAGCTTCTCAGGTATGTCAGTCAAGGGTGCAGTTTGCATTATACTGTGTTAGAGAACAGTATCTCAAAGTGTTAGGTCAGTAAGCAGCTAGAGTGCATCACAATCTTCAGTACAGTGCAAGATAGGCAATTTCCAGGGATAGCCAGCAAGAGCATGTATCACTGTGACTCAATCATACAGCTCAGCAACACCGATACAGGTTTTTGGAGGGTCAGGAATTGCCAACCCATACCCATATCCATGACAACCCATGACCTCAACCCACGACATTCCCTAGTCATCATCAATGTCTCTCTCCTTTACTTGCAGATTTCTTATAGGCAGAATATGTCTAATCCAGTCTCATACCTCTATTTTTCCTCAAGTCTGCTAGTGGACTCAGGAAGCAATATGACCTCTGACAAGGGATCTGACCTATTCCAAAAATCAACAAATTCACCCTTAACCTACAGTTCTGACTCTGGTTCTCCCAGTAACACTGCCGTGATTACACTGTATAAGAACCATTTATATTTGTTTCCAATTCCTTGTACAATATTTGTAATGTAATACCACCTATTCAGGGAATTTATAGTACAAAAATAGAACTACCTATACAAGAGTGGGAGATTTTAAATGTTGTTCACACAATCGGACTGTACAAGACCAGAAATAGAAATGTAATTGATTTTGGGTCCGAGATTTTGAATCTTATATGGACAATAGTATTAAAACTAAAACATTGGACACTAGTTTGTTGTTCAATTTAAACTGTGGGAATACTATAAATGTGCATAACAATTAAAATGTTGGACAGCTTTATATTCATCGCCCACCAAAAATTTGACTTTTGTCTGCCAGTTTCGGCGGGCGCTGATCGGGCAACGAAGATAAAGCTGTCCAACATTTTAATTGTTATGCATGTTTATAGTATTCCCACATTTTAAATTGGACAACAAACTTATTGTTTTAGTTTTAATACAATTGTCCCTTATTTTTATTTTTTATTTTTTGGTATGCTTGTCATCTAAGACTAGACCCCCGTGGCCACAACAAGGCCGTACCGTGGGTTGTCACATAGAGGTGGAGAAGACCCTTTGGCTCTCCTCTTCGGGGATCGGCCCAACAAATTTATGAGAACACCCCCATTACCAAGGAAGGAAATGCATTTATGCAGACCGTCTTTCTCATGGTACTGTGGGACTCGCGGAATCCAATGCCATTACAGCACCCATTAGTAGCCCTGTCACCATCACGTGGATGGGCACGGGAAATTCCGCACTACCCACTAAAAACTCCCTTGTGGTTCTTGCGGGATTCGAACCCGCGACCTCTAAGCTGTGTGCTGGGCCAGCCACAAACAAGTTGTGCCAGGGGTGGTGGCATATCCACTCAGCCACCATGTCCCCACAATTGTCCCTTATTGTCCATATAAGATTCAAAATCTCGGACCCAAAATCAATTACATTTCTATTTCTGGTCTTGTACAGTCCGATTGTGTGAACAACATTTAAAATCTCCCACTCTTGTATAGGTAGTTCTATTTTTGTACTATAAATTCCCTGAATAGGTGGTATTACATTACAAATATCGTACAAGGAATTGGAAACAAATATAAATGGTCCTTATATAGTGTAATCACGGCAGTGTGAGCAGTTCAGAAGCATTAGGCAAGTGTTATTGCCTTGAAGCCCAAGAAATCTGCCACTTCACAAAAGACACAGAAAAGGATGTCTGTGGTGAAGGGAAACAGCCCAAAGGCAAATTGAAAGCAAAGGCTGACAATGCTATGGATGTGGATAAACCCAAGCCTAAGTAACATCCCAGGTCTAAAGCAATTACACCTGACTTGTCTAAGGGAGGAAATGACATGAATGCAGACAAGAAGGCGGAACCACAACCAATACCAAGCAAAAGAGAGATCAGGTGGATGTTGAACCACTGAAAAAGAAACACAAAACAAATTTGCATTATATTTCAGCTACTTATCTCTACTTATTTTATCAGCCTTCTGTTTTCGTGGGGACTTTTGCTTTCGTGCCAGGGACTTTTGCTTTCGTACCAGTGACTCTTGCTCTTGCTTTCGTGCCAGGGCATGGTCCAACGGTGCCAGCAGATTCTTTGCCTCTTGCTCTGAAATGAAGTTTGCCCTGAAGGTATCCAACTTTAGCGTTGCCAGAGCAACATTGAACCCAAAGGCCTCAAGAGCCCGGGTAACAGATTCGGCTTTTGAATTCAGGTTGGGAGGCAGTGGATAGCCACCTACAAAGCGAAGAACGGGATGTCGCCCTATAGCGTCAATGAGTTTCTGACGTTCTTCCGGAGGCTGTCACAAGATTAGAGCTCTTAGAAGATCAATCATAAAACTAGTTGCACACCTCGTTTGGGAACCAGTGATTTTCATGCAGGGAAGTGAGAGCATCGGTCGTAATCCCCGGTTTGAGAGATGTCTTGGTACCCGTTATGGAAGACTTCAGTTGGCCCATAACAACAATTGTCATGTCCGAAGTTGATAATTGGCACCGCATCATCAAATCCGGACCGAAATGATTGCCTGGAATGAGTACTGCTGGAGCAGCATCCGAGTTTTCAAGCCAATCTAAAACGTCCTGAATCCTCTCGGCATAGTGCGCCACCGCGAGACCCGGGTTCTGTGTGGTTTCTCCAAGAGCATCCACGGGTACATTGATCCCTCCGAGGCGTCCAACGATCTGGGCCGGTTCATCCGCCCACTCAGGAGGAGGGCCCCGAAAGTCGAAAATTGTGCTCAAGGGGATAGGTTGGCCCAGTATCCGAAGCAAGTACAGCACTACCAGCTCCTCAAAAGCATCTGGGCGTGAATCCTCGGAGTGACCAAGTCGTAGGCGAAGATTGGACTTCAGATTAAGATCTTGGGCCTCCAGCCAATTCATCACCGACAAAAATGCGAGAGGTTCGATTATATGCCCCTTGTGACCATCACGGAGACGAGCTATGCCATATTCGACAACCTTATCAGTAACGGGGCCGAACGTCGGAGTTCCTCCCAGCGTCAAGTGTGACTGGACAATCTCCGCTGTTGCTCGGCGCGCATTCAAATCTACGCCATGTCAAAAAAAAAAAAGGAATTGGAAGCCGAAGGACAAACTTACCATCCCCGAATCTTTCCCAGTCAAAACCCCTTACGCTGATTTCCATGCGAAGGTCAGGCTCATTCGTTGTAAAGGGTTCACCACGATCAACCGGGAAGCGAGTGGAATGCCGCATAATAAATTCATTCAGCAGCTTGTGTGGTGACTCCAGTCCGGTCATTAAGAGGTATTCCAGAAACGAGACTGAGAAGCGATATCTAACATAGGTGAGACTCGCTCGGTGGAAAAGAAAGTGTCGACCCACCGACCGAGGAGATATTCCCGGATCCGTTTTTCCAGACGATATCCCCCAGGAGATCGCAAAAAGGACGCAGGGACGTAGCGTTCAAGGAAAGGCTTCAGTTTTTCCCAAGTGTCGAACATGCCGAGGTGGTGGAATACAAAGATGTCTTCTTTTGACACTCCGGAGGCCAAGGCTTCCCGTAGGTCTTCCAGTGACAGGCCAGTACCTGATACAACGAGGTCGACCTCCAAATAGGTAAAAACTTGAGCTATTTCGCGGATGATTGATCGATATCTGTCGAGGTTGGATGATGAAATGAAGGAATAGGGAAATAACCTGGCCGCATGCTGTGCTTCGTCCAGCCCAAGAATGAAGTTTGACCCTGGAAAATATTCGTCTCGAATGTCATCAAGGCGGCTGACCAGTATGTCAAGGGCTTCGGGCGAAGCGTTGCGAAGACACTTGTTGGTCATCGAGATAAACGGATGGGTTTTGTTAAGGCTCTGTAGGGCAGACTGGAATAATAACCAAACGCGCCTATGCTTTTCCAGCAAGTCCCCATCGACCTTGATCGCGAGCTGCAGGAACAACTTAAAAACTACTATGCGCGCCGCCAGGATTTTCCGGAGCTCCTTCCGGGCAATCCGCCTGTTCAGGTCATTTTGACCAGCCCGTTTATCGGGGGAGAGGCCACGAAGATCAGATACCCATTGCGGATCCTCAGCCATTCTTTGTAAGGATTGTTCCAAATCCGGGATGCCAACGCGCTTGATATCCGGCACTGCAACAAAGTAGAAGCCCCAGTATTTCGTGAGACCTTCCAGCATGCGCCGAGTTTTGCCCGATCCTGATGTGTTGCATATGAACCTACAGTCAAGGAGTGAGAGAGGTATAAAGTACAATTCATAACTACATACACATGCCGTCGTTGTCCAAATATCTCCTCTATTTCATTACTATCGCACACATCGAGATCGTGAAATAAGAGACTTGGGGAACCATTCGAATAAGCTGGTATTCGGAGGTTCCTAAGGAACTCTTGATTGCTAGGCGTGGCATAGCTCGGAGGAATCCAGCTGGGTGGCTCAGGACTTCTTAGAAATGCCTCAATCACGTCGGAAAGCGATTTGCTCGCCTTATCGATCAACTTGTCAACTTCGTCGATGCCAAGTTCGGAGTCTGGCTGTGTGATGCCCCAGGGTCCCGCAGTACCAAAGGATCGCAGCCAAATGTCGCCTGTGCAGTTCCGGACGGTCGCAGGCGACCACGAGCGATAGCGGCGAAGGTGGGTGGGTGTGCGCACGGAGATGGCGGAATGTGCCAGGAGCGCGTAGAAGGGACCAATCCTGGGCATGGCGATGAGGATCTAGGTGCCAGACACGGCACACAATGCTGGCTGTTGTGTTTGTAGTTGTTGTCAAACCAAAAGTGGCTGGCCCGGCCCGGCACTATCCATTGCTTGGCACTGTTTGAATTTGTGAATTTGTTGCTCTTGTCGACAGTTATGAAGCTAGGGCTGCCCATGACGGCTCCTTGGTGCTTGTTGATTCTGAAGATGGCCCCTCCGACCTGAATAATGCATCCCCTGCCTGATGTTGTTTCCTTTTGATACTATACGAGCTACTTCATTAAATTGACAATTAACATAACCACTTTGTATTTTGTTTGTATCAAATGTAATTTATACTTCCGTCCTCCAATGTTCTCCGAGAGATCCCATACCAACAATATTTAGTCAGAGGTAGCGGGCCATGCCGCTTGTTGGCCGTACAGAGTTATGTTAATATGTATTGCCGTGTTTTACAGTACAATTCGAACCTACAGTTTACTAGCCTGAATCGTAAAGGTACGGCGAATGAACATAGAAGCTACATGATGATCAGGTGTTGCTTGTTGCAATAAGGCCGACGTATTCTTGTCACTGGCACTGTCACTGGCAAATACAAATCTGGAAGCATGAGATGAGAAGGAAATTGTCAGAGGTAGGATGTTCAGAACTTATTATATATATTCAATGTCTTTGTTGACGATTTTGCAAACATACATCGAGAGGCTCGGCGCTTAGTCGTTTTTCCGTCATTGCCGGGTGGGTGGTTCCACGCCGAAAGGATATGTTGGACTTCAGCTTCTAGAAGTTATAAGTACCCTTCAGTATAATCGTATAGAAGGCTTCTTGTCTTATCGACATCAGCATCGATTATCCAGATGGTGTGAACGCCTTGATCAGGATAGTGATGTTGGAGCGATGTGAACTCCGTTCCGAACCGAGCGTCATCAGGTGGTTGTGTTTATTGTCCCAACGGCATCTTGTACGCGAGGGCTCCTTTCGGAAGACCGTTGATGAGACGAGTACATACACAAGGGAAGACCCTGGTATAGCAACAAAGAGGTAGGCCCTGGAATCGGCGACCTCCATGGATAATTATATATTAATTTGGTTGGCGGGAGGATCATGGGGACAAGGCTGATTGCTGACATAATGGCATCGTGGATGGACAGGTGACTTGGATAGCTGTACGGTGGATCGGCCCGACGAATACAGTTCGTTTTTCTTGCCGAGGACATGTCCCTTGCTTCCCCTTGTTGCTGCTATCACCGAATCGCCGCTCACGGTCTCGACGCCGTTCTCTTCGTTGTCGCACATAGCGAGCTTCCATCCCGTCGACGACTGCACTATCCTATCCATCGGCGCTATCAGGGTGTGGCATCGGTGTTGTTTCGGAAGGTCATTTCTTTCGTCACACAGGTCCACACCAACAACCAACAGTCTTTTTTCTTTCTCCCTGCTGGTGGCAGCTATAAGCTCATAGTCGTATTGAATTTTTGTCATTGATGGTTCCAGTGTTTGCCACACCGATTCTTTCCATCGCTGCGGATGCTGTTCGCGATCTCGAAGGCCGTGAGGCGCTTTCCAGTTTATGGACCAGTGTGTAGCTCATTTATTTGATTCAAACTAGCACGGCTCATCCTTTCTGTGCCTTTTAGTATTTAACAAGTGCAAGGGATCGTTGCAGAACGGTCCACGGCTGGAAAATATTACCTGGCGACTGTGGCATCGTGAACTCAAGTTAGTCGTCCGGGAAAACAAATCTCATCTTGCAAAGGAGAATGTCGCGTCGGACGGGAGTATGACCCTCGAGAAATCCGCATATTTGCCTCCGACCCCTTCAGAGACCCAGGGTTCCCCTTGGCTACTTCCCCAACCACCACTGGACGTCATGAGCACACCATCTACGGACTCTCATTCTATTATATCACAACGTATGTTTCTCATCTTATTTTCTGCTTGCTCTTGCACGCACTAGTTGAGGCCAACCATATTGTGCCTGAAATTATAGTGCTGTTCGAGGCATGCGACGATCAACTATTTTCGGTTCTAACTAATTTTGTCATGCTCTCTAGGTGCCACAGCTCCCAAGCCACATCAGACGCCGTCTTATTCCCCTTCCCCACTTCTAAGTCCGTCAACAGTTCAACATGTTCACCGTCCCTTAGCCTCTCCTAGTACGCCGGATGGTTGTGTTACTGGAACCCCACGACGTGTTGGCCAGATTATCTGCGACCTGCTTCACGTTCCAACTGTGTCTTCACCTTCTGTAAACAAGACAGGCCCTGCGGAACTGCCACTATCAGACGGACTAAACACCTCTGAGGTGACCAGACCTCGAGCTGACGACGCTACCGTTCCCAGACCCGATCAATCTATCCATACAACAGCCATTACAACGCCATCGACAGATATGGTACGCCCAACAAACATTTCCCTACCCCGACCTTTTGCCGCCGTTCCGCAAAATACTACTTCATGTCTGCCAACTCCTGAAATGGAGGTAGACAACTTGCAACATCCGGTCATTCATTGCTCATTCCCTTTGCAAACTCCATCACCGTCACTGGTGGCATCGGCGTCAAACACGCCCGAGTCCTCATTTTCCACAATACCTGATTCTTCATCAAAGTTATGCAAATTGGCTGTCCCTTCCAGTCTACACAGCATTGTAAACCTGGATACACCACACTTAGCACCGTGCCAATTCGATGGCCCCGTGCAACGCTCGGTTGACTCAAGTGCAATCCATCATTCCATAGAAGTCACGCTTCTACCTTCTCGTCCGTTACTATCGCCCCAGAGTTCTTCCGCGAACGTGACCATCCAATCATCGCCAATGGACTCTTTTATAGTGCCACAGGCCGTGAACCAGGCCCTCGCTGAGCCACCGAGGTTAGTAGTTGTGAACCCCACTCCTAACCCAACCCCTCATCCAACGCCACCGACAACGCCACATATCAGTGGAGGAAGACAGCAGTGGTTATCCCCTCCGGTTCGTGGAAGTTCGCGGGTAGCAGCCAAGTCAATGTCGGTGAAGAAGTCTCCAGCACCTCCTATAAACTCAACTCTCGACTCTCTGATACATGATCCACCGCTTGATCATTCAAGAGGTGCAGAAGGTCTGCTAGCACGAACTAACTCGAAAAGGGACGCAGTAATCCCCCCCCATTTCATTTCCCTTGCTCATCAACCATTTCCCCAACAAGCGTCGAGGTCGGCGATCCAATATGGTTCGGAGAGTGCTCGAGACAACATCGATAGGAATTCAGTTTCCTCCATAACTAGCAGTGACTATTCCCATGCTTCCATTGCGACTTCAAACCTTTCGAGCACTGCTACGGCATCCACAACCTCGGCTTCTTCGAATGGCGGTATTGATGATGAAGAGAAGCTAAACAAGTTTGATGTGAGAACTGGATATTTACGTATGGCGGGAAACGTGCCACACCGGACAATACCACGATTAGGCTCGCCGTCCACTATCAAATCGATATCTACCGATCATGCATGGACAGAGACGATATTGGCTTCAGACTCCGAGCTTAGGGATGTGAATTCAGATAGGGTTAGTGCTGGAGACGACAAACAGTATATTGACGAAGCTGCAAACACAAGAGAACAGCTAGCCTTATCATCAAGACCACAATCTCCCAATGGTGCAAAGCATTTGAAACGATTGAGCGCCCCCGCTCCTCTGACATCATCTGCGAACATATTCCCCGCTCATGCTGCAGTGGTTTATGGCTCTCCGGAACCTCTTCCACCTAATGCGATGGGTTTTGATTCATGTCGTGACGCATGTGAGGTTCCACCTGACAATACCGGGGATGGTACATATCCTACTACTGTTGCCGACCGTGGCACAAGTCAAAGTCGCAGTGGTGGAAGTAGCATCAAAGGGAGCCAGGGGCCCAGTCGAGATCACTCCGTTGCTGCAGACCTTAGTGGGCTCGGTACTCTGGGGGGATATACCATCACCGCCGCTTATCCACCCCCGTCTATGATAGTGAGGAAACAGGTAGCAGTTGGTGCGGGAAAGGGAAAGGTCAAGGTTGCCATACGTGGTTTGGGGAAGGCGAGGCCGGCTAGAAGGCACAGTGCAGGTCCAGTTCTGGATGTAGGAGGAAAGGAAAGGGAAAGGGAGGCGAAAGCCTTGCAGTCAGAACGACAGGAATTGCCACACATTGACCAGCAAATCGGTTTTCAACCTCCGATGCCGCACGGCCTTACACTCATCACAGAGGAGAAACCATTACAGGGTGCGACTGCTGCACAGACAGAAATTCCAACAGCAAAGCTGTTACCTGCTGATGAACCCATTTCCGAAATCAAGCGCCTACCAAGGTTCAATATCGGCTCCGGTTCTGATGAAGGTAGCGGTATGGGTTCTAAGAGTGTGGGTAGTGGGTCAAGTGTGTCTGGTGGGCACAGTCAGCGCATCAAGAAGTTGATAGAGGACAAGGACTTGCCCCATGGGCGGACGGGCATTAGTGCTTTCGTAGAATTGGACCCGTTGCTCAAACAGGAGGAACGACAGCAGATACCGGGGGTGGTTAAGGAGATGCAACATCGACAAGCTGTGCATAGCGATGGTACTTCTCATACCTCATCGCCCACCCGAAAATCGAAGCAGGACAACCGAAACAGAAAGAAGTACTCCCATCAATCCGCATCACGTCAGAGCCCTGTCTCTTGTACCAACATAGATGGCACCCATAGCCCTAGATGGATATCCGAGAAGGCGAAAGGAAAATTGAAGGTTTCTGACCATGGTCCAACAGTGCCACCTGCTTCACCTGCTCCAAAACAAACGTCGAAGAGCAAGAGCAAGTCCACCCCAAATCTTCTGGACCCAGTTCTGGCTGCCAAGGTCCGCGACTCGTTAGCCGACCCTCTGTTACCAAAAGGCCGACCTGTTGTTGTCGCTACCGAGTCTGAGGACGAGACCGATACAGAAGATGGATGGTCGAGTGAAGAACTGACTGATCAGGCCCAGGTAATTCCTAACTTGGTGCTCTAAACAATCTTTCTGATTCGATCGCCCACGCATAAGCAGGAGCAATTCAAACACGAATTAACTCTTCAACAAGAGAGAGAAAAACAGGATGTAGAACGCCAACAGCATGAATTGCTCCTTCGCAAGATCTGCATGCAGCAGCAGCTGCCGCGGCCTGCTGGCATTCAGCGTACCCACTCCAGTCATTACCCTACAGCCAACAACGCTCGGATTGGCAAAGCAGTGACACAACGACCCCGTCAATATCGTGAACTTGCCGTTCATAATGCCAAGCTCGAACAAGCGGCACGGGAGGCTCAGCGGCAACGAGACATGATCAAGAAACTGCCAACGGAATCCCTCCAGGACCTGGCAAAGGCGCGAGCGAACAGTGTTGGTTTATTAACCCAATTGCTGAACCCTCATCCGGAAATCTTCCCACCTAACCACCCTTACAGGCGTGGATTGAGTTCCGGTGCAATCCAGCCACTAGGTTTAAGCTCAACGGTTGCTATGCAATCAACCACTTCCGAGCCTGGTCCTTCCGCAACCACACCTGCTATCCAAACCTCCCACGCATTGTCTGCTGCTGTACCAGACACCAATCCCCTCCCTTTGGGTGCTCACCATAAGAAACCTGCCGGTTCTCAACCGCCGCCTCGGCTCCATGGGAGTGCTGATGAATGGAGAAAACGGGTCCCATCGCCATCGGTTCCAACCCCCCCCATTCGACGTATTCCTATGCAATCGACAAAGAGCTCTGCTGCTCTGCCTGTTTCTTCTCAGGTCGGGAGCATCACCACGAAAGGGGCACCTTCGGTTGCCGTCACCACTGAGGTTTTGACCAACATGGCTTATCGGCCAAAAGGTCCTCCGAAAGATCAAGAAATGGAGGAAGATAGTGGGAGTGAACCCGAGACCGAGAAGATACAGGTGTCAAAGAGTGTTGCAGAGCAGAAGTTGAAGGCTCTAGCAGAGAGGAAAGGCATCAAACAGAATCAAGCTGCTCCGCCCCAGGCTGGGCCATCGAGACAAGCTCCTCAGGTCGATGACGAGGTGTCTGTATGGGCTCGTTTCTCCCAGCATCGACAACGACTTTCCTCACATGGTCTCCAATTCACGCCGGTATCACGCCCCCCTCCCACAGCGCCGATTCCTCTCGGCCATCCGTACAATCTCCCTCCTCCTGACCCTCCGACAACTCCACGCACTACCCGACGCCAAATGTTATCGACGGAACTATCCGAAAGCTTGCGCCGTAATCTCCTATGGGAGCGCCAAGTCAGCAAAAATAATGTTGCTGGCATGAAGAGAAGTTCCAGCACCATAGTGAGCCGCAACGGAACACAACCGTTCATTGGGATGCCTCGGGTCGTACAGCTGCACACTAAAGGGACTATTCCTCCTGATCAGCAGGATGATCCGTCCAAGCGCGTGTTGGGTGTGCATGCTGACGAAAACGAGAGGGAGGAAATGAGGAAGCATGCAATAGCTCGCAATCGCAGCTGGGCTAATGACTTCCATTATTCTGGCTGGTAACTGAGATTCTTTTTCTCTTGTATTCCTATTTATTTATTTCATTTTTTGGATGTGTATCGTTTTCTCTCACTCTGGTTTCACATATTTCTAGCATTGACATCACACATTCGCATTCTAGTTTGTGCTCCAAGTACTTGTCACTTTTGTCCTGCAATTTTATCATTCCTGTGCATGCATCATTTGCCTCCAATTTTTTTGCTACCTGCTTTCTATGAGCCGTCTTCGAGGTTGTAACCTCATGATGGTTGTCACGATCTATTGCCATTCTTCCATCCCTCAACCCATGCCCTCATACCTATCGTTTCTGCGGTCACTTCCTTATCCCACAATGTAGCATCATGTTGCCCTTCATTTGCATTGTGCCAATTCCCTCCGCTTATACCTTGTCTGCCATTTTTGCTGATTCCCTGCATCATAGTTTTAGCTAGCATTGCTGTCCATACGATTAATGACAACCTTAATACATCAGTCTCAATCATCACCCTTATGAATTTTTCGACTGTACGCTCCACGGTATGGTGGGCGGTACGAAAGTGATTTCAGTACTATATAAGGGAATTACATGATTAACCAATCGCTGCTTCGACAGGAGGTTTATCGCATTGTTCAACTTGATACCGTAAGATGTCCTGCTCCAAGTAGTCCGTTGCCTATTTAAAAAATCAAAACATGTGGTTCCTTGTGATCGTTGATGATTGCCACAATGGTGTCCAGGTTACAATTGGGTTACAACAAGTTGTCGCTCGTTGAAAAGTCTCGAGTCCATGTTTGAAATTAGCATGAACGTAGTAGTTCTTATTAAGGGCAATCTTAGTAAATTGCATTCTCGTGAATCATAACTATGTTATAATCGTGACCCTCTATAGTTTTAGAACATCGGAACCAACCATGGCCGCGTAAATTCTATTTTCTGCCAGATCAAAGATGCGCCATCTCTTTCTAACTGACTTGAAAGAGCTGGTGCCTCCTTCAGTGTCAAACGAACCTGGGCTTCTTCCGTATGCGATGCCGTCTCAGTTACCGGATCACCTCGATCTGCATCATCGCCCGCCCAGTTTGGAAAAATCAGAAACAGGCCGCAGCATTATTGATGACATCTGGCTGAAAGATCAACAACGAAGCTTGAACGCTGGAATTTGGGCTGCATAATATCAGTATCGCCTCCTAAAGGATGTAGCCCTATTTTCAGATCCTAGTGGGTTTGACGACAGTGCCCCACTTGTTGTCACTCTCATCATGGAGTGGACGCCAATCATCACCACATATATGTAGTAATCCCCGATGTCCGCGGGCCCAGAATACTTCCGGCCCAGAACCTTTAAATTCCTTCTACTGAATGGCTGGGAAGAGAAAAGATCTACAAGCACCACTGACCCGAAGGATCGTACCAGAGTTCCTGTTGTGGTGGTTGCTGTTACATATATGTATTCTTGCTGAAACGGAACCGAGAACATGATTATCAACCTAGCAAACCATGATGTAGATCATGTTCGGACAATTGCGTGGTTACTCTGACACCGTCTATATGAAATTCAACAGTCATTACCCAATGGGGTGCAGCTGTCAGTGTTGCTGCGAGACACGAAAACTTTTAACTTCCATAACATAAGTGCTTGAGACAATATATATATTTTAACAATAATAATGATATCGAATAGATACTGAGTGCGTGTATATAGGGAATATTGAATGAGGATTTGATTTCATTGGTGGAGTATATTACATTTCAAATCGAGTCATCGAATCAGGAGACATACTGAAGACGTTGAACGAAGATATCAGCCACTCGTAATCCATGGCATCAGTAACATAAACTCACGGAGTAGGCATTGTGAGACACCGGCGCTCTGAGCAGCGGCTTCCCGTCCACCGCAGACGAGACACCGGAACCCCAATTCAGACCAAGCGCTGGCCCATCGAAGATCGACGCTGGCAGTTGGCCTGCAACGTCACTGAATCCATGAACGAGAGGGAACTGAACGAAGTTCTGCATATCAGATGAAGATCTATCATGACCATGGTTATTGAACTGTCTGAATGAATGATTCGAGCGGGAGATAGGGGGAGCGGCATCGGGGTACATATGGGTTGGGTTGGGAAAAGACGGAAGGTGTTGTGTGGAGTCGTGGGAGTGGTAACTCTCGTTGGATGGTGTCGACGCCGACGTTGTGGAAGGGGAATAATCCATTGCTAGAGGCGAAGCCCGGAAAGATGGCAGTTCCTCTGCATTGACTGACGGGGAAGATGACCAAGCTGAGTATGCCTCTACTGGGTAGTGCGCCTTGACTTCAGCATGATGAAAGGAGGAGGAACCAAAGGGCAGTGAGACGTGTGTGGGGGTAGGGGACACACTGGATGAAGAGGAAATGCTTTCTGTCTTGCGAACCAGTGGCTGTGGGAGAGGACAATCGGAGGATCTCCGCCTAGCTCGTGCTGTCCGAGATGTATCAGAGGTAAAGCGTGTAATACTGTTATACCTAAACGGGAACCGTACTGTCAGTAATCTACTACATTCAAAAACATTGCGGAATACCTGTTCTTGGCGGATAGCCCTGTTCTATTTGGAAAATACGTCTTCACAATTTTTGTCCAGACTTTTCCATGTTCAGCAACTGCTTGAAGGAGTCTCTCATCCTACAGGGCCACCTTTTCAGACAAGGAAAGCAAAGCATGAAAATGTGACACATACAGCCTCTGGAGTCCAGGTAGTGCGATCAATGGCAGGGTTCAGCGTATCGGTCCACCTCTTGGCACACTCTGTAAAAGCCGTCAACTTGGAAAAAGAAAGGGTATGAATTAAGCCTCACGGTCGCTGTTCCTTGTCTGCACTACAGATGCTACTAGTGACCACCTTTAACAGTGATTAGAACTACGGCCCGTGAAGGGTACAGTTGCAAATACCTTGTGCCATATCGCTCAATTCCCTTGACCAATTTCTCGTCCTCCTGGGGGGACCAGCCTCCCTTGACAACATCAGAGGACATCTTCGCGAACCATCTCTTGCGGCAATCTTTGTTAGTTCTGTTTGGAACGTGTTTTGCGATAGCATGCCACTTGGATGGATTGACATTATCTGGGTCCTCTGCCGCACGAATTATCCCCCGACACCACAAGAATGAAGGGAGCTGTACGAACCTTTCTGAACAGCTTCACGCAGGAGCTGGTCCTCCTTGGCCGTCCAGGACCGGCGTTCTC
>Ga0307509_10007260_pt1 | contig 14556 bp, 15 predicted proteins | sample 10_EM_MG_FD_202245 | JGI IMG/M metagenome (GOLD analysis project Ga0307509, IMG submission 202245) | Populus trichocarpa ectomycorrhiza microbial communities from riparian zone in the Pacific Northwest, United States - 10_EM | ecosystem: Host-associated > Plants > Roots > Unclassified | place... | reverse complement strand
TTGCCCTTTAACTATTATCTCTCTTTATTCTCGAGCTCTCTGAGGACTCCCTTAGATCTAGCGCTTGCCGGTCAACCGCTAGCCCTCTATTGTACCTTTTCGTTAGACAGGAGTAAACCTGTTACAGGTAGGGATACAAGCGAGTTGGTTTGTCGTCTGTTGATAACAGTCCTCAGGGCTGTCTTTAATTCCCTGATCTTGCGTTCCGCTTGGCCGTTCGTCTGATGGTGCCCTGGAGAAGCCATGATGTGTTCAATGCCCATAGTCTTCAGAGTCTGCCTCCAAAACCGAGAGGTGAATCGTGGGTCAGCATCGCTGACAATCGAGGTAGGTACACCATGGGGTGTAAAAACGTAGTTCTGTAGTAGCTCCATGGTTGTGATTGCTGTAGCTTTCGTAGTTGTAGGAATCAACCAGCAATATCCTACTGCCCTATCGACCACTACTAGTACTGTGTCGTAGGTTTTAGCCTTAGTGAAGGGTCCCATGAAGTCGATAGCATAAGAGGTAAAGATCTCTGAGGGGAGAGGCAGCATCAATGCATCTCCTGAAGGGAGTGTGTTTCGTTCTTTACTGATCTGGCACTGTTCGCATTGTGCGACGAAATCTCGGAAGTCTTTTCTCATTTCGGGCCAGAACAGGTATTCAGTAGCGTATCGGAGGTTCCTTTCAGCGCTGTGGTATCCCTTGTTGTGTATCTCGCTGATAGCCAACTCTCTCAGGGTTTCGCCGTTCGTTGCATGTCCTTTGGGTATGTAAAGACATTTCTCGCCTCCTCTGGTGGTGGCGTAGAGTAGACCGTTGCCAATACTATAGTGTTGAGCCTTGCCTCCTCTTGCTGTAGCTGTAGAATCGTTCGCCAGTTTCCATACAGGGTCCTGCCTGTAACCTTTGATCATTCGTTCTCACCACATGCCTTCCAATTCCGTGGTTGCTTGGGCAACATCTCTCTCGTCCTGTACTCTTTCCAGGCGTGGGACGTTGTCTTCTTCCTCATCTGTTGCATCGTCATACACCTCATAGAGTCGTCTTTCGTGGTGGGGAAGCTGAGGCTGTTCGATGGCTGAGATGGTGGCATTCGAGTGTGTAAAAGCGCTGCTATAGAGGGGACGCTTGCGATGGTCTCTGTGTGCAGGGCAGTTGGGTTCGTTGCACACCTGGTGCATAGTTTGGTTGCAGAGTACCGCATTCTCGAGTCTGCGCTTCAAAACACTAAGATCCGGACGAGATCTAGTACTGAGCGGTGAGCCTGACACTGGTGGTGAGGCTGAGGTAGACTTGGGTAGCTCTGGGTAGACTATCGGTGGACTGCTAGGCATACTGACTGTTCGTTCTCAATAGGTATTGTGGGTACCATGGTATTCACAGTGTTCGTCTTTGTATGCTGTCCAGTGGAGTGCTGAATGTTCGATCTCATCATTCGATCGTCCAGAGTGGTAGCTCTCGTTGTCCTTCCATCTATCTGTACTGACTGGTCCCGTGGTGGTTGGCACTCGCGGGGCGTCCGTAATTGGTGGTAAACCTCCGGTGAGGTCTTCTTCTAGTTCCATATCATCTCGTTCAGTTGATTCGTTCAGGCTACAGTCTGATCCACATTCTGAGTGCCCGAATACTGGTAAAGGTTCATAGCATGACATGACTTGAAGGTCTTGAGGTCTAGAGAATAAAGCGTAGATAGGGGTGGTGTTGTTTTCGTCTTCTTCTGTAGGGTCTTTAGCGTAGTGAGGATTGTTGTCTGGTTCTTCATGAAGGCGGGATAAAGAGGCAGCTAAATAGTTCCACTTCCCTGGACGATAGATTATCATTGCTGTGTAGGGACTGATAAGGTTCCCCCAGCGGATTCTCCTTCCGCTTAGTTCATTTGCTCCCATAAGGCGCGTTAGGGGTTGGTGATCTGTAACGATCGTAAACTCAGCATTCATGAGTATATGATTTAATGCAGATAGTGCGTCGATTATTGCTAGTGCTTCCTTATCTGTTGTTCCATAGTTATGTTGTGCATCGGTGAACTTCCTACTATGGAGTGCTGCAGGTCTCGCTGTTTCTCTTGTGAATCGCCGGCGCTTCTTTAGGGTTGATCACTGAACTTTCCCCTAGACTATTGACATTCGTTTTATAAGATGGAAGATGCTAGAAGAATATCGGAAGACTTACCGCTGAGTCTGGAACTCGGTTAAGGGTCCGAGAAGCGAGGCAGATGGCATGATATTGTGGTGAAGACAAGTGGTGAAGAAATGAGGGGAAAGAAGATAGCGTGATAGAAGAAGGAAATGGCATGATCTTGTTCGTAATACTCCTGGAAGAGTAGTTGCTGTTTTTTGTATTTAAGAGTTGCTCTCGTGCACAATTGTTACAAGTGTAAGCCAGCGAAATAGTCCTTCTCTATATACACATTGTTCTTTCTCCATACACACCTTCAGGTACACGATCGGTATATATATCATAACTTATAAGAGGTTATGAGCCCGGCGAGCGCAGCATAACGAAAACCGATCCACAAGACATCCTTCCCCAACTAGTATCAGTACCCAGGCAGCCACCCCAATATCGAAGGATTCAGCATGTCAACCCAAGAAGGTGAAAGCAGTCGCAGCAGCAGTAAGAGTGAAAGTAAGACTTCCAGTACTACTTCACTAACCCAGTTGATTGAGAAGTTGGACGGCTCAATGGCGACAGGCCAGAGCAACTACAACGCCTGGAGATTCAGAATCATTCGGATTCTGAAAGAAAAGAATCTTCTTTCTGCGATTGAGGATACAGAAGTCAGCGCGAGCAAGGACGACCAGGCATTTACAATTATTACGCTCAATATAAAGGACTCTCAAATACCTCATATCCAAGATACGACGACAGCGAAGCAGGCCTGGGCTGCACTCAGGGAGGTCCACCAGGGTATCGGAACAAATGGGCGAATGGTATTCATGCAGCGTCTTTGGGCACTTAAGATGACGGAAGGGCAGGATATGGCGCAACACCTAAATCAATTCCGAGAATTAGCCAACCAGTTGCGAGGCCTATCAGCAGAAGGAAAGGAGATCAATAATAGTGAACTGCTCACTATCCTCACTCTAAGCTTACCGGAGTCCTATGAAGCGCTGGTGATGGCACTGCAATCTCTGACAGATGTGATCACCTTCGACATCATGGCTGGGAGACTGCTTCAAGAATCAGCACAGAGACATGTTGGGGAGGTAACACGCAAAGGACATGACCATACCCTTGGGGGGAGTCAAACCGCATTTAGTGCCAACCGCCCAGCATCCAATACTCGTTCTCGTCCAGGCAGGGGTGACTTTCATATTTACGGTAGAGGGCGAGGAGGGTTTCGTGGAGGTTCCAGGGGCTTCAATGCTGGGGGTGTCGGGGGACAGAGATTGCGACCGAATTCGGGATCAGGTACGATACAGCCACCATCCGCAACGAAATGCCACTATTGTGGAAAAGATGGCCACTGGAAGAAAGAGTGTTATAAACGAAAATCAGATGAGGCCGGAAATCAAAATACAGGAGGATCGCAGGAATTTACCTTTGTAGCAGAAGACCCACCACCGGCAGCCAGAATGGGGTGGATTATTGACTCAGGTGCTAGTCAGCACCTATGCGGAAATAGGAATGATTTTATAACCTATACCAACATTAGCAAAGTCCAAGAGATCACGATTGCAGATGGAACAAAGATCAAGGCCAAAGGAGTCGGAGCAATTGAGATTGTTACAGAGGTCACTAGCATCACTTTAACAAACGTGTGGCATGTTCATGATATTGGCGGCAACTTAATGTCGGTATCCCGTATGGTTGACGCTGGGTATACCGTGGAGTTTGGTAAAAGTACCTGCAGTGTGTGCAAGGCAGGAGTTAGGACTCTGCTAAGACGACGGCTCGGGAGCCTATACTATCTTAAGAATGGATCAGCTACAAAAGACGAACAAGAACAGATTGAAGCCAATCTGGGGCTTATTACGAACCAATCACCACTTGCAAGTATCGATATATGGCATAGACGACTCTGCCACCGCACCCTAGATGAAACACCCATTAGATATATCACATCTAAAGTCACCAACATGGAGGTTAGCGACAAAGCGGAAAAAGGACATACAGTATGTGGTATTTGTGCCATGGGCCGCCAGCACAAAGAGGCAGGAACCAAGACACGAGAGAAAGCAACAGAAATTTTAGCAGAGGTGCATTCTGACATATGTGGTCCGATGCAAACCACAGGACTGAACGGCGAATGATATTTTGTAACCTTTATCGATGAAATGAGTGGTCGTGTCAGCATTGCCCTTTTACCATCCAAAGATGGCGCACTCACATCCTTTAAGGATTATAGAGGAAGAGCTGAAAAGAGTAGCGGAAGGGAAATTAAAACATTTCGCAGCGACGGCGGAGGAGAGTATCGCAACCGAGAATTCGAGAAGTATCTACTAGACACAGGTATCCAACACACGGTTAGCCCACCATATACGCCAGCACAGAACGGTCTTGCAGAACGGATGAATAGAACTATAATGGAAAATGCACGATGCATTTTGGAAGATTCACGATGAGGAAAAGAGTTGTGGGGATATGCAGTCCTCACGGCAGCACACATCCACAACCGACTCCCTTCACGCAGTCACAGCAATCTATCCCCACTCCAACACTGGACCGGTAAACTACCCGAGATTGGACATCTGCTGGTCTTCCGTTCTATGACATGGGTTCATGTTCCCAGTGAAAAAAGGCAGAAGCTAGACGCAAAATCAGTTAGATGTTTGCTAGTGGGATATGAAGAAGATGCCGGGTCTAGGGTATACCGGCTATATGACCCAGTAAAGAGAAAGGTTATTGTGTCCCGCGATGTCATGATAGATGAATCTTCAGTTATCAGCAACCCGCATGAATCTAGCCCGACAATGGTAATTGAATGGGAAAAGGATACTCACCTCAAGGAATTTCAAGAAAGGGAAACAAGGGAAGATGGCTTTCAGCCCTTAGACACGATTAGCCCCGAAGCTGATTCGCCAGACCGAACTATGGGGATCCAAGAAACTATTACTGTTCAACCCCGATCAGCCCCAACAAATATTATTCAAGGAGAACAGACTCTCTTACAGAATACAAGCAAGGAAATTGATTCACAGCCACGAAGGTCACAAAGAATGCGGAAGCCAAGTGGCCTATTCGCTTCACAAACCCAATTCGCACTTCTCGTCAGCCAAGAAGAATATGAACCACAAACCTTAACCGATGCGCTTAACTGCAATGAACGAGCAGAATGGAGACCCACATGGGAATCTGAGCTTACCTCTTTAGCCAAAAATAATACTTGGGTGATAGAGCCGCTCCCTGAGGACAGAAGCGCAATTGGCTGTCGGTGGTTATTTAAGAAAAAGGAGGATGGAAGATATAAAGCTGGACTAGTAGCAAAAGGCTATAGTCAGCAACGAGGAATAGATTATGAGGAAACCTTTGCCCCAGTGGCGAAGTTTACAACAATTCGACTACTGCTAGCTTTGAGTTGCGAGAACGATTGGGAAGTTGAAGGAATGGATGTTAAAACCGCCTTTCTAAATGGGGAACTTGAGGAAAGAATATACATGAAGATTCCAGAGGGGGTCACTGTCCCCGCAAACAAGAGCCGAGGTGGCTACAATCGTCCGCTCGCTTGTCGCTTAATCAAATACATTTATGGATTAAAACAGTCACCCCGCGCTTGGTATGCACGAATACATGGATTCTTCGTTATACATAATTTCACACGAAGCGACTTTGATCACAGCTTGTTTATTAACTACGAAAAGCAAATCATCCTTCTCCTGTAAGTTGATGATGTTGTTGTAGCAGCACCTAGCGTGCAGTTGATTGATTAGATCTGCCGCAAGTTGCATCACGAGTTTGGAATGACAGATCTAGGCCCTCTGCGAACCTTCTTAGGTATAGAAATACAGCGAAACCGAAGCGAAAGGACCCTACATCTGTCGCAAAGCAAATATGTGCAAAAGATCTTGCACTTGCACAAAATGGAGATCTGCAACCCTGCACAAACGCCTGCCGACCCCCATGTCCGTTTGGAACGAAGTAGTCCCAGTTTTGAAGCAACACTCTACGAGCAAAAAAGATACCAGTCTGCAGTTGGTTCTTTGATGTATGCAATGTTAGGATCACGGCCTGATATTGCATATGCGGTCTCAAAAGTCAGTCAATACAGCATTAACCCGGACACAACGCACTGGACGGCAGTCAAAAGAATCGTCCGGTATCTGGCAGGGACTCCCAACCGCGGTTTATGCTATGGCATACAGGGAGAAGGGAATGGATTCACAGATGCTGATTGGGACTCCGGAGATGATAGGAAATCTATTGGGGGTTACGCCTTTGTTTTGAATGGTGCAGCTATTGCATGGAATAGTAAGAAACAAAGTACAGTAGCATTATCATCCACAGAAGCCGAGTACATGGCTTTAAGTCAAGCGGTAAAAGAATCAATCTGGCTACAGGGAATACTACAGGATGTTGGGGCAAGGCGACACTTGGAGGAGATAAGGAACATCAATGTGGACAACCAAGGGGCAATTGCTCTAGCGAGGAATACAGGAATTTCATGCACGTACGAAACATATCGATATACAATATCATTTTCTCCGGGAACATGTCCAAACTCAAACCATTACAATCTCCTACTGCCCTACGAGCGACATGACTGCAGATATATTCACTAAAGCACTTCCGCATCCATCCTTCATTAAACACAGCATCGACTTGGGACTTATCGATCACTCAGCGTTTCTTCTTCAGGACACTATCGGCGACAATCACACTACTGGATATCAGGATAACGCGACTCCAGAAGACAGATGGGAAGAGAGCGCGACTCTAGAAGACACATGGGAAGACAGCACCGGCGAGGGGTGGTCTTGTGAATCGCCGGCGCTTCTTCAGGGTTGATCACTGAACTTTCCCCCAGACTATTGACATTCGTTTTATAAGATGGAAGATGCTAGAAGAATATCGGAAGACTTACCGCTGAGTCTGGAACTCGGTTAAGGGTCCGAGAAGCGGGGTAGATGGCATGATATTGCGGTGAAGAAAAGCGGTGAAGAAATGAGGGGAAAGTAGATGGCGTGATAGAAGAAGGAAATGGCATGATCTTGTTCGTAATACTCCTGGAAGAGTAGTTGCTGTTTTTTGTATTTAAGAGTCGCTCTCGTGCACAATTGTTACAAGTGTAAGCCAGCGAAATAGTCCTTCTCTATATACACATTGTTCTTTCTCCATACACACGTCCAGGTACACGATCGGTATATATACCACAACTTATAAGAGTTTCAGGTGTGTCCCCTTGTCCTACCCAAGCTCCACATCCTGAAAGTGATGCATCAGTTATCAACCATATCAGGACTCCGGATTTGTAGTCCACAGGTTTCATAATACGAGCTCCTGCTATTAGCTTCTTAATATTAGTCATGGCTGCATCATGCAGTGCTGTCCAGACAAACTCCGCCGTTCCAGTAAGCGCCGTCAGGGGTGCTGTAAGTGTTGCTATATGCGGTAAGAATTTGCTAATGTAGTTGACTACCCCTAGGAATTCTTGTAGTTGGCGTTTGTTGGTGGGGGTAGTCCATGCTTCGATTTTCGCAATCTTTTCAGGGTCTGGTTTCAACCCCTCATCATCGATGATGTGTCCTAGTGCTTCTATTCTAGGTGCGAAAAACTCGGACTTCTTTCTGCTTGCGTAAAACTGTGCTCCCTTGAGCTTGTTGCAGATAGCTGCAATGTGTTTCAGGTGGTCTTCTTCTGTATCGGAAAATATGAGGATATCGTCAATGTATACCTAGACAAACTTCCCTAGGAAGTCCGCCATCAGGTCCGACATGATACGCATGAATGTTCCTGGTGCATTCATATCGCCTTGCAGCATGACTTCGCTAACAAATCCCCCAAAGGGTGATTTGAAACTGTTCTTCCAAACGTTCTCGGGCTCAACCCTGGTCTGGAAGTAAGCATCACTTAAGTCTATCTTGCTGCGGTATCGGGCTCTTGCCATATCGTTTAGAATTGTCGTTTGATTGGGTATCGGTTCATCATCCTTTAGCGTGATTTTGTTCCTTTCTGTCAGGTCCACTCGCGGTCGGCCCCTTTTGCCATCTTTCTTGTATTGGACAAACATAGGTGCCGCTCCATGCACTGCCTGGCGTCTAATAACTCCTTGTCTTTCCTTCTCTCTGATCCACTCGCTCAAAGCTGCTGTATGTCGTTCAGGCACAGAATAGGTTGGTAATGTCCGGACTTCAACACCCGGTTTCAGCCTGATCCTGTGATTGATCTTTCTTCGAGGCGGTAGTCCTTCCGGTATTGATTCCGGAAACACGTCTGCATGTTGATCCATTAACTCCTCTGTAGACACTACTGCCGCTCTGACATACTCGCTGGTGGGGGTACAGTTCACCCTGACTCTGTGTTTCGGAAATTTGAGAGTAAGCTTGTGGCACTCTATTGACGCTTGTTGTTGCATGAGGAAGGGCATTCCAATAAGGGCATCGTATTTCGCTAGGTTTCCAATTATCATTTTGGTATTGGGTACCTTCATTTTCCCAACCGAAATCTCCACTGAACATTCCTTCTGGCTTTCGGATCTCGACACTTTCATAGCCATATGAATTTTCATGGGCTTCGCCATCTCGATACATGGTATCCCATGCGTGGTGACAAAGTGAGCGCTGACAATATTGGCTCCAATTGTTCCAGTGTCAAAGAGAACCTTGGCTTCCTTTCCATTTAGGTGTATCGTTCCTTGTAGGGAACCATGGGGATTGATGTTTGCTGGCCGAGTAGTTTGGGCTGTGGCATAGGATTCGATCTCAGTAGCATTCATGTAGACTTCATCCATTGAGTCCTGCTCATATTCGACATTATTCGATCTTGCTTCCTTCTTGATCGCTTTTCCTTTTCCTTTCTTGTCATCCTTTTTGGAAGGACATTCTTTGGACATATGGCCCTTTCCGCCGCAGGAGTAACAGGTTGGTCCAACTTTCCTGTCGTCTCTATCCTGCTTCTTGTATCCTTTGGTTGACTTGCCTTTTGATTTGTGTCGGTCCTTTGGTTTCGAGCTATTTGAAGAATATTCCCTCTTCTCGTTCTTGTAGACTCCTGTGTCCCTAAGGACTGCGTCTATCCGTTCGACATCCTTGATGAGCCGTTTGAAGGTGTCGTCTTCATCGTAAACTAACTCAGCCTGTTGTCTCAACTTCAGATGCATGCTGTTGTAAAGTCTCTGACGGAATATATAACCGGTTATCACTTCTTCTGATAGTTGGTTCTGGTACATCTTGAGGTCGACAATGACTTCTGTGATTCTTCGTACTTTCCCTTCCTTGGTAACTTGTTGTACTGTGTTAAACTTCTCAAAGAGGTTATCCTTTTGGTGGGTGGAAACGAATAGATCCCTCAGGTGACCGACTAGTTGGTCTCTAGTAATATCATCGCCAAACTCTCTAAATGCTTAGTGACTAGCTTTTAGTGCACGCTTCGTGGTATAGAGTATCCAGTAGGTTCCAGATCCTGGAGCGTTTGGTGTTACTCCTGTTAGATTCAGGTATAATCAAACTGAAGTATACCACATCTCAAAGGCTTCTTCTTTGAGATCGTCTCCTTCACCACTGAAGGTTGGAGGTTGGTGTAGCTTTGCTGCTAACCTGGTCGTCCTCTCCAGTACTGGGTCTGGAGGAGGTGCAGGAGGATCTGCCGGTCCTGCTTCTGACATGTTCTCGTTACTGTCACTATCGTTATCACTGCTTGAACTGTCTGGGTCTGGAGGTGGTGCCGGTTCCCCTTTCTTCTTGGGTGTCGATGGGAACTCTCCTGGTCTGGTGGCTGTCTCCTTCTCGAGTTCTTTCGCTGACTCCGTTAGCACTACCTGTGCTTCTTCTCGGGATAGCTGTCGAGCAGCCTCGTCAATTTCAAACTGCTTGCTCCCTTTCTTCTGCTCTCTTCGAGCCTTATCTCTCAAGGACTTCTCAGTTGGCCTGGTGAGCTCCTCTCGAGAGATCTCCTTGCCTGTCCTTGTCTTTAGGTTCGAAATGGTGTCTTCGTTGACTTGCTGAAGTTAAAAAAATGTAACCGCTTCCCGTGGGGTAGCAGTCTTGCAAAGGGATATCGGTATTGACTCTAACCAAACCGGTGGTATAAATGAGATCAAGTACCGGAGACGCCAACAAGTAATTGAATAGACTCTATTACTTTTATCGAAACTACTAAGAGAAGGCAAAGTGCTTTAGGCCTGTACGAAGCTCGAAGATTCTCGAATCAAACGGAATAGAGGATAACTGTTCAACCAAGTATATTGAAAACTCTGGCTGTCGAAGTCTGATCTCTATAAGTCCGGAGAGATACAGGTCTTTTAAATACACTTGCGATAATCCATCTCGCATCAATCATATCCAAATCCTAAGGCATCAAACGATACCTAACCCATAAACAATTCAACAATAAACAAGGCTTACGAACTTCCCGAGTTCATATCCTAAAACAATACAAGTATCAAATAACAAGGCTTACGAGTCTCCTGAGCTCGTATCCTAAAACAAAACATAAAACAAACTAATCAAGGCATACAAGTCTCCTGAGCTCGTATCCTGAAACAAATACATAAAACAAATCTATACCTAAACTGGTAACCTGTACCGGTTACAAGGACGACTAAAGACTACCACCTGAACAGAGGCGTTCCACAAGGATAGCCGCTGTCACCATTCTTATTTGGGATATACGTTGTGGACGTGTTCAGACCGAGAATACAGACAAGGATCAACTTTTGGGCCATGATTTCGAGCTACGTCGATGACGCTGCTATAATGATAAGCACGAATCGAATCGACTCGACTAAAGAGAAGTTGAAGGAGTATTTCGAGCTATGCAATGAGGTTGCATGAGGAAGAGGGATGAGCTTCAGCCCCAAGAAGATAGAATGGATTGGATTCGGAGAGGAAGACTGGGGAAGTTTAGAGATAGAAGGAGTGTCAACACAAGGGGTGAAGGAGATAAGGATATTAGGGTATAGGTTAGGGAAAAACCGAGGAATGAAAGGCCATATAGAGTATTGGCTGGAGAAAGGAGTGGGGGTAAGAAGAAGGATTAAAGCGTTGAGCAGGAGATATGAGAGCAAAGGAGGCCTAGGCGCATGGGAATATATGAGGCTGATACAGTGGGTTTATTTTCCAATGGTGTACTACGGGCTGGAATTTGTGTCTAGATTCTCCAAATTGGTCCAGCAGGTCCAAGTCGAGGTAAACGATACGTTACGGTCGGTATTCTGAGCAGCAAAAAGATATGCCAACAAAACTCTATGAGCCGAAACAGGATCCATGCCGGTGGAAGTGGAGGCCAGGTTGGTCCAGAGAAGAGGATATGCGAGGCATATAAAATGGAAATATGGACTGGATCATCCGTGGTATGGGAGGGTGGCGGAAGAATGGAAAGACAATAGGATTATGGAACAGATGTTGATGTCGGAGAAGGTTATCGGAACCACCCCAGAAGTATACATCGTAAGGAACAAAGAAAAAGCGATAAAGGAGCACGAAGACGCTTCAGAGAATCGTGTTCCAGAAGAAGAAATATGGTGTTACACCGACGGGGCCAAAAGTGATGACATGGCAGCAGCAGCTTGGGTAGTAGTGGCGGAAAACAGGCTGGTTAAGGAGGAGCATGGAATGAGAGTCCCAGCCTTGTGGAGTATTATCAAAATTGAGATTAGTGCTATTATTATGGCATTGAAAGACTTGGAAAGGCAGGGGAGGAAAAGCATTAGACTGTTTTCAGATAGTATGACAGGTTTGGATATGATTAAATTGATGAAGAATAAAGGGACATCATCATCCATGTGGAATAAAATAGCAGACTACTTGAATGGGTGGGAGAGTGTTAGAATGAATTGGATTCCAGGACATAGAGGGGTATACCGAAACGAGGCGGCGGACTGTGTGGCCAAAGCGTACAGGAACAGGAGACTGAACGAAAATGGGAGATGGAAAGAGGTGGACTATCATGTCGACCAGACAACCCTCCTGAGAGAGATCTGAGCGGCAGAATGGCAAAATATGCACAATAAGGGAGGACATGAATACTATGGAAGGAATCCCGGAAAACCCAAGCACATGAAAGAGCTGAGTAGGATGGACTACTATGTCCTTATGAGGCTTCAGTCGGGGGTATGCGATGGCGAACACGAAGAGTGTAATGACAGTGATAAAGGGCACCACGTACTACACTGTAACCGGTATGATGGGAGGAGACCGGAGGAGGATAGTCTGTATGATGACAAAGAATTAGGAAAGTAGAAGGAATGTTGCGTGAGAAACGAGTATTTGGGGATGGGAATACCTACAAACCTTTCAGAACAACAAAATGAGAGAGTCATGTACGGCAATTCATTCGATAACACAATCACAATCGAGCGGAACGGACGAGGTGTTACAGAGAAAGCATTGGCAAAAGGATACAACCAATGTTGGAAGAGTCACAAAGAGAGATGTCTAAAAGAAGTTTGAATATTAAACAAAAGTGAATTTTTCTTCACGAATGAGAAGGAGCTGAAGTGTAGGGGTTGGGGAGGTAACTTTGGGGGAGGAAGTACTACGAGACCCAGAGGTTCTGGTTTATGGGTGCATTCGAAGAGGAGGAGAGAATGTGGAGAAACCTGGAAAAGGATGTTTTGGGAAGAGACGATCCAGGGATGGGATAATTGGGATGAGGAATACAAGACCGCTCTTGTTATTAGATGGTTTAAGGACGGTTGCAAGGAGAAAAGGATAGATTGTGTGGAATGCGGTAAAAACATGTTGAAGTTTGGTATAGGATTGCATGTAAGAACGGTTGAAAGGTGTTATAAAAAGTGTGAGAGTGTGTTGTTAGAATCATGCCGGACATGATGTTTTTTTTTGTTTTGTATTTTTGTTTTGTTTTTGTTTTGTTTGTTTATTTAGGTATGAGGGATCAACTGGCGTACTTCGGGAATGTACTGCAGTAGGATAGATAGCCAGGACTGGAATGCTTCCTGTTAGTACGAATATATTATATTAAGGGGTTCTTTAAAGACTTAGTAAGCAAACAAACCAGGAAATATCCATTCTTCAGAAGCTAGGAAGAGGAGTAAATTATCAAGAATTGTCTGCTTTGTCATAAATCCTAGTTTACCTACTTTTACCACACTTTGCTATCGTTTTCTATAAAAAAAATTTGTTTTTTTACTTTCAACTAGCTTCAAATGTCATTATTTATTGTTTTATTAGATGGGGTTCTATCTTATAACCCCGGTTCAAAACAGCGCGTTCCAGCCCTTCGATCATTTTTTGATCCAACCCCTCCCTTCGTTGCCACATTGCCCATAAGGCAACAAATTTTTTTTGCCTTTTCCCTTTTTTTTAACATTTACGCATTTACCCTTGCATCAATCTCTCTAAAATGTAGGAAATAGAATTACAGTCGCACCCCGCTATAATCGACCCCTTTATTGTGGAAAAACTGCTATTACCAACAAATCACTTGGGAGCTCAACCTCCCTGTACAAGTTTCCCCGCTATAAGGGATTCTAGCTGCTAACGAATCCGAATTCAATTTTGAGATATCTGCCCCCTGCTTCCATACAAATTTAATCTGCTATAATGGATTCCTGGTAAATTCTTGATGACTAAAGAAGAATATTTGCATGTCTGATTGAAACCATGATCATATTACAAAGGATATGGTAGAGGTTGAGGTCTTGAGAGTTATATGGATATGAGTAGAGATGGTGGTTTCTAGTACTGTACCCACTTGATCTTTATCATGCATAGCATCTCTGGTAACATTTTCCTCCTCATGACCGGCTTTACCCCCCCCAATCCTGCCAGCATTCACGCTGCCTAAACCTTGCCCTTTGTCCACCCTACCCCTAATTCCCTCCATAGCATTCTCCTTTTCCTTTTCATGCTCTTTTCCTTTTCCTTTCCCCTTTCCGTGCCCTGTGCTAAGAGATTAGAAGATAGTAAAGTATTGATTGAGTAGATAATTTGAAGGTATCGTTATTTTAATATGTACTTTCTTCCTTCCCTGCTCCCTTCTGAAAACTTCTTCCACTGCTTATTCATCATTGTCACAGATGTTCACAAATACCTATACTGAACATCCGCTATACTGAACAAAAATGGCCTGATACTTGGCGTTCGTTATAGCGGGGTGCGACTGTACCATGATGGATTACACTATGGTATCTTCTATTGTACCGGTTCCTTTACGAGATATCTTATAAATAGTAGAGCAAAGACTACCGGAAGCCTACCTAATTCAAAGCTAATCCCAAGAAAGAGGCATGGGGCGGAAAAAAGCTCGGCAATGCTTCGATGAATTTCCTCCAGCATCGCTTAATTTTTTTGTTCCAGTTTCCACGACAACTCTTGTGGGCTGCAAGGGTTGGCCACAATTTTTTTTTTTTGTTAAATCCTAGAATTTATTTGCTTAAAGGCGCAAACCTCCGCTTTAAAGGCAAGTATCACAATAAAGACAAATACAAGCCCCCGTTTTGGCCCTGAGGCATGT
>Ga0307509_10007259_pt1 | contig 14559 bp, 15 predicted proteins | sample 10_EM_MG_FD_202245 | JGI IMG/M metagenome (GOLD analysis project Ga0307509, IMG submission 202245) | Populus trichocarpa ectomycorrhiza microbial communities from riparian zone in the Pacific Northwest, United States - 10_EM | ecosystem: Host-associated > Plants > Roots > Unclassified | place... | reverse complement strand
AGCCGACCGCCTGTCGGAATGACGGATGAGGATGCCTCGTAAGTGCTTGAAAGGCTTGGTGGGCGCACCAGGGCTCGAACCTGGGACCCGCTGATTAAGAGTTCAAGAACATCTGTTCGCTGCTGTTTCTAAATGCGCGCTGCGCTACTACGACCCTTCAAGAAGTCCTTTGTCTATAGGTCTTTCTCGCATAGCGTCGCACTCCTTCGCACTCAAACCTTCAAACACGTCGATTCACCAACACCGTTTGAAAACCGTTTTAGTGCGTCAGGACACCCATCATGGCCGACATTCGCGTTCTTCTGACTGACAAGATGATCGCTCAATTGCCCACTCCAAAAGATGGCTGGTATTTGGCACGTGACACTGAGCTGAAGAGCTTCTTCGTCGTCGTCGGAAAGCGAAAACGAACCTTCACGGTCCAAGGCGATCTCAGACAAGACGGAAAGCGCGCCTCATCTATTAGGGTCTCGATCGGAGACACTTCAGAAATGTCGACCCGGACCGCGCGCGCTACAGCGAAAGAGTATCTAGCCCAAATCAGTCGAGGGAAGCACCCGAAAGCGGCGAAAGACGATCAGCCAGCCCACACGGCTGAACAGGTCCCGACCAAGCTGCTCGCAGAGACCACGCTTCGGGAGGCTTGGCAGCGATATTTGGAAGCCCACCTCGGTCGCAAAGGCCGAAGTGAAAAGACGATCAGCAGCTATCGCGACCACGTCGAACGGATATTTATGGATTGGTTGGATACCCCATTGCGTGAGCTCGGAATGGATCCGGCGCGAGTGGCAAAGAAACACGACGAAGTTACCAAAACGAATGGCCCCTACATGGCGAACGGCAGCATGCGAACCTTGCGCGCCATCTATAATCATGCCCGCAAGACCAATAGGTCGCTGCCGCCCGACAATCCAGCAGATGCCGTCGATTGGAATCATGAGGAGCGCCGCGACACCGGAATGGGCACCAGTGATCTGAAGGGATGGTTCACAGAATTGGCCGCCCTCGACAACCCAGTCCGCCGCGAACTCCACTTGTTCACGCTGCTTTCTGGGTCGAGGCCGACCGCATTGCAGGAGGTCAAGCCCAGCCATATCGATTTTCGGCGGCGAACACTCCACATCTCTAAGCCCAAAGGCGGCAAGAAACGTGCTTTCGACATTCCGCTTTCGCGGGAAATGATCCTGTGTCTCGTTCGAGCGATTCGCTTTGGCAGGAAGATGTACCCGACCCAGGCGCAGGATTGGGTATTCCCCGCCGACAGTGAGTCAGGACATGTGTCAGAAACAAAGGAGGATCGAGATACGCTCTCCAAGTGGGGGAATGACCTTCGCCAGACCTTCCGGACCATAGCGACCGGCGCCGGCGTTTCAGAATTCGATGCCAAGCTCCTCATGAACCACGCGGTCCCCGGCGTAAATGCTGGGTACATTACTCGGCACAAGCTTCTCGAAGATCATCTGCGCAGCCAGCAACAAGCCGTAAGCAGCGCTATGTTCGCCGCCTTGCGAATGACGGTCGCGGATGACCAGTCTCTGCGAGATTGGCTAGGGTACGGCGCAATCCGACAGGGTATTCTTGCCTCTTCTAAAATGGACAATGACAACGGAGTGGAACGAGCTGCGAGGCGGGCCGCCTAGCCAAAGGTCCCCTCCCCGATCATGTCTAAGGTTCGCACTCTGCGTAGCCAACGCCGAGGCAGCGGAATCAAAATCCGCTGAATACGCGGATAAAATCAATGACCTTTCTGAATCTTCTTCCTCCGTTCACCCATTGACGGCATTGGCAAATTTCCCACGTTCAGAATGCCAGCCCTAGCCAGGGGTGCGGGAACGATGGGGGTAGTGGAACAAGCGCGTGCTCGCCGGCGGGGACCAGGCCTCGCCAAAGCGAGACATTCCGACAAAACCGCTGATTTAAAAGTCATCTGCAAGCTGTTTTGATTGAACGCGTATTCCGGCATGTTCACGTTTCGAGCAGCATTGAGATCACCATGGAATTTTCCTTCGTCGGAATAGAGGAACGCCGTGAAAGAGTGATCGGATCGAGCCGCATAGTCGGGGGTTCGAGTCTCACCCCCCTCGATCTCGGACTTTTCACTGTCCGCCGCGCCGCTGGCTGAGGCAACCCGGGGATTGGCGGGCTACGCCCACAACTGCCTAGCCGCCGCGACGGCCGGCAGCCTAACTTGACGGCACAGGCGAACGGATCGACTTTAGAGCGCTTCACGGAAGGTAGCTCTTTGCCTCTGATTGGCCGCTCGCCTGAAGGGCTATTCCCGCTGGAGTAACTTATGACAGTGCGAGAAAGCCGCCCCGCATTCATGGAGGTCGACCTCGGGTCCCAACCTACGAGATTCACGCATGTCGGAGGTTCCATCCGTGCTTGATTGCGTGGAATTGGGCGAGGCCTCTGAGCATGACGATCGGGCCCGGCTTTCCATAGTAGCCGGTCCAGCCGCCCAGTCTTGCGAAGACCCATGCCGCATAGGCAAGCGAGCCGAGGGCGTATGGGTTCTTCTGCTTTGCAGTTTTGCCTTCGAGACTTTGACAGATCCGTTCCAAGGCCGGCTCGTCGTCGGGATCGAAGACGTCGCTGAGCGGACGTTTGGTTTTGCCCTCGCGCTCGTCGACGAGTTGCATGACCTTGATGGCCGCGATCAAAATGGCGGTGACAAGTTTCTCGAGCGTCGAGGAACAGCTCGCGGTCATAGGGAGTGCAGATAATCTCGCCGACATTCGCCCGCATCAGACGGGTCATTACGGCAGCGGTTGAGATGTGAACCAACTTTTCTCCACATCCGCTGAACGATGTCGGTGACCGCGAAGCCCTTCGCAGCAGCAAGGTTGCCACAGCTCACTGCGCATCCCCGAACGGGCTCTCGATTCGCAGCCCTTGCTCGGAGAGGATTTTCGCCGTCCTTCACGGACGAGAAACGTCACATCGGCACCACTCTCAATTAAGCGACCGCCGAAATAGCCGCCAATTCCCTCAGCACCGAGCACCAGAAATCCTGGTGTTGCTCACAATAGGTCCTCCTCCCTGGCCCATCACCGGCCGAACCCGGCTCAGCGCGCCTTGGGCGTGTCCTCGAGGCGGGGATCGAACGCAAACTCGATCCGTACCCCGCTGGGCTCCCGCACGATGAAATGGATCTTGGGGCCGGCGCCTGAGAGTTCCGGACCGAACTCGACGACGACGCCAGGCCAACTCAACACTCGCTTGTAGAGGGTATCGAGGCCAATTCGATCGACGACGGCGAGGGCCAAATGGTGCAATCCGACGTTGGCGCGCCGATCGAACGAGACCGCTGCGCTGGGCGACTCGACCTGCCACAGCGTCACGATGCCGTGTCCATCGGATACGAACTCCGCTGGATAATCCGCCCGTTCGCCGACGACCCGCCATCCAAGGCAATCACAAAAGAATTTTCGCGTGCTCACGAGGTCGCGAATACTCAACCCAACATGGTCGACACCGCATGTGCCGGCTTTCAATTCATCTACCATAGGTCCTCCACTAAGCTACCGGGTTGGCAACGATTTGAGCAGAGACTTGGCCATCTCTGTAGCTCGATTGATGGCGTTCCGATCGCGATAAACCCTCGAAACGACGAAGCCACCCTGCACGACAGTTATGAGCATCAGCGCAAGCTCGTTGGCGTCGAGGCGTTTCGGGATTTCACCGTCGGCCTCAGCTTCGCGGAGAGCTTCTGCAAGGATCTTCTGGAGTTCGCGAAAATAGCGTTCGACCGGCTTCCTTAACGAAGCCTCGGCGATGGACGATTCGGCAGCAAATCTGCCCATCCTGCAACCTTTGAGACCGTCGCGAGCAACGTCGAGATAGCGGAAGACACGATCCAAGGCAGAACCGTCCGTCCCTACCGTCTCGCGCGCGAGTTCGCACATTTCATCGGACACCTCACCCAGAGCCACCGACGCCAGGTCCATTTTTCCCTTGAAGTGGTGATAGAAACTGCCCTGTCCCGCACCACTTTCTTCCAGCAAGTCACGCGGACTTACGCCCTCGTAGCCGCGCTCCCACATCAGTTTCTTGGCCGCCTTAACGAGCTCGCCCTTCGCCTTCATGACATCCTCATGATCGCGTCGAATCAACCGAACGTGATTGTATTTTGTAACTACTAGTATGTCAAGACAACCGCCGATAACAGGGATCAGCCATGTTTTCTCAAGGCGCGCGGCCATGATCACGGTACTATTATGAAGAGGGCTACGTCTCCCTTTCACGCCGGCGAACAAACGATCCAGAGCCTTGCTGGCGTGCGTGATCGTATCGAACTCAAAGGGCGCGCAGTCATCCGAGACTACATGCCGGAGCAGCATCGGGCGTTCTTCGCTGCGCTGCCGTTTATGCTTGTGGCAATGGCGGACCAGAACGGGCACCCCTGGGCCACCACTTTGTCCGGCCCTCCAGGGTTCATGAATTCTTCGGAAGCGAATCTGCTTACCATAAAGTCGTGGCCCGATCCGGGTGACCCTTTGCATTCGTGTATTCGAGATGGTGCTCCGGTCGGGGGCCTCGGAATCGAGCTTTCGACGCGTCGCCGAAACCGGGTTAACGGCCGCGTCGAAAATTGCGTTATCGGTGAAGGTTTCTCGATCAGGGTTCAACAGAGCTTTGGAAATTGCCCGAAATACATTCAAGCACGTAGCGAACGGTCGCAGATCTGTTCCAGGTTCGCGCCCGAAACCCGAACGGCACCTCATCTAGGCGATGACGAGGTCAGCTTCATTACCGAGGCCGACACGTTCTTTATTGCATCCCGGTCGTCGCAACTCGACGGGCAAGAATCCTCGCAAGGTCTCGATGTCTCCCACCGCGGCGGGCGTCCCGGCTTCGTGCGGGTGATTTCACCAAACGAACTTTGCTTCCCGGATTATAGCGGCAACCTGCTCTTCAATACGCTCGGCAATCTGGAAACGGACGCGCGCGCCGGGCTTCTGTTCATCGACTTCCAGAGCGGCCGGATGCTGCACATCATCGGTGGAACCAGGATCTGCTGGGACGTTCCGGAGACGGCACGGTCCGCTGGGATCGAGCGGCTCATCTTTCTCGACATCCAATGGGTCTTGAACCGCGAGCGCGCATTTCCGCATTTGTTCGACTTTGTCAGCTACTCGCCGCATCTGGGGACGGAGGGTTAGGATTCCAAAATTCCCCAGTAGGAAATTTGCGATCGCCTGACACGGGGTGCGGGCTTCGGCCGGCGGACCGCGAATGGCCGTATTCGCAGAAAAATTAAGGAGACAGCGATGCTAGATCTAACCCGCCGGAACGTTCTGTTGACGGCAGCAGTTGCAGGAGCAGCGTTCGGCCTGCCCAAACCGGTCTCGTTCATCGAGGCTGCGCTCGCCCAGAAGGGACCGGAAGCCGGCAAGGGCTTTCGCCCGTTCAAGGTCGGTCAGGTCCAGGGGTTCATCCTGAACGACGGCGTTTGGGAGAAACCTCACGATCCTGGGTTTATCAAGGATGTGTCCGTTGAGGAAACCAAAGCTGCGCTGGCAGCCGCCGGGATCGCGAATGAAGTCGTGCCTATTCCGTTCAATGTCACCCTGGTCAAGCTCGGCAACGAAACGGTTCTCTTCGATGCCGGCACGGGCGGTCAGTTTCAGCCTACTGCCGGAGCGATGATCGCCAACATGGCGGCAGCCGGTATCAAGCCGGAGCAGATCACGAAGGTGATCGTTTCGCATTTCCATCCGGACCACGTTTTCGGGCTTATGAGCAAAGCTCCAGATAACACACCGACTTTCCCGAACGCCGTCGTCTACGTGCCAGGCAACGAGTATAAGTTCTGGATGGACGAAAGCATCTTCACCAAGCTTCCTGAGAAGCAGCATGGCCTGCCCAAGAGACTTCAGGCGATGTTCCCACTGCTGAAGGACAAGTTGAAGCAGTACGAGTGGGATACGGAGGTCATTCCCGGCATCCACTCGATCGCGGCACCAGGCCACACGCCGGGCCACACTGCATTCCATGTCGCATCGGGTGGCGAGCAGCTGATGGTGCTGAGCGACACGACGAACATGCCTGCCCTGTTCGCGAAGCACCCCAACTGGCACGGCGCAATCGATGCTAACCCGGTGCTCGCGGAAGCGACGCGGCGCAAGCTGTTCGACCGTGCCGTGGCCGACAAGGCGCTCGTCACCGGCTACCATTTCCCATTCCCGGCCGTTGGCAAGATCGTGACGGACGGCGCAGGTTATACTTTCGTGCCTGCTGCATAACCAAGCACGACGCGGACGGAGGCGGCCATCGGTTCCCAATCGGTGGCCGTCTGCGGCGCAGCATCTTTTTGATTCGCGAGACGACCTTGCTCGGACACCCGAAATCGCATGTCGCCCGAACAGCAGCTCCGTATAGGAGAAGGAAGCCAATGCCCCACGACCAACACTCGTTCGTAGCACCTCCCGAACAGCGCGCGGCGGCGCTCGAAATCGTCTTGAGACGCAAGGGCGAAATGCCCGAGACCTTCGTTCACGATTTCACTGAGCACGCAGAAGAGAAATGGATAACCGACAATGGCGCGCGTATGGTAGCACGAGCCTGGGTCGATCCATCATTCCGCAGACGATTGCTTGCTGATGGCACCACTGTGGCCAAGGAAATGGGTTTCGACTTTCCCGAGCACCACAGGCAACTTGTGGTCCTCGAAAATACGGCGGCCGTTCACAACGCAATCGTGTGCACGCTGTGCTCCTGCACCGCGTATACGATTATTGGCGCTGCGCCCGAGTGGTACAAGGACCTGGAGTATCGCGCCAGAGTAGTCCGGGAGTCTCGCACCGTGCTGCGCGAGATGGGTCTCGATCTGCCAGCGAGTGTCGAGATTCGCGTCTGGGACACCACGGCCGACCACCGCTACATGGTCTTACCGGCACAGCCGCCGGCAACCGTTGGCTGGTCCGAGGAAGATCTCGCCAAACTCGTTACACAGGATTCCATGATTGGCGCCTCGCGCCTCCAGGCAATCGCGAGGTAAGGCCATGGACGGTATGCATGACCTTGGAGGTAAGCAAGGCTTCGGACGTGTGGCATACCCGTCGCGCCCGCACGACGAGACTTGGGAGCCGTTGGTCCGCGCCCTTTCGGCATTCGCGCTGAAGAGTCACATCTACAATATGGATGAATTCCGACACGCCATCGAGCGTATGGCGCCACGACACTATATCAATGCCCCCTATTACGAGCGGCATCTGACCGCTGTGGCTACACTCCTTGTGGAGAAGGGCGTCATCGCTCGCGAGGAACTCGAGTCTCAGGTCAATGGCGGGTTTCCGTTCGCAGGCCCCATCGGTCCGGGCCGAAAAGCCGCTCCGCCACAAACATTCGAAATCGGTGACAGGGTGCGGGTGAGGAACGAATACGTGCCAGGGCATCACCGAATGCCAGGGTATATTCGCGGCAAGGTCGGGGTTGTCGTTGGCATTTCACCGCGGTACCCGTTTCCGGATTCCGCTGGGCACGGTGTGCAGGCTCCGATGGAGCCAACATGTGATGTGCGCTTCCGCTCGCGCAACCTTTGGCCAGATAGCTGCGACGACGCTCTGAATCATGTGGGAGTCTTCTGGAGCTATCTCGAGAAGCTAGAATCGACGTAACGCACATCTCAATTAATCTCGCTTTGCTGGTATTGAGATGAACGTTGCCTGCAAATGGCCCTTCGATGCACTCCCCGTGCTCCGAGGCCCTAATCCTATGACTTTGGGTGGTTGCCACCGCTTGCAACTGCTGGCGTCGCCGGAGTGAAGACGTCTCAGGATGCACGGGCCGCAGCGCGCTCTCGTTCAACACGGTCCGTTACGTCTCGCGCCATGGCAACCGAGCCAAGCACATCGTCGGCCTCACCTTTGACGACTGCGAAAGTCATCTCGACGTATAGTTTGCGTCCATTCTTGTGAAGCGCGCGAGTTAGCGTCGGACGGCCCTGGAGCTTCATAGTGCCTTTTGTGATCGCTGCTTCGAAGCCGCTCCAATGTGCGGCCCTCAGATGTTCGGGAATGATCAGATCGAGACTTTGGCCGAGCGCATCCTCCGCAGAGAAGCCGAACAAAGCAGCAGAAGCGCGGTTCCAGCGAACGATAACCCCCAAGCGGTCCGTGAAGATGATCGCGTCAGCGAGTTGGTCGATAATCCTTTCAGTCAATTCCGACCGGTCTCCCATGGACACGCCTTTCGGATAAGAAGCCGTCAGTTCGATTGCGCCGCCTGGCGCGACGGATCGTCGACCAGCGGACAGCTGACGTCAAGCTTTCGGCCAACGTCCGCTTTGCTTTCGTATGAGCCGTAATCAGTCAAAAACCAACCGCATTTCTGCTACGCGCGGCATCTTCGGCGTTATCCAGCGCGAGTTGCATCGCGGCCCAACGACTTTCGGGGCTTCTTGCCGCAGGCAACGACATTCGTCGGCGTTGCGCCGCAGGCCATATCAAACGGAGCAACTAGCTGCACGGAGCAACTATCAGTTCAGCAACCATGAGCGCACATATCCACGCCCCGTGCGCGGGCTTCAAAGCCCAAGTTCTGAAAGCCCTGGATGGTCCACGGGACGCGGTCGCGAACGATCCCAGTGGAATTTGCGCTCAGATTCCTTGATCGGGAGATCATTGATGCAAGCAAAGCGCTTCTCCATCAATCCATTGGCGGCGAACTCCCAGTTTTCGTTCCCGTAAGAACGAAACCAGTTTCCGCTGTCGTCATGCCATTCGTAGGCAAATCGCACAGCGATCCGATTCTCCGTGAATGCCCAAAGCTCCTTGATCAGGCGGTAGTCGAGCTCCTTCGTCCATTTGCGCCTAAGGAATGTGACTATCTCGGAGCGACCTCGGATGAACTCCGATCGGTTTCGCCAGTAACTGTCCGGAGTATAGACGAGCGCAACCCGTTCAGGATCGCAGGAATTCCAACCGTCTTCAGCGCCTCGCACCTTTTGCGCGGCAGTCTCACGGGTAAAAGGTGGAATTGGGGGGCGGGTCTCAGTCACGTCAATTTCCTCGTTTTAGGTTTAGTTGAACAAAACCACGCAAGCTTGCTCGGAGACTTGCGAAGGGCCCTACTCGCTGCGCGGCTATGACCTGTTCGGCCTATTTCACCAATGGCTCGTGCACGGCTGACGCATCGTCCAGCCACACGTTCGACGATGACAAACCCGCGTCGCGCACGACACTGGATCACCGTGTCGAGCCGGCCGCTTAGCCGGCCGCAGTCACCGTGTCGCCGATGCGCAACACACCTCCCTTGATCACGGTAAGATAAATGCCGAGATGAATGTGACCGAAAGATCGTATTAGCTCACGTGGGACATTGATGTCCCGGATTGCGCTATCGGGATTGACCTCGGTGGCTGGACAACGGCGGGTCAGCCGCATGCCCCTGCACCGAACGGCACCCAGCATTAGCTCGTGGTTGAGCCACTCGTTCTCCACCCAGGGATCGAGCCCCTCGATGAGAATATTTGCCCGGAACCTGCGCGGATCGAGCCGCTCGCCGATACGCGCTTCGAGGTCCCTGACCGAGGCCAAGTTAAGCACCGATATAGCGTGCATGAGCTCGGCCGAGTGCACCCCGACGTCGGTGAAGCAATGATTGGGCGCAGTGACAAGTCGCGGCTTCGATGATTTTTGATCTTCGGGAAGAAAGCGAGCGAAGAACGCTGCGATCGCCGCGCGACCGTCGGCACAATGGACGTTTGCCGACAATGTTTCCGTGCCGTCAGTCACCGACAACAATCCGGTGTTGCCGTCGTAAGATGTTGTCAACCGCGCCAGAGCTTCGTGGCGTGCCAGCACCATGAACTCGAATTTGCTTAGCGGCTGAGGATTTCTTTCGTCAAACACGGTCGCGGGCAACGCCAGCGCAAATGCCCTGTCGCCTGACACGCCTCGACCAGCTTGCAATGTCATCGAGTTGAGGGGTTCAGATGAGAGCCCCTTGATCGGGTATCTAGACAATCCTGAAACCTGAGCTGGCATGACGTTCACTTCGTCGCAGGGGGAGCTATGCAGTGACGTATTTTGCCAATTCGGTGAGCGTTGTCCCAATGGCGTCGGGCCTCACACCCAACTCCTCAACGGGCGCGCTCACGTGATTGACCCAGAAGGTGTTGAGGCCGAACGATTTGGCACCTGCTGCGTCCCACCCTCCGAACGCCGCAAACACGATATTTTCGCGCGGCAGATTGAACACAACCTCGGCCATCTGATAGGCGCGCGGGTCCGGCTTGTAGGCCTTCACGCGATCAGTGCTCAAAATGTGCTCAAATAGATCCAGGATGCCGGCACTCTGGCTCATTACCGTCAGCATCTTGGGGGTAAGATTCGAGACGTAAGCGAGTCGGATCCCTGCTTCCCGCATGGATTTAAGCGCTTCGACCGCCTCCGGCCAGGGTTTCACGCGAAGGAAGGCATCCATGAATTTGTCGCGCGCGTCCGGCTTGAGCTCGACCTTCGCAGCCTTGAACGCGAACACCAACGCGTCGTCCAGGATGTGCCAAAAGTCTACGTAAGTCTGGTTGAGTGTCCTGAGCCAGCAATACTCGAAGATTCGCGTGCGCCAAGCACTGGCCAACTGTGTACCTTTGCCGGGAAAGATTTCATCGATGACCGCGTCAATCGAGAGCGGGTTGAATATCGTGAACGCATCGAATCCGATCGCCTTGATCTTGCCCACCGCCGTCTGCGCAAATGCATCCGTGCCAAACAGCTGCGCGGCTCCCCCTGCTACAACAGCCGCGCCGGTCATCCTCAACAAGTCACGGCGGGTCGTTGTTTTGGGCTCAATCTGACGGATCATCCGGGTTTCCCTGGTTGCTTGGTCGTTACTGGTCAGTGCGGGGCATTACGATTGTAGGTCAGCGCACCTGTCCGTGGACCTTGCCTGTCGTTCATGGTGTTGAACGCGAATACGCACGCAGTCAGCTCCAGATAAGAAGAGATTGCTTGGGCATCCCCCAAAGCTTGACGAGAACGTGCATACTAGTTGGTACAATGCAAGTAAGAACTTTGTGTGGCGAGCGCGACGGCGAGCACCATCTGGAAGCCATATCCGACAGCCGTTTGTGAGTGGCGGAGGGTCTTGCGCGGTCCTAAGCGGTCTCTCGCTCGGCGATCGGCGGCCGCGGGGCCCCCCTAGGCCGACTAACACCGCTCGAGGCGCTCCGGCGCTGACCAATGGACCGGCATTCAGCCGTGATACGCGAACAGCTCGATTGGATCGCTGAAGCCGCGCACTGGATATTCGCCGACGCGTTCGAGGTCGAAATCGCCTTTGACGAAGTCCGCGAACGCGCGGGACAGCAGCACCGTTCGCCCCAGTTGTTTGGTGAGGGTTTCGAGACGCGAAGCCATGTTGACCGCCGGACCGATCACCGTAAAGTCGAGCCGGGTCTGTGACCCGATATTGCCGTACATGACGTCGCCGACATGGATGCCGATGCCGTAGTTGAGCGGCTCACGGCCGGTTTCGCCGTTCTTTTCGTTCAAGGCAATCATGGCCTGGCGGGCCTCAGCCACGGCATGCAGCAGATTTGCACAGGCCGACGGGTTGCTGAGCGGAAAGATGGCGAGCAGACCATCTCCGATGAATTTCAGTATTTCCCCGCCATGTCGCGCAATCGGCTCTGACATCGCGTCGAAATAGCCGTTCAGTAGGTCAATCACGTCATCGCGCGGCCAGTTGTCGGAGATCCGGGTGAAATCACGGAGATCACAGATCATGATGGCGGCGCGAACCGTCGTTCCGCTTCCGCGCCTTGTGGCGCCGGCCAGAACGAGTTCGCTGGCATGCGACCCGACATAGGTTTCGAGCAGCGTTCGCGCCAGCCGGTTCTTCATCCGGATTTCGCTGACCAGCGCCAGAACCGGCAACAGCCTTAGCAGGACGGCGATATGCTCGTCGTCGAAACCTCCGGGCTGGTCGGTTGCAAAGGTCACGATATGCCGCTTGCCGAGCGAATGGTACAGCGGCCACGCCACATAGTCGGTAAGGCCTTTCGCCCGCATCCTGTCATAGAAGGCGTGCTTGCGGCTCGACGCGGGGTCGCGTTCCAGATTCTCGCGCACCTCGGCGGCCCCGTCATGGAGTTCGTTGGCGGGACTGTCGATGTAGTCGGAGCGCTCCCTGACATCGTAGTCGACTCTCCTAAGCTCGGCCTCGCGCATCCCGTCGGCCCACATGATCCGGGAGCCGAGCCACTGCGGATGGACGATCATGAGATGAAGCGTCGCCCGTTTGACCGGAATGCCCGCCCGCTGGAGCCGAAGGCACAGCTCAGCGAAAATATTGTCAAGGAAGCGCTCGTCGCGCGTGTCGCTCGTCAGCCATTGCAGAACGTCGCAATCCGAATGCGCGGTGAGGTGATCGCTGTTTGGCGACGCGTTCATATCTCGCTCCTGAGCCGTGACCTGGATCCGCCTCGAGGGGCCAGAAGTCACGAAAAATCCCCCTTGCTCGTGGAGGGGCTGCGGCGCCGGTTGGACTCAGCCCAGCGGCGCCGCACTACGTAATTCACGAACGGCGCGGCAGGAAGTCGACGACAAGTTTTGTCGTCGCGGCCGGTTGTTCTTCCGTGATCCAGTGCCCGCAATCCGGGATCGTCGCAACTTCGACATTATTGGCGACACCCCGGATCACCTCGCCGATCATAGGAGCGAATGTAGCTTCGCCACCCAGGGCCAGGACCGGCATCTGAAGCTTACCCTTCGCAAGGAACGCCTTGTTGTCGATCGCATCCTGGCTGAACGACAGGAACTGGGCAAAGCCCGCTCGCATTGCGCCGGGTTGCGCATAGAGCGCGGCGTAGTGCTGGCGCTTCACTTCATCAAACCGCTCCGGGTGCCGGGAAAGTTCGTTCCAGAAGCGGTCGAGATAGATACGCTCGCGGCCGGCGACCAGGCGCTCCATGTCCTTACCACCGAAGCCAAAGTGCCACATGGCCGGCTCCTGGAGGATTTTCTCCCAGGGGCCGATGCCGGGCAGCGGCGCATCGATCGCCACCCATCGGGTCACGCGCTCGGGGTGGGTGGCGGCAATTGCGTAGCCGACCATAATGCCGATGTCGTGCGTCACCAATTCGAACGTACGCACACCCAGGACATCCAGGACGCCCACCACGTCCACCGCCAGATTCTTCTTCTCATAGCCGCCATCGGGCTTCGACGAGAGGCCAGACCCACGTAAGTCGGGTATGATAATCGTGTGATCCTTGATGAGGGCGCCCGTCAGATGACCCCACATGTCGCCCGACGTGCCGAAGCCGTGCACCAGGACCACCGCCGGGCCTTGACCGCCGACCCGCACATGGATGGATGTACCGTTGGTTTCGATCGTCTGCGTCTGCATCGCAGCCGGGAACGGATAAATCCCATCTACTTGGACATGCTCGCTCATCTGTGTACTCCAGGTTTGCTTCTAGTTGGGCTCGAGGCCGGTGCGGCATCGGCTCGATGCGTTTTATAACGATCGTAAGAAAACAATACAATAGATTTTTTTGACGATCGTGATAAAACAGGCCCGTGAGCTATTCGCGCTCGTCATTGACAGACGGATCCAGATGGCCAGGCCCAGGGAATTCGATGAAGACACGGTGCTCGAAGCCGCAACGCAAGGTTTCTGGATTAACGGCTATGAGGCGACATCGATGCGCGACCTCGCCGACCGCACCGGAATGACGACGCCAAGCCTCTACAATGCGTTCGGTGACAAGAGAGCTATCTACCGTCTCGTGCTCGATCGGTATATCCGTCTGGCGCTCGAATCCTGCTCGGCGATCTTCGGAGGCGAAGACCCGCCCTTACGCGCATTGGAGCGGTACTTCGATGCTCTCATAGAGGAGGCGCTGGCCGACGCCCTGCAGAAGGGATGCTTCGTCGTCAACACCGCGCTTGAAGTCGCCCCGCATGACGCGGACTTCCGTGATCTGGTTACGAACGTCTTCGACCAAATCGAGAAGTACCTGCGCAATTGCATTTTCAGCGGCCAGTCAGACGGGACAATTCAAACCAAACTGCCGGCTGCCGACCTGGCACGCCTCTTCCTCGCTGCAACGCTAGGCATCCGCGTGTTGGCGCGGACGAACTCGGAACGTGAGCTCCTGACCGGTGTCGCCCGCCCACTGTTCGCGCTGCTAAGGACAAAGTGAAAAAGGGTGAACGACGCGCGCCTCGGCGCTGGGCAATTGATAATCCAGTGTTGTGACACTGACGGTCTTTCGCGCGGGCGACCTTTTCCAGGATTTCGCCGGCGACTTGGTCCAGACGAAGGGCTTGGCCTGGGCGTTGTGCTGATCCAGGTAGTTCATAATGGCGCTCTCCTGTTCGACGACGCTTTTAGACAGGCCGCGTCGTATGCGCTGGTCGGTGATCAGGCCAAAGAAACGCTCGACCTGGTTGAGCCGGGACGCCGACGTCGGCGTGAAGTGCATGTGGAAGCGCGGATGCTTGGCCAGCCTCGCCTTCGCCGTCGGATGCTTGTGGGTGGCGAAGCAAATTCAATGCACCACTCAGGCTATCAATGAGGGTATGTTCCAGCCCTTCCATGACA
>Ga0307509_10007258_pt1 | contig 14563 bp, 20 predicted proteins | sample 10_EM_MG_FD_202245 | JGI IMG/M metagenome (GOLD analysis project Ga0307509, IMG submission 202245) | Populus trichocarpa ectomycorrhiza microbial communities from riparian zone in the Pacific Northwest, United States - 10_EM | ecosystem: Host-associated > Plants > Roots > Unclassified | place... | reverse complement strand
ATGTTTTTCAGATGCCTAAATACGGAGTTGTCAGGACGCGAGACAGAGGCGGCGGCGAACTTTGCGTTTTTAGGTCCGACGCCATTACTGCCGCGGGCCAAGCTGCGACGACGATGGCGCGGAGAACGTGAAGACGTTCGCGTTTCGGCATCAAGGCTTCTGCTGCTGCAGGGCGTCCCTGCAGGTGTAGACGAAGGAGAACAAAGAGAAGGAGTCCATGTTTGGCGGATGAGCCTGGACTGTTGCGTAGAAAGGCATAATGGGTCCTCGGGCCTGTTTTGGTCATCCGGGAGTGCTACATGATCAGACCGCCTTGAGAACCCGTCTATATGATATGAGGAAACGCGATAGAAAACGCACGTGCTGGGTGGCGCGCATCGTCCGTCCTTTCTCGAAGCTGCTCTAGGGCGGTCGGTGTGCTCTGCCAGAATGCCCGATCAATGGAGGCCTCGTTGCCGTTGGACTGCGAAGAACTGGGTTGCGAGGCGTAGGGATGGGAGAGTTCTCGAGCCATATATGTGAAATAATCGCGCTGGGGAAAAAGTGCAAAGAGGGAGAGAGAGGTGGTGGCCCCTTCCGTCTCATCTTGGTGGCTTCATGAATGAACGACGAGTGGCACTTCCGAATCAGGGCAACAAAAGAATGCCACCGCAAGCCGCCACACTGCATGAAAGCAATACGTTGGATTGTGGAACGGAAAACGTTGCATTGTTCTCTTGCGCTCGAGTGCTCAGCGTTCAGAAACTCATTCTGCCAGTCTCATTGTCAGCTGGGAGTTTCCCATTACCACTATTTGCTATATGGAAAGCGATGATATCGATACAGGAGTCGCACTAGCCCAAAAAACCATATCATAGGAATCAACGAAGGGGTGCATCAACGTGTGGACAGTACAACAAACAGCCCAAATAAAATGCCCTCTTACATATCATTGAAGCCCGCTGCGCACGCGCCTTGCTTGTGAACCTGTAGTGTTTGTAGGGGTCGTGCCGGGCGAGGGCGGTATGCTCGACGTCACACTCGAAGGTGCATCCCCGTTGATGATATCTTGAATCGATGCCTCAAGCGCATCAACGCGCTGCGACATTTGCATCACTGTGAAAAATTAACGATATTACTTATGAACGACGAGCTAAAGGCAAAAAGGAAAGAGGATGGGGACACCACGCACTACGGTCGATGATCTGCGAAGACATGTCGTCGAACTTGGTATCAAGCTGTTCTAGCAGCGTTTCTACCTGAAAAAAAAAAGTTAGACAGGGAGGCTATTGGCGGGAGAGAATGGTACGAGGAGGGAAAGGTCAGCGTGCAAATGCAACGTACGAAGGCTGTGAGCTCGTGCGGGCTCGAGATATCGGCAGGGTTAGCCAGCGGCTTCGAGGGCCCTGGGGAGGAACCGCGTGATGCGACAGGCGTCCTGGAACCCTGATCTCCTTTCGAAGAGCCGTTTGAAAAGGCCACCTTGAGCGGTTGGGCGGAGAGGGGCGATGACATTTGTGAAATGCGGACGTTGGTTGTGATATCGGAGTCGCTGTAGTAGTACTAGTATCTGTGTCACTGTTGGATTTCCGTGTTGGGTGAATCCCGTGACGCGGAACCCGGTTTGTGGCAGGGCCACTCATTACAACTGGAAATAAAGCCGTGAACCACACACAAGATCTGCCCTACCACTGCCCTACCTTGCGAGTTTTTTTAAAATTCATTCCCTTGAGCTCTCTCAGGCAGGCGTGTCGCCGCCGTTGCCCTGTGATTTACAGACTTCAGAAAAGACGGAGCCCTGATTCAAGCTGTCATTGGTCCTATAGTACGCAGCGGCAGATCGAGAACGCTGGGATGCCCGATCCTGAAAAATGTTGAAGTCATTATACTAGGGTTCCACCTCCACGACACTGCCCTTCTCATAACTGAAGCCGCCGCGCACTTCTCTTAGCACCTTTCTCACTGTGCGATCGTCTACTCTCGCATCGATATAACTTTCGACGAGTTGCCATTGAGTCAAGGGAGCGGGCGATCTCCAATTTCTTGTCCATGACCAGAGACCGCCTGCGACATTGAGCTGTGAGACAAGATTGAGCATCACGCGTCGAGTGCAAGGTCTATTATATCTTTTTCTCAGAATGCCCTGCTCACGTCGCGGCACGATGCTACAAACCACTAAATTTGGTCGTCATGGCAGGCCGCCTCGCTTGGGGGGAGCTGCATACTCATTGGCTACACCGTAAAGAATCAACCGTCTTATCTAGCATATGTTCTCACTCGGTAATGTGGGTTTTTATTCAAATGTGACCGAGTGATATTTCGTGTATCGTCACATACATCAAACCGTGCCTCTCCGTATCAATCATAATAGCACTATTCTAAGTTGCGGGGTAACGCCGCCTGCACAACTACGCTCCTCCTGAGGGAGGCGAAGGTGTGACATGCTTCCCGCTCCCCTTTGCAAAGATGTCCTGCGCGAAAAGATACGAGTTAGCATGACCCACATGACATTATCGCTCAATCAAAGTTCACCTTGATGACACCCCGCGAGATCTGGAGAAGAGCGACGCGACTCTCATACAACGGGTACAACACGACAGTGAACGCAGAACAGAAGCACCAGATGACCCCGATGACGACCCATGCGGTAAGTCCGCCCACGCCATAGATGGTACTCGCGAAGAAGAGCGGGAGCGGGATCAAAATGAGCATGATAACAGTCTGATGAGCATCAAATCGTTAGAAATTGGTATCAGAGCCAGAGGAGATAAAACTCAGACCAGGGCAACTGAAGACCACGCAGCAAAGCGGAAGGCTGTGTCCAGCGAGACGGGGTCGAGGTCTGGATCAGGCACGATGCCACCTTCGTCCATGACTGAGTGCATCTCTGCAGAGCCACGCTCCTTCTCCGATCCCTTCTCGTCCGTCCTCTCATCGCCGTACGGGCCTGACACGTTGACATTAACCTTGACATTCAACGCGCGAGTTGATTCAAAATCGAAGTCCTCGGGCCACTGCGTGTTAGAAAGCGCTCAGTACAGTCATGCCGGAGGGGAGGACAAATGGCTCACAATGAGCGAAGCTGCTACCGAGATGATCCCACCAATACAAATGGACGCTAGATTTCCCGCAAGCATCTCATAATCGCCTCCAGACGTTTTGACATTGATGACACCTCCGTTGAGCGAACTTGTGGTGACAAGCCACGCAATAAGGCCCGCGAAGAAACCGACGACCGAGCCTCCGATACAACCCCACTTGTTTGCACGGGACCAGGTTATGCAAAGTGCAATTGGGACGACAGCCGAGCCGAGAATCACACCCATGAAGGTCTGTCAACTTTCTTCAGTAATGTTCTGGTAGGGGGAATTAAAGGCAACCCACGTAAAGCCATCCCATCGAGATGCCAATATAATAGAAGATCATCCCGGCGACGCCCATGCAAACCGCGAAGAAGGCAACCTTTGTAATGTCATTCAGACTAAAGAATATAAAATGCGATAGATTGACTCACCATCGCGTGCGAGACCTTGAGCACCTGCGCTTCCGTCGCGTGCGGGTTGATGTATCTCTACGAAATCCTTCATGAGCAAGGCGCCTATCCATAATATCAAGGGAATTACCTTATAGACATCGTAAGTCAAAATTGAAGAAACGGCAATCAACTCCGCGGATGACGCGCTGGTGACGGCCAAGAAAAGTAAGACGAGCAGTATGGAAGCCCCTGCCTTTCCCAGAAGCGCCGATGCGGCAGCAGAAGCAGGAAGACCGGCAGATACGTCATCGGGCGTAAGGACCCGCATATCCGGGTCGCCAGTGAGGGCTACAGCGGCCAAGCCGAGAGTAGTCGCGAAGGCGAAGGGAATGGCAAACCTGACGACGGATTAGATGATGTATGCACAGAAAGCTCTGTGAGCGCACCATGCAAGGCCACCAAGTAGATATGCTTTCACACAGCTTGCCGGCTTGCTCGCTATGGCACGTTGCCAGTAGGCCTGGTCCTGAAAGACGGTTGCGAAATTGCCAACGACATTGATCACGCCAAAAATGAGCCCATTCTTCGACCGCATAGTAATATACGAGCCATGTGCATTGCCAGGTACGGGATTCCGCGCCGCAGCCGCCGTCAACAGTTCGTGCATCTTTGCGGGCGAACCAATCTTGGGGGAAGTGGCGTAGACAGTGAAGATGAACGTGAGAATGATCGCAAACAGGACTGTGGTGTGTGTGCTGTGAAGGGTTGAATTAACCCAGGTCATACGTTGTATTCTCTTATGGTCGACTCACTAGTCGCAGAGAAGCGTCGCTCGCATGCCACCAACGACGACGTAGATGGCAACACCAAGCGGGATAAGGAAGCACGCTGCGAGGGTATGCATGCCAGTCAAAGTTGACACCGTTGCAGAACCACCAAGGATAAGCATGGAAGACACGATGATGTTCGTTGCTAGACTGTGTAACACATGTTAACGATAACAGTTGAGTACTATAAACACGACTGACCCAAAGAACATGAACACGATGTGGGACATACGTCCCCATCGGACGTAGACGATCTCCAGCCAAGTGTGCGCATATGGGGCATTGAGCTTGAGCTTGGCCGCGAGCTGTTCCATCCGACAAAGTAGTCAGGTTACGTAAAAGTGAAGATCAACTTGGGAACGCTGACCTGTGCAAAGAGGAGGACCTGAACCGTTGCGCCAGCACCGTACCACCATGGACCAGAAATGCCATACTTGTATGCTACAGCACTGGATTGGAGCTTCGAAGGATGCATGACGTCAACCTACCGAAGAGGATGTACGCAGAATGAACAAGCTTACAAGCGTGGCTGCCCATGTCCAGGCGGACACAATCCCTGATGCGATGAGTCCTGGCTTAACGCTACGAGACGCGCTGCTGAATTCCTCCGTATTTTTAGGGGAAAACGCCGTGTACCGCGCCTGGATCGCGGTCAGGCATATCATAAAGGCACTGAAGAACAGACCGATGCCTGTAGAACTTGACTTTCAGAATCCGGAGAAGAGAGGTAAGTGGTAGACGTACCGACGACTGACCCACAAATGTACTATTGATAAGCTCTCGATAATGAGAATGAGACTCAGGACGCACCGACACCGTACCCAGCACCCTGGGGCAGGACCGGTTCATTGGCAGAAGACATAGCAGATGTTCGGGACGTGATATGCCAGGTGGAAATGGAGTCTAGTACCAGGGCCTTTCGCGGGAGAAAAGGCGGTCCAGGAAGCCCAAAAGACGCAATGGGGCTGCTAATTTATCTGGCTGATTCTTCAGGAACGCATCTCGAGGGAAGGCGTGGGAGACCATTTGGTTCCCTGATGATGTCCAAGTAACTGTAAGAACCCTTATCACGACATCGAAGCCCACTAACGACAGGGCGGGAACTGCCAAGAATATCTAGACTGCCCTTATCTCCCTCCCAACGCGGGTGGGTGGGAGAGTCGATTCTTCCCTAGAACAGTGGCGTTGGCAGTGGCATTACGGTCCCGACACAACTAGAGCTGATACGGTTAGTGCAGCGCTTTCACCGAGTCCGGTGTGAAAGTATCATTCGCCCATTGGACAGTTCTGTACGTTCAGTGGCAATTTCAGCTGGAGGCGGAAGGCGGTATGCCGTTGTTGAGTTGATGTTGATGTTGTCGATAAGCGATAAGCACCTGTCAAAAATTTCGTGGGGATTATATAATACACAGGGATGTGTCGTGTGACAAGTTTTGAGAGCGTCGAATGCCAGTGTGGACATAGGGAAAGGGAAAGGGAACCATTTGTCGGGGAGACAGAATGCCTTCCTTTCGTTTGACAAGACCAGACCTTGTGGGGAATTGAACAAGTGTTGTGAATCCCTTCATTGAAGGTAGTGAAACCCGCGCGAGTGAGTGAACCCGGGCAATTCTCTCCACATCCTTCGTTTATTCCTCCATAACGCTTGCCTTTTCCGTAAGTACAGGCACAGAGCCACACACCCTTATCTCTGTGAGCCTTGCTCGCGTCTCAGTAAACTGAGTTCATGTGACTCCTTTTTCGTAAACGCATTCCTCACCCGCGGGCAGATTTTTTCATTACGTTACACGTTACAGCAGATGCGGACGCGTTCTTTCCAACCCCATTTTTGCATCATTCGTCTGCGCCAGAATTTATCTAACATGTTGTAGATCATCAATAAGATCGACGAGAGCTTAGGTGCACACTATCAATGCGTATCGGCACAGTGTGATTGAGCTCGTAGCTCGCTGCACTCAGGGTGTAAGTAGCTCCGACCAGCTGATTGGACGATATCATCCATTCAACCAACCCATGGGAGTGTATCAAGACCAGATATCTTCTTCTCTGCAATAATACCGACCTAATGTATCAGTACGTATACTACCTTACAGGAAGGCGGCTTGGATGAGTGACTCCTCCAAATCGCTTTCTTGCGTGTCATAGGGCCAGATATCCAAATATTGTCGGGTGAAATATTACAGGAGACGGGAGAGAGAAACGTGATATCTTCTCACCAATGTATCCTTGAGCTGATAGCAGTGTTGTTTGTTAGTGTCTTGAAAGTCGGAATACATCAGGGTCTATTTAACCTTACAAATGACTTCATGTCTGACATCAATTACCTTTCACGGAGATAGACAAAAGATTCACGGACCAGATAACACTTTCCCCTGATCTGCTTATGAATTCGGAATTCTATCAGGATTCAACGGCTAGTGTCAGGGGGAAAGCAATATAGAACACACGTTTACCGTGGTGAGGGTTTCAACACACCGAAGATACTTCCTCGAAAGGATTAGGCACTGCACGCCATGGCCGGGTTTGAGGAGAGCCATTGGCGAGTATACATGGCCTTCAGAGCTCGGGCAGTGGCCGTCCATTTTTTATGACAGCGCTCCGTTCGCGCAATCTCATTCGTCACAGTTGCAAAGATCGAGGGGACTCCGGACAGTACCTTGACATTTACGGGTAATAATACCCAGCCAAGTAAAGAGAAATACCGAGAACATTACATTCACGATTTCAACTTCTCATCCACTGAACTTAAGATCGCGGGAATGGCGCTGGGAGTCGCAAGCTCGGAGGTGTGCGAACAATGGGTGCGCAATAGGAAGAACGTTTGTACATCATATTAACGCATTCTTTCGATCACTTGAAGATTGAAGCTTGAAGGACGAGGCAGCAGTGTGTGTGTGGTTGGGTGTGAGTGCTGAGCGCTGAGTACTGAGTGCTTAGCTCTCCAGTTTGAGCCAGAGTGTATTACGTAATCATACTAATTTTTGAGAAAAGTCGAGTTAAGGACAAGTCGAGACGAGACGCGGAGAAAGTCAAGCTGGTCAAGACTCTCAATGTCGTCGTCGACACTCGGAAAACGACAAAGGGATCAGGGAGAGACATTAGAATCCCATGGGTTTGTCATACTGCTTCTTCTCTCCTCAATCGAGCAATGTCGATGTCCTACAGGTCCACGCTTTTCGTGTCTAACCTCCCATACACTGCGACATCGACCGATTTAAAGACCCTTTTCTCCGACATTGCCCCAGTGCGTTCGGCCTTTGTGGTTCTCGAACATGAAACGGGCGCGTCCAAAGGTGTCGGCTACGTGTCTTTTGCCATCTCCGAGGACGCCAAACCAGCATTCGATACCATTTCTACGGATGGTCTCACTCTTGATGGGCGCAAGCTGCGTGTAGAATGGGCAACGAACAAGGTATTTTTTTCGTGCTTTGCCTCCTTGAGAATCGTTGTCGAATATTGACTCTAGCCAAGTCGGGCAGAAAGAGGGATCAGAGCCTCCGCTTCTTCCCCATCCAAAGATGCTGAAGGCGTTACCCCACAACCCAAGCGCCACGTACCTACTCCTTCACGAGACCCCCTTGCCATTCGTACAGTGGTCATATCTGGCCTCCCACCTGTGGATTCGAAAGGCCTGTGGAAGAAAATGCGCAAGTACAAGGGTGCTGAGGAGGTGCAGTGGCCCATTAAGCGTGACGATGGTGTTGAGGACGTGTCGACGGGTTCGTCTCTCCGTCCTTGCGCCGAGTGTTTGCACTCATCACCGCTTTAGCGCACGTTTTATTTTCCTCTCCTGCTACAGCGCACGATGCAGTCAACAAACTGCACGCCCATGTCTTTAAAGGCGCTCTGCTTTCCGTCACATTAAAGAAGCACTTTGAACGCGCAGCAAAGGTACCCCATACATCCGGTCCAATTCCAAGCCGTGCAAACCGCCTCATCGTACGGAATCTCCCTTTTGATATCACGGAGCAAGATTTGCGTGCCGTCTTCCTTCCTCACGGATCTATTTATTCCATCGACATCCCTCAGGTCGATGCGGACAACCGTGTCAAGCCTGAAGGTAGCGAACCATCCAGACCGCTTCGCGGCAAGGGTTTTGCATTTGTATGGATGTGGAACAGGAAGGAGGCCGAAACGGCCATGACTGCGTGCAACGGAACGCGGGTGCGCGCAGGTATTGCTAGCGATCTCATCAAGGACAAGCAAAAAAAGAAAAAGGTTCGCAGAGAGGAGAAAAAGCAAGCCGAGGCAAAGGAGGCTCACGACGATTCCGGGAGGACAATTGCAGTTGACTGGGCGCTGAGCAAAAACAAATGGGAGGAGGAGAAAAAGGACATGGACGAAGGGATGGAATCGGACTCCCAGAGCGAACAGGGAGGTAACAGCGACACCGAGAGCTCCCAGAATTCTACTGAGGAGCCGGATGACGATGACGATGAAGAAGAATCCATCATTAATCTGGATCACAAGGAAACAGAGGAAGACGTCCGCGACGAGGAGAACGCGAAGCCCAGTCTACCACAACCTGAAGCCGGAACAACCCTTTTCATAAGGAACCTGCCTTTCCTCGCAACAGAGGATGAGCTACGCACACTGTGAGCCCTGGCACAGTCCTGTTTGCACCGTGCGCTCATACTAGATTTTGTCGTTACCACTCTAGATTCCGCAAATTTGGGCCCTTACGATACGCTCGTATGACCGTGGACTCTGCAACCGGTCGATCGCGTGGCACAGGCTTTGTCTGTTATTGGAATCGCGCCGACGCCGACAGCGTGGTAGAACAGAGCAATATAATACGCGCTGATATGACTGGAGATTCTGAAGCGACATTGGTTCGTTCATGCTGCGATCGCCTTGCCCCGCAGCTTAGTTGATGGCCTGTCCGCAGCCCAAAAAGAATCCGTTCGCTATGGCGTCCATACTGACCCCTGATCCATCTGCGGCCTCTGCGCAGAGTCTCGTGCTTCATGGGCGCACATTAGACGTCGTTCACGCCGTTACACGTGAAGAAGCTGGCAAACTCAAGGAGGCCGGTGAGAAGGCGCGCGAAAAAGCAGATAAACGCAACATGTATCTCCTTCGCGAGGGCGGTAAGCTTATCTGATTTTGTTTTATTTGTTATCACCAACACTCAAATGTACCAATAGTGATCTCCCCAACTTCCGCGGCAGCAGAAACGCTCACGCCTGCGGAGGTACAGAAACGCGGAGACTCATATAACGCCCGCCGCGCTTTGTTGGGGTCAAATCCGTCGTTATACGTCTCCAAGACGCGTCTTAGCGTTCGGCAGATTCCGACTTTTGTGACGGAGCGTATGCTGAAACGCCTTGCCACGCACGCAATCCAAACCTTCGACGAAGAGGTCGTTTCGGGCGGCCGTACAGGTCTAAGTGAGGAGGAGATGGCAAGAGACGAACCAACTCGCGATGGGGACAAGACTCGAAAGAAGGGGAAAGCGATTCCGCGTGTGCGCCAAACGAAAATCGTGCGCCAGGCAGACCGTGTCGACCCACTGACCGGAAACGGTCGCAGCAAAGGTTATGGATTCTTGGAATTACGCGAGCACGCAGACGCGCTCCGCGTCTTGCGGTGGGCAAACAACAACCCTGATGTCCCATCGTTGTTTTCGGAGTGGTGGTCGGCAGAGCTCGCAGAGATGAAGAAGGATGCCGACCCTGCGCGGTTGAAGCGGATTACCGAGACGGAGAGCCGTGGAAGTAGTGGTAAGCAGCCGAAGGGCTTGCTTATGGTTGAATTTTCGATCGAGAATGTGCAAGTCGTGCAACGGCGCGCTGCCCGCCAGAATGCGGTGAGTGTCATACATCTCGCTTTCTGTACCCCCCAACGTAAGTCATGAACATGTTTAGGACGATGCTGGGGTAAAGAGGAAGTCATCACTGCCAGAGGGAAATGACGAGCGGCCCACGAAGAAGCAGAAGACGTCGGCCGAGAATGTCCACACCCAAGCCAAAACAGGTTCGCAACCGCGAGTCGACGTTGGGAAGCAAAAGAGGATAAAAACCAGAAGAGCAAACCGAGATAGCTGATGAATACCACTAGAGGAAATGTGTACATGCGGGAGTCACTGGCCAGCGACCTCTGATTAGCGATGATGAATCAGCATTGTTTGTCGAGTCGATTCTGTCTTCGCGGTACTTTATGTATTCTTCCTATTTCAGGCGTCGATTTCTCGCTCTGGTCTCTCGAAGGAAAGCTGACTGAAATCAATGGGAGATTCGCCGACCGCTTCGCGTCATGGCGGCTTTCGTACTCGATTACGACTAGTACTTGCGCACACGCTTTTGTACATTCATTTGATTTGGCAGCCGCAAATCTGCCATAGAATGTGCTCTATACTTGCGCTACTACATGACGGTACCGAATCTCATGGCAATCTACTCTTGTTGAGGTCCCGCATCACGTAGAAGAAGAATTAGTTTGATAACGTAGGGTAGTCTAACGTAGTATTTGCAGGTATTATCGTAAGGGCACCACTTCAGGGGATCTATTACGGTCACTTTGCAATAATAAGTTCCATCAATCGTCCGTGCAACTGCGCCTCCACGAGCCATGGTTGACGATCTTTCTCCGCGACCAAAGACGCTGCGGCTATGTCCTCGTAACTCGAGCTTATGCCTTCCGGCCCAGACCGTAGCCGTGTTTTCATGAGCACGATGCGTTTCAGGCTGGGGTTCTCGCTGGCGATGCGCAAAGAGGGATCCCACGCCGGAGGAAGGGATGTGCGCAAAATCCGCAGCGAGGGCGAGCGGGACAGCGCCAGAGCGACTGGAGACGGCTGGCCCGTTGGCGTGGGAGCGAGCAGGATGCGAGGTTCGATTTCCACGGCCTCCTATATTTAAGGAAATGGGAATGGGAACGAATGTGGGGCATCAGCGGCAGGTCAGGATGATGAGGGGGAGGGGAGGCTGCCAGTGAAAAAAGAACTTTCGGATGGAAGAAGGAATACGCACGAGGTTCGGCCAACGGTTGATCGCCTCAGCCAACACGCTGGCGACTCCCAACGCACTGTGGCGTAGGAACATGATGGGTCCATGACGTACGCTCAACTGACGTATGGGCACCGCGGTGAGGGGTTCTTCTTCGTCGCTGCCGTCGAGGCATCCGCTCACCCAGGGAGCACTGATTGCAAAGTCTAGAGTTTGCAGAGACCCGTTGGCATGGGCGATGGCGCGAAGAACGAGCAGCAGCGACAGCGTCGTGACTCTCGAATACAGGTGGCATACGTGACGAACAAGCGCGGGTCGTTCGAGGAGGGTTCGCCGGATGAGGTCGGCGCCGGAGGTGGATTTGAGGAGGAGGGTGCGGTATAGAATGGGGTGACCGATGCGGTGGAGTGTGCGACATATGAGGAGGGCCTGTGAGTCTGGAAGGGTTACTCGAGGGTGTGAAGGTGGTATTGTTAACTCTAGAATGACAACAAGTAATTCCTCGGGGAGAGCGAGTAAGTGCATGATACGTGGCGTAGAGGGGGTCACAATGTGCTGGTCAACTGTTAAGATAGTAAGCGCGGCCTTCAAGGCAACGCCGTCGTACAACCTGACAAAGCCCTGAACAACAAGCGCACGAACCGCGCACGATTAACTCATCTGCATCTGGGTTGTCCAGCGGCAAAGCAGAAGTCAGCGTTCATTTTAATTGCGTTTAATAATGATCAGCGAGGGGACTGGCGCATGGAATATAAAGCCAATGCCGATATGGTAGAGCAGTGCCCAGCACGACTCAAGTTTGATCCGTCACTTGAAAAAGTGGCGTTACGGTTCTCCGTAAATGTTCACAACGTTGGGTGATGCCTGCCAGAAGGGGACAGAAACCTTGAGGAGCACGAAAGAATGAATTTACAAAGCGTCATGATGCCAGGACACCCTTCCATTCATTGCGGAATCTCGAATACCGCAACGAACGATGGCCCGGACGGGCGAGGAGCCCAAAGGGTGGCAATCAAGAATGGTGACGAGCATTATTAGCACACGTACAAATAAAGACGTGGCGGGGACTCGGAAAAGGCTGACTGCTGAGTATAATCTGGCGACAGGTAACACTAATGTTCAGATTCATGATGGGTCGCACGATTGTAATACAGTATGTAGAATTTAGGAAGTTAGGATTTCGCGGACGTTCCTCTCAAACTTCGGCTCAACACGCGACAGGATTTCGACCGATTCATCCTGGTAAAATAGCATTTAGTTCACATTTCCTGTGATGGACTGAACATATCGCGCACCCAGAGGCGAGTTTGCACCACGGCACCTTCATCGCTCAGAACATAGTCGCTGACTTCTTGGAGGTCTGCCTGGCTCACGTAGCCACCGCGCAACTCAAACTCACGCCCAACACCGCCGATGGCAGCCCACAAGAGTTGTCGTGAGCCCTCCTCACTTGTGCGCGCCAGTAAGGCCTCTATAACGCGATCGCACATGCGAATCACAAAAGGTAGGTGTCGCCTCAGCTCCGATTTGCAATAGCCAGGATTGACGGCAGTCACGATCACTGGTGAATTTGCGGGCAACCTTTTGGTCAGTTCCCTAACAAAAAAGACGTTGAGGACTAATAAAGCCATTCAGATACAGATTCCATGAGAGCCGCAAGAAAATTTAGCTGTTACGGACGTTTCGTTAGTTCATATCTCCTAGCCATGACCCTTCCCACTAAAAGTTATTATCACGTCGAGACCAGAAGGAGAATACCCTACCGAAAAGTACAGTGGTCCTTGTCGCTGAGTCTTTGAAGGAGTTTGTTGCTTTCTAATTCTTCTCTGGACAATTTCGCCCAGTAGTGAACGTCGCTGGACACGGCAACAACTCGTGGATTTTGGGATGTTCCGGATGAAACCGCTTTCAGCAGACAAGGGAGCAAGAGGACGGTCAACAACATCGCCGAGAGGTGGTTCACTTGAATCCTGATGGCGTAATCTGCACCTCATAACCTCGGTCAAGAGGATCACTGAAGGACTCACGCCTGTTCCCAGCCATCACCGGTCGCAGAGTACGTGTGCATCGCAACCGCCGCATTGCATATGAGGATATCTATTTGTGAACCGTCGCGAGCGAAGGCGTCCGCAAATGCCACAACGGACGCGAATTGGGAGAGGTCGACGAGTGCGAGCTCGGCAGCACCCCTGAAACCCGTAGCTTGTATGGCTTTGACATGAAAGTCTCAGTGGTGGGGAAGCCCGCTCGGTCGAATCACGCGGCTCACATACCTTGAAGCGCAGTCTCACCCTTCTGTCGATTCCGGCACCCGAGAACTAACCTCTTCGGATTCATCGAGGCGAAGTGTTTAGCGGCCTCGAAGCCCACCCCGACATTGGCTCCTATCACGACAATGGTCTTGCCAGTGAGGTCCGCACGTTCAGCCGGTGCAACAACCCAACGTTGGTCTTGGATGAATTTGAGATACGTGAGTTGGCCCATGATATCAGATACTGTACGGGCTGGGGGGAATGTCCTCCGGTTGCTACTAGTAGACGGTTGGTGATAGTCAGGGCATATTTAAAGTAGGACACAGCGTCAATCGGACAACAGTTAGATGATCCGCGAAGCCGTAGGTCGTCATGCCATGACGTAATCGTCGTTAGATGAAGTGGGGTTCGTCATATCCATAAGGTAATCGTCGGCCAGTTTCAAATTGTCAGCGCATCGTGTAGGCTCCCACATCGCATCGTATCTCATACACAGAGCGAAGCACACACTACACTGGTAGTATCATGGGGGCTATCCCATAACGACGTACTCCTGAAGTATGAAATCAATCAACCTGACAAAAATGAAGCGACAGAAATGTTAATCTTACTTACTTTGCGTCCCTCTTGAAAGAATCCTATTGATTACCGAGATGAATATGAGCGACAATCCTCTCACGACCGTCAAATACGACAACAGTCTTGGCCTTTGTGCTCATGGTGCGACTAATATCTTTGTGAAATCTTACAGTGTTATTGTCAATTCATGCGCCATTGACAGAGAGTCGAATTGCAAACACTTTCTGGAAAACCCAAAAAAAGACCTATGCATTGGTATTGTCTACGGTAGTCTAAAGCATGAAATTAAGCGAGGCCACCCTCAGATGATTGACTCATTATACTCGGCCCATCTAGTACAACTACTCCGTACGAACAGTAATGGCAACGTTTGGAGTAATCGACCCGAAGATAAAGCCCAGACAATAGATATCGGTACGCTTAAAGAACTATGGCGAGGGAAAGCTTCAGGACTGCCACCACCTTCACAACAACATCTACTTTGAGGAGAACCTGGATGCAGGC